>Ga0075030_100004317_pt1 | contig 12858 bp, 8 predicted proteins | sample LitLauG_LLR_2012_FD_71393 | JGI IMG/M metagenome (GOLD analysis project Ga0075030, IMG submission 71393) | Freshwater sediment microbial communities from Pennsylvania, USA - Little Laurel Run_MetaG_LLR_2012 | ecosystem: Environmental > Aquatic > Freshwater > Creek > Sediment | place: USA... | reverse complement strand
GCGGAAGTCTTGGTGGCGCGCGACGACCCCGGTCAGCAGCTCCAAAAGGCCGGCGGCGCGGACGTCATCCTTTCCACCACCAATTCGGCCAAGCAGATTGCGGCGGCCTTCTCCGGCCTGCGCCCGGGGGGACGCTTCATCAACATGGGCCTGCCGGACGGACCCATTGCCATCGACCCCATGGTGCTGATGTTCGGCCAGCGGCAGTTGCGCGGCAGTTCACAGGACGAGCGCAGCGACTTGTTCGAAGCGCTCAATCTGGTCGCGCGGGGCAAGGTGAAGCCGATGGTGGAGACCTACCCGTTGGAGCGGGCCAATGAGGCGCGCGAGCGGTTGGAGAAGAGCCAGGTTCGCTACCGCGCGGTCATCCAGCACGCGGTTCGCTAGCGCACGCTTACAGCAGCCGCGACTGAACGCCGAGCCACAAGGCGAACCAGGTGACGTCGGAGGCCGGCCCATGCGTACCGGGCAGAATCAGCGTCGCGGCTTCGGTTCGAATCAGGACGTCTATCCCCTCCCGCACCGGCGTGGTCGCCGAGAGGTACGCCCGGACCGCCGGCACGGTGTAGTGCCAGACCGGCGCGAAAGGGCCGGCGGCATACGCGGGCCATGACACGTATCCGGACGACGTTCCCACCCCGCCGCCAGCGCCTAGCTCCAAGCGGACGCGCTTGACGTCCAGCACGCCGGCCACGCTGGGCATGGCCCACCAACGGTCCTGCATTCCGACGTTCGCGCCGACGAGGCCGTAGCCGACGTCGACGCTGGCGGCCAAGTGACGCGCCAGACCGAGCCGAAGACCACCCCACACGGCGGTTCCCTCGGTGCCTGGGCTGCCCAGGTACCCCGCCCCCCCGAAGACTCCCAGTTCCGGCTGCTCGGCCCGGGCCTGTGCTGCAACCAGGGCCAACCCCACGACCAGCGCGTATGGCGACATCCCCCTGTGTGCCCACAGCGGGATGCGCCATTCAAAAAAGGAGGCCGCCCTTCACTAGGGAGAGATGGGCAGCGCCTTGGGGTGGGGCCAGAAGTCCAGCGTCGCCGGGAAGCCGAGCCCGGTGTGCAGCACAAGCGCTGGCACGGGCGAACCGGTGGCAGCGATGTCCGCGGCGTTGAACCTCAGCAACGTATTGGCGTTGCCGTTGGTCACCCACAGGTTTCCCTGAGCATCCAGCGCAATACCTTGCGGGCCGTTGAGGGTCGTGCCCGCCCCCGAAAGGATGACATCCGGCGTGGGCAGCCCCGAGGTCAACGCCTGCGGGTGGTCAAAGCGCATGATCTGGTTGGACACGTAGTAGGCAATCCACATTCGCCCTTGAGGGTCGAAGGCGATCGCATTCGGCGCCGCGTTGACGCTCGGCGGCTGGAGGACGACCGAGGGCGTGGGGCTTCCGGCGCCGGCGAGTTGAGTCGGCGTCAACTTCACCACCGTGCACGCCGCACCCGAGTTGGCGACCCACCCGTTGCCCAGCGCGTCGAAGGCGATCCAGTACGGGTAGTTCCAGGTCCCGGGGTCCACGTTCAGAACGAGGTCGGGAACCTGCGGTCCCCCGGCGGCGAGCTGTTGCGGGTTGAGCCGGAACACCGACTGATTCAGCGCGGTCACCCAGAGGTTGCCGCTCGAATCGAAGGCGATCCCCTGCATCGTCAACCCGACCCCCAGCGACACCGAGTGAACGGGCGGGGACCACGCCGCGCCGGCCAGCTCGGCCAGGGGCAAGCGCTCAATGGAGTTCGAGTAGTTGTTGGTGACCCAAACGTTCTGCTGAGCGTCGACCGCCATGCCGAAGCCGTACTGAAGAACCGGGCTGGTCAAGACCGTCGTCGGAAGCGGGGCGCCGCTCGCGCCGACGGTGTGCACGCCAAAGCGCACCAAGGACGGAGCGCGGATGTCATTCCCGTTGCCGCCGCCGTTAGAAATCCAAAGGTCATCTCCGGAGTCCACCACCACCCCCGTGGGGAAGGAGAGCGACGTGCCGTTGGTGCTGAGAATGATGTCTGGGGTCTGCACGCCCCCGAGGCTCAACGTCGCGAGCGAGAAGTGGACCACGGTATTGTTGAAGTAGTTGGGGATCCACACGTTGCCGTGGCTGTCCACCGTCATCCCCGTCGGTCCGACGAAGGCAGTGCTCGTCGTTTGGTGGTCGGGTGGCGGCGCGCCGGTGACCTGCTTGGCGGGGCCGAACGCGGAGATGGACGCATTGCCGAAGTTCGTGACCCACAGGTTGCCCGCCGAATCGAACCAAAGGCTGCGCGGGGCGATGATGCTGCCAGCGGCGGAACTCATCACCACGGAAGGCGCCGGGGCGCCGGTGGTCAAATTGTCGGCCGCAGCGTACGAGGTCACGGTGCTGTTCGAGTAGTTGGCGACCCACAGACTTCCACCGTGGAAGGCCAGGCCAAACGGGAAGCTGAGGCCTCCGCCGGAGAGAATGACCGTCGGCACGCGCGCACCCGAGCTGGTGAGGTCGCTCGCGGCGAACTTGATCAACGTGTTGTTGCCGCTGTTCGCCACCCACAAGTTCCCGACGTCGTCGAACACCGCCGCGCGCGGATACACGAGCGAAGGGCTGGTGATGGCCACCGCCGGCACCGGAGTGCCGCCCGCTGACAATTGCGCGGACGTGTACATGAACAAGCCGCTGAACAGGTCCACCACCCAGAGGTTTCCGTTCGGGTCCATGAGTTCGAACCACGGCTGCACGAAAGCGGTCTGCAGCGAGGCCGTCGGCGGCTGGTCGGTTGTCCCCATCAGGATGTCTTCTGCGTACGAGTTCAGGCTCCCGGTCGGGTAGGTCGCGTTCTCAACGTAGAGCCGACCCTGGCTCGGGTGCAGGACATACGTCACCGTTTCGCTGTCCGCTTGCCCGTAGACCAGCGACACCGAGGCGTTGCTCACGTTCGGCAAGTACGCCTCGTCTTCGAAGAGCGCGGTCGTCACCGGTACGGGTGCGGCGGTAATTTGGTACGCCCCCGGGACGAGGTCGGTCAGGGTCGTGGTGGCGCTGAAAGTCTGAGAGAAGCCCCCCGGACCTGCGACGGTGACGCTCCCGGTGACGCCGGCCGGAGCTGTGACGGTCACGGTCAGGGATGGCGCGATCAGCACGGTGACCAGCGCCTGGGCGGTGGAAACACCTCCGTCGTTGGTCGCGGTCAGGGTGAAGGTCTGCGTCGCGCTCACCGACACCACCTTGGTTCCCGTCGGAGAAACCGCTCCCACGCCCTGGTCAATGGTGGTGGTGACGGCGTTGGCCGTTCCCCAGCTCAACGTCACTTGCCCGCCGTCTGGCGGAAGCGTCGAGGGCGTCGCGGTGAAGGCGGAGACCACCGGCGGGGCAATGCCCACCGTCACGGTGGCCTGGGCAGTGGCAGATCCATTCACGTTCGTGGCGATCAGGTCGAAAGTCCTATCGCTGGTCACGTTGTTGATGACCTGCTGGCCCGACGCCACAACCTGTCCAATCCCCTGGTCAATGCCGACGCTGTCCGCACCCACCGTCGTCCAGCTCAAGGTCACGCTCCCGCCGCCGGGGGGGAGCGTGGCCGGCGAGACGGTGAACGAAGTGATGCTGGGCTTGGAGCCGTCGACGGTGACGCTTACTTGGCTGGTGGCGGTGCCGTTGACGTTTTGGACGGTGAGGACGAAGCCCTCGCTGGCGGTGACGTGCACCACTTGGGTCCCCGAAGGATTCACCGCGCCTACGCCCTGGCTAATGTTGGCGGTGAGGGCCCCGGTGCTCGCCCAGGTCAACGTCACGTCGCCTCCATTCACCGGCAAGGCCGTCGGAGTGGCGGTAAACGAAGTGATGGCCGGTGCGGAAGAATCCACCGTCACTCCGGCCTGCTGACTGGCGGAACCGTTGGGGCTGGTCGCAGTGATGGAGAAGACCGTGGTCTCGGTCACGTGCACCACCTGAGTGCCTGAGGCGCTGACTGCCCCCACGCCTTGGTCGATGGCGACCTGGTCCGCGTTGGACGTGGCCCAGGTGACCGTCACGTCGCCGCCGTTGACGGGCAAGGTCGTAGGGCTGACGGTGAAGGTGGAGATGACGGGCGGCGACGGCACCACCGGCTTGGATGAGTTGCACCCGACGCCCAACAACGCCAGCGAAGACACGACGACCGCACGAACTCTCATCGATGGATCTCCTAAAGGATTGTGAGAAGCGCGGCGCACACTACTTGACGCGCCCCGAGTGACACAGAAATTTTCTAGAGCGTCTTGAGGTACTCGACGACCGCGCGGCGATCTGCCGCCCCAAGGCGGGAGAGAAAGGGGTGGCCACCCACGCCGTAGCCGGGGCCTTCCCCGTCATAGAGATACTCCCCCGCTCTCAAGGGGCGGGGAGCGACAACCCTCTCGTACCGCACGCCCAGCCGCGCAACGTCGTACGGGCCTTCCGTGTCCACGATGAACTTGACCGGCCGTTCCTGCGGAGGCGTGGCCAACACTTCAATGCTGGGCCATTGCCCAGCGTGGCCCAACAAGCCGCGGGCCCAGACGTTGAGCAGGACGGGAGGCACATAGCCGTTGGTTTTCCGCGTCTGCACGTAGCCTTGACCAAAGGGCAGCGCGTTCGCCGCGTCGACAAAGTCGGGCGTCACCGCGTCGAGCCGCGCGCGGTCGGTGCCGACGGTGTCGATCGGGACCACCCGCTCCCGGTAGCTGACCCATTGCTCGCCGTCTCGCTCCTCGTAGAGGCCGTGGCAGCCGGAACACTTTGCGGCGAACATGGCCTTGCCCTGGGTGGCCAGCGACGCATCCAGTCGCCCCGGGTACCGCAGGGTGCGGTGAAAGCCCTGGAGGTAGAGGTACATGCTGGTGGCGATCCCCGGGTGGCTCAGGTACCAGCGGGGCCTCGCACCGAAGAGAAAGTTCGCCTCCGCGACCAACGCCGAAGGTGCCCCAAAGCCTGACGCGTCATAGGAGAACGTCTCTCGATACGGAAACCCGACGATGTCCGGGATTTTTGCCCACCCCACCGCCTTGCCCGTCTCCACCGGACGGTGCCGGTACGGTTCCATCGCCAGCGCGAAACTCTCGATGGTGGCCACCCGCCCGGGGAGCGCGACCTCAAATCGGGCCGAGCCGGGCCCGCGGGCAGCGCCCAGCGCCTTTAGCCCGTCCAGCGTGGCCCGCACCACCGGGCCCCGCATCGCAATGGGCCACGGCACGTGCCACGCCTCTGCGCGATCCGTAGCGAGCGCCTCCAGGCGTCGGGCGTCCAGGGTGCCGCTGCGCGCGATGCGAAACAAGGCGTTCGCGTACGCGTGAGGTCGGGCGCGGGTATTGCCCAAGCCAGGGACGACGACGTCTCCCGACTCGAGTCGCAGCCGCTCGGCGTGGCACATCTCGCAGTTGCCCACGAGCCAGGGGACGCCCGTGTCGGGGTCCGGTGTCAGGTGAAAGCCGACCGGAACCGCGGCGGGACTTCCCTTGGCCGCGGGGTCCGGGATGAAGCCGAACCGCTGCGCGAACTCGTTCCAATCCCGCCCCAACTGGTCGGGGTAGGCCTCCATCAGGGCCAGAAACACCGGGTAGGCCATGCCCGTGGCGTACGGGTCCCCCGCGCCTGCTCGGCCGAAGTAGAAGCCCCCCGCTTCCGCGGACAGTTCCTTCGACCGGTACTCGGCCGGGTCGGACATCGGAAAGTCGTCGCCGGGAGCTCGGCTCCGCGCGGTCCCGGCCGAGGTGCACGCGGCGCCGGCGAGCACCCAAGCCCAGAAAAGGGGCTTCTTCACTGACCCGTCCCCGTCATCGGGATGGGCTGAGGCAACGGGAGGCACAAGGCATCGCTGGTCGTCAGCGACAGATTGACCGTGGTAGTTCCCACGGCCCCCGGTGCAAACGACGCCGTCGCGCTAAGAGCGGTATTGCCAAAGACCGCTGCGCTATCCGGCACCACGGTGAACGGCGGCGTGGTGAACCCCGTAAAGGTCACGTTGCCGGTGGCGTTGCCGTCATTGATGAGCAGGAATGAAACGTTCGACACGGTTCCCACCGCGGTCGGCGGAAAGGCCACTTGGGTGACGTCGTAGATGAGCCGAGCCCCGTAGGCGGTTTCGTGCAGGGCCACCAGGTGCGGAAGGTCTCCCGGGGCATCGGTAGCGATGGTGACTTCCCCGTGGAAGAGGTCTGGGTTGGTCGCCGAAGTGGCCGGAATCGCCGACGGCGTCACCACCAGCGGGAATGCAGCACCCGGCGCGACCCCTCCATCGGCGGCGCTGAGGCCATAGAAGGCGGCCCCTTGGGTGAGCGTCGCGGTGAAGGAAAGCGCGGAGGCCGTTTGATTGACGATGGCAATCACCTGGGCCGCAGCGCTCGTCCCACAGGGCACGAGTCCAAAATCCAACGCGCCTGGCGTTACCGCAACCCCGCTATCCCCCGCGCCAGTCCCGCTAACGGCGATGGCGGCGGGGAGCGGGTAACACAGGGGTGCGCCGGGAGCGACGGCGACTTGAGCCGAGTCGCTGTAGGCAGCCACGCCCGTCGGCTGGAAGGTCGCGGTGAATACGATACCTTGCTGGACGCCGACTCCGGCGTCTTGCGGTGCGAAGGAAAAGTGGCTGTCCGCGTTTTGAACGGAGACCGGAACCGCCGCGCTCCCCAGGTTGCTGACAACGAAGGTGGACTGGGCCACCGCCCCGACCGACACCGAGCCGAACGGTAGAGCCGCAGCCGAGGAGACCAGGATGGCGCCATAGGCGGTCTCGTGGAGCGGAATCGCAAATCCCGGGTCGCCCGGGCTGTTATCCGCAATGAGCAGCGTGTCGCCGAAGGCATCGGCGCTGGTGTTCGCCATGGCCGGAATCGAAAGCGGAGTCACGGTGAGCGTCTGGGTGGCCCCGGCCGACCCCACGGCGGTCAACGTCCCAGAGGCGGGTGACACCTGAAAGGCCGTGCCGATCGCCAGCGAGGCGTTGAAAGTCACGGGGGAGACGCCCAGGTTCTGGAGGACGACGGTCTGCGCGGAGGCGCGGGCTCCACAGGCGACCGCGCCAAAATCAATGCCCGCCGGCGACGCAAAGACCACCCGGTTCGATCCCGTTCCGCTCAAGGCGAGTTGCGGCAGTGGCGCGCAGAGCACTTCGCCCGCCCCTGCGGAGAGTGAAACGGCTGCGGTCTGGTAGGTGGTGGTGGCAGGCGCAAACGTCGCGTTCACCAGCACTGGGCTCCCCGCGAATACAGCGCCAAGCGCGGTGAGGTCGAGGAAGAAAATGGACGCGTTGCTCACTGCTGCGGTGAGCGAGACGGGGGCATTCCCGTCGTTCCGCACCGCGAAGCGCGCGCTCGGGGTGGCACTCAAGGGCACCAAGCCGAAATCGATCGGCGTGGGCGGATCGAAGCTGACCAACGCTCCGAGCGCCGTCTCAAGCAGGGCGACCCGGTGGGGCGCGTCGTTGGGGGCGTCGGTGGTGAGGGTCAACTGGTCCCCGTAAAGGTTCGGGTCCACCATTGAGACGGCGGGGATGGCGCTGGGAATGACCACCACCGTCGCCGAGGCGCCCGCGGCAATTGTGTTCGAGCCCGGCAGTTGAAGGGTGTAGGGGGAAGCGGCGCCGCGACCCAAGGCCGCTGCGAAGTGAAGCACCGCTCCGGTGCCGTTGGTGAGCGTCACCGTGCGCGAGGCCGACGGCAGGGTCGACGTCGTCCCGCAGGGCACCTGGCCAAAGTCGATGGTGGATGGCGAGACCATGACCGCGCCCACGCCCCCGGCATCCACCGGAGAGCCCGAATCGGCGTTGCCGCCGGCGTCGGTCGGGCCGGCATCCGGCGCGGGACCGGCATCAGCTGTTGGTCCCGCATCGGTCAAGGGACCCGCATCCACCGGCGAGCCGGCGTCACCGGGGCCGGCATCCACCGGCACCCCGGCATCCGGAGCGACGGCCGAAGAACTGCAACCCCCAAGGACGACGACACAGCAGAAGCCCACCGACAAGGCGTAGCGGCGCATGGCGCGTCCCTTACCCCATTTCCTACTTGCCGCGCTTGACCGCGGCCGCCAACTTGGCCGGCGCGACGGCGAGATAGCTTTCCCGGATCCACTGGAGCAGCAACGCCACCGGCACATCCTCTCCCTTGGCAAACCGGGCCGTGACCCAGCCGCTCTTGCCCAACCCGTAACCGGTGGGAGTGGCGAAGGGGAGCGTGAGGGCCGCTGCGCCACTCTCCGGCAGCTTGACGCTCAACCCCCAGTCGTCTTGGTCATGGCTCCCCAGGAAGACGAAGACCTTCTTGTTCACCTTCGCCACCGTCTCGCCCCAGGGGTGGTCCTCGTGGGCGCCCGGGTAGGCCAGCGCGGCGGACAAGAGTTTCTGGGCAACCTTCTTGAAACTTGGCGACACGCCGCGCTCCTTAGCACCCCGCGTTAGAGTCAGCGAATGGCCACCGGCAACCCGCTGTTCGCAGACCGCGAGACGTCCTTTCTGCTGTGGCAGGTGCACGACCTGCCCTCGCTGCTCACCCTGCCCGCCTTTCGGGCGCACTCGCCAGAGAGCGTCGACATGGTGCTGGGCGCGGTGCGGCGGTTCGCGCGCGAGGTGCTGCTCCCCACCTGGCGCCCGATGGACCAGGACGCCCCTATTTTTCGAGATGGACGCGTGTCGACGCACCCGTTGATGAAATCGCTCTACCCGCAACTGGTGGAACTGGGCCTGTTGGAGGCCGTACGCCCCGTGGAAGCCGGAGGTCAGGCCCTGCCCTGGACGGTCTTCTCCCTGGCTTCCGTCCATCTCATGGCGGGAAACCTGAGCGCCTACGGCTGGCTGGGACTCACCCTGGGCGCCGCCCACCTGATTGAAGTCTTCGGCTCGGCAGCCCTGAAGGACGGCTTCATGCGCAAGATGTACGCGGGCCAATGGACCGGCACCATGGCGCTGACCGAGCCTCAAGCAGGAAGCAGCCTGGCAGACGTCAAGACGCGCGCCACGCCCGCGCCGGACGGGACCTATCGCATTGCAGGCAACAAGATTTTCATCAGCGGCGCGGACAATGACTTCGCCGAGAACGTCGTTCACATGACCTTGGCGCGAATCGACGGGGCGCCCGCGGGAACCAAGGGCCTGTCCTTGTTCGCCGTCCCTCGACTGCGGCCCCAGGGCGAGCGCCTGGTCGACAACGACGTGCAGGTCGCGGGGATGATTCATAAGCTGGGCTGGCGCGGCATTCCCAGTCTGATGCTCAACTACGGCGAGCGAGGCGATTGTCACGGCTGGTTGGTCGGGGCACCCCACCGCGGCATGCCGCAGATGTTCCAGATGATGAACGAGGCGCGCATCATGGTGGGCCTCAACGGCGTGGCCACCGCGGCGGTCGCCTACCAAGAAGCCCTGGCCTATGCCCGGGTGCGACTGCAGGGCCGTTCCTTGACCGAAAAGGACGCCACACGGCCGCCCTTGCCCATCATCGAACACCCCGACGTGCGGCGGATGCTCCTGCGTCAGAAAGCCGTGGTCGAAGGTGGGTTGTCGCTGTTGGTGGCCACCAGCCGCCAGTCGGACCTGGCGGCCCATGGCGAAACGCCACAGGTCCGCGAGCGGGCGCAACTGCTGCTCGACCTGCTCACGCCAATCGCCAAGACGTTCCCGGCGGAGCGCGGGTTCGAGGCCAACGCGCTCGCCGTCCAAATCCACGGCGGCTATGGCTATGCGTCGGAATACCCGGTGGAAGGCTGGCTCCGGGACCAAAAGCTCAACACCCTCCACGAGGGGACCAGCGGCATCCAGGCGCTCGACCTCTTGGGCCGCAAGGTCCCGGCGCAGGGCGGCGCTGCTTTGGGGTTCTTGCGAGAGGAAGTGGACCTCACCATCGCCCGGGCGCGCGGCGCGGGCGTCGACGCCGCCTGGGGTGAGGCCCTGCGCTCGGCCCTCGAGCACGTCACCGAGGCCACCGCCGTTCTCGCAACCGCCGGCATGGAGGGCAACGTGGAGCGGATGATGCTGCACGCCGCCGACTATCTGGACATGCTCTCGGTGGTCGCCGTGGCGTGGCAGTGGCTGCTCCAAGCCGCGGCGGCTCAAGAAGGGCTACGCCGCGGACCGGACGTGTTTCTAGAAGGGAAGCTGCGCGCCGCACAGTACTGGATTCACACCGAGCTGCCCCGAGTGGCGCTGCTCGCCCAGCTCTGCCGCTCGGGCGAGGAGAGCTACGCGCGCATTCCAGCGGACGGCTTCTAAGTCGGTACTCACCCTCCGTCGGGTGCCAGGTAAGGGTCAGGGCAGACCGCGGGGCCCCCGGTCATGGGGTCGGGCGGTTCGCACCAGGCCGGCTTGTCGGGGATGTTCTGGCAACAGAGCGTGCCTCCGCCGCACGAGTAGAGGGTCTGTGGCTCGTTGATGAAGCCCGCTCGGCACAGCGCTCCAATGCCACCGATGTCTCCCGAAGTGAGGGGTGGCGTTGAAGTCTCGCAGTTGTCCAGCGCCGCTTCACAACGCGGAATCCGCGGAGCCCCGGACACTGCGGTCGGCGAACCTCCGCACGCGAAGAGGCCCAGTGCAAACACAGCTTCGAGGAGCAGGTGAGGTTTCATGGGCGCCTGAAGACGTCGGGCGCCCATCCATATTCAATGGGCCTGCGCAGATTCCAGGGGCACCACGCCGCTCAGTTGCGCGGCCACCGCGGCGGGGTCGTGGGTGGGAAGCTTGCACACGCGCTGCTCGCAGACGTACGCGGTCGGCCGCCCATGCAGGAGTACCTTTTCCCGGAGCATCGGCGGCGCGCGCTCGTCGGCAGGGCCTGCGGCAACCAGGGTGTTGGGCAAGTACCCCCGGCGCGCCGCGGCGAGAAGGGGCTTCATCGCCGGTTCCCCGAGCGCTCCCACCAGCACAACCTGCCGGCCACCCTCGAGCACGAAGTCGAGAGCGCTGAGCAAGAGGGGATAGGCCGAAGGCTGCGCCCGAACGCGCGCGGCCGCCGCGCCGAAGAGCGCGGCAGCGCGCTGGCGGTACCTGTCGTCGAGGAAGAAGTCCGCCAGACGCAGGAGATTCCAGGCGGCGACTGACGTGCCCGCCGGCTCCACGTTGTCCTCGAAGGCCTGCGGACGCTCCAGGAGCGAGGCGTCGCTCCCGTCCGTCAGAGCGTAGCTGCCATCGGGCAGGGAAAATTTCGCCTCCTGAGCCTTTTCGAGCGCGGCCGCCTCGCGAAGCCAGGCAGGGTCGAAATCCGCCTGGTAGAGCTCGAGCAGGGCGTCAATGAGGTTGGCGTAGTCCGAAAGCGTCGCCGGGTAGCGCGCGTCATCGGCCCGCCAGCGGCGCGTCAGAGCGCCGTCGGGTGCTCGATTGTGGCTCAACACGAAGTGGGCCGCTCGCGCCGCGGCCGCCGCATAGCGCGGCTCGTCGAGGCCCCGGGCGGCCCGAGCGAATGCGCCAATCATCAGGCCATTCCAGGCGGTGATGACCTTGTCGTCCCGCCGAGGGCGTGGCCGCCGCGAGCGCGCAGCGGCCATCTTGGCCAGGGCTCCGACCAGCGTCGGGGAACGGCCGGCGCGCCCGCCGCGGACCAGGTGGAGGACCGGGGTCAGCTCGAACGCCTGGGTGAGCGCGGCCCATTCCGGGGCACTGAGCAGGGCCCGCAGCTCGGCATCGCGCCAGAGGTAGAACTTGCCCTCGACCCCTTCGCTGTCCGCGTCTTCGGCGGAGAAGAAAGCGCCCGCAGGGCTGGTCATGTCCTTGAGGACGTAGTCCAGCGTCTCCTTCACCACGAGGGCGTACTCGATGTTGCCCGTGACCGAGTAGCCGTCGAGGTAGGCATTGGCCAACGCCGCTTGGTCGTAGAGCATCTTTTCGTAGTGTGGGACGCCCCAGTGGTCATCGGTGGAGTAGCGGTGGAAGCCGCCTCCAACATGGTCGTAGATGCCGCCGCGCGCCATGGCGTCCAAGGTGGTGGTGACTTGCGCGCGCACATCCGCAGCAGGCTTGCGACGGTCGATGCGCATGAGCAGGCGCAGCGCGTAGCTTGGAGGGAACTTGGGGGCGCCTCGGCTTCCGCCGTTGACCGAGTCGAAGACCTCAGCCTCGCGCGCCGCGAACTCAATCAGTTGGGCGCTGTTCAGCGAGCCGGTGGCGTTGTCCGCGGCCTGGGGGTGCGGACGCGCCAATTCCGCGCCGACGGCCTCGAGGCGGGGGCGATCGCCCTTCCAAGCGGAGGCCACCTTTTTCAACAGCTCAAGCAGCTGCGACTTCGGAAAGTAGGTGCCGCCAAAGAACGGCTTGCCGTCCGGGGTGAGAATCGTGGTCATGGGCCACCCGCCCCGACCCGTCATCGCCTCCACCGCGCGCATGTAGATGGCGTCCAGGTCCGGGCGTTCCTCCCGGTCGACCTTGATGGCGATGAAGTCCCGATTCAGCGCCGCGGCCACTTCGGCGTCCTCAAATGACTCCCGCTCCATCACGTGACACCAGTGACAGGTGGAGTAGCCGATGGACAGGAAGATGGGCTTGTCCTGCTTCTTCGCTTCGGCCAACGCTTCAGGGGTCCAGGTCCACCACCAGACGGGGTTGTGGGCGTGTTCGAGAAGGTAGGGGCTCTTCTCGTCGCCTAAGTGGTTGCGGCCGGGGCCGGCGCCGGCAGCCAAGAGCAAACCGACCAACACTTGAGAGGGAAGCGACACGGTCGCGGCGAGTCTACTCGCCTTACCCAGCGCCCCCTCAACGGCCGAGGTCCCTACCGGGGAGGGATGGGGACCGACAGCGTCTGCTTGTCCTTCTTGCGCACCACGTCCAGCTTCGCGGTTTCGCCCGGCTCGTACGAGCGCAAGATGCGAACCACCTGGGAGGGCGTGGTCGGCTGGCGGTCGCCGACAGCGACGATGACGTCTCCCGCTTTCAGGGGCAGCTTGTTGTCGGCGGCCGTCTTCACCA
>Ga0075030_100004316_pt1 | contig 12858 bp, 2 predicted proteins | sample LitLauG_LLR_2012_FD_71393 | JGI IMG/M metagenome (GOLD analysis project Ga0075030, IMG submission 71393) | Freshwater sediment microbial communities from Pennsylvania, USA - Little Laurel Run_MetaG_LLR_2012 | ecosystem: Environmental > Aquatic > Freshwater > Creek > Sediment | place: USA... | reverse complement strand
TGCTCACCAACGGCGTCCAATGGCGGCTGATCCACGCCGGTCCGGACTATGAGGCTTGGTGCGAGTGGGACATCGCGCTTTGGTTCGAGGAAGGCGAACCCAGCGATCAGGTTCGAGCGCTTCTGCACCTACTGAGTCCCAAGGCTCTCACGCCGCCGAAGGAAGGCGAGCCCGCTCCACTTGTCGCAGCCATCCAAGACACCCGCAAGGGCCAGGCGGAGCTCTCAGCCAACCTTGGTGAACGGGTCCGTCTGGCGGTGGAGCACATCATCCACAGTTCCGGCGAGGTGATCGATCATCTACGCGCCGAGAGTGTGGCCGTCTCACCGCGCGATGTCTACATCGCTGCCACTCGCCTGGTTATGCGCTGCGTGGTGGTCCTGTTCGCGGAAGCGCGCGAACTATTGCCCCGAACCGATCCGGTCTACAACGACAGCTACTCCCTCCAAGGTCTTCGCGGGCAGTTGGACCGCATGGCCGGAGGACGCTCTGCCGATACGCTCCGCCACCAATGGAGCGCCTGGCCACGATTGCTATCTCTCTTCCAGCTCATCTACGAGGGCTCGTCGCACGAAGGGCTCCTGGTTCGCCAATACGGCGGGGGCCTTTTCCAGCCTGGAGAGGCCGCTTCTACCGATCCAATTCTCAGAGCGCTAGCACTTTTCGAGCACCCCAATAATGCACCCAGCGATCACTCGATCCACCACATCCTGGAGTTGCTGACGCGAGCCTGGGAGCGCGTGCCACAGGGTCGCGCGACGAAGCTCATCCTTTCTTCCATCGACTTCTCTGATCTCTCCACTGAGTACATCGGCATCCTCTATGAAGGATTACTCGACTTCCAACTCCGGCGCGCCGATTCTCCCATCGTCTTCCTGAACCTGGGCGACCAACCGGCGCTTCCATTCATGCAGCTAGATGCGATGCCGATGGATGAGATCTCCAAATTATTCGAGAAGTTCAAAGTGGCGGAGAAGAAGGGCGAGTCCGGCGACGACGATGCAGAAGAAGCCGAGGAGGAGCCCGAAGAGCAATCGCCAGAACAAACGAGCGAAGACGGAGAAGCTCTCGTTGAGGTCCTCATCGAGGAAGACCTCGCAGACACCGGAGACGCCTCGCAAGACCGCGAGCAGCTACGGCAGCGCATTCACGCCTGGGCTCGCCGTGCGGCGGAAGCCGCCAAGCTGGTCAAGAAGCCGAAAGGCAAGCCGACGCCCGAAAAACAACGGGACTACGACGAAGACCTGGACAAAGCCGCCCGGACTCTGGTGCCGCGCACGATCTTTCCCGGTGAATGGTATCTGGTCCGCGAAGGCAATACCCGAAAAGGCTCAGGCACCTTTTACACGCGTCCCCAGCTTGCGGGCCCGATCACCCGTCGCGCTCTTCGCGAACTGGCTTACAAGGGCGACATTCCGCGCACGCCGGAAGAGATCCTGGCCCTCAAGGTCTGTGACCCTGCGTGCGGCTCGGGTTCTTTTCTCCTTTCAGCGCTGCGGTTCTTGACGGAAGCGCTGGTCGAAAGCCTTCATCACCACAAGCGGCTGGACCCGAACCCGACTGGTGTTATCGTCCGACTCGCGGACGGACAGGCCGCAACCAAGCTGGCTGACGAGACCATCCCTAAGCCCATCGGCGATCCCGACTTCAACGACTATCTGCGCGCCTACCTCCGCCGTCACATCGTTGAGCGCTGCCTCTACGGCGTCGATCTCGATCAGCTCGCCATTGAGCTCGGCCGTCTTGCCCTCTGGATCGAGACCATGGACCCGCGTCTGCCCTTTGGCTTCCTCGATCACAAGATGAAGACTGGTAACGCGCTCATCGGATGCTGGTTCGACCGTTTCCAGGACTATCCGGCCATGGCCTGGGATCGAGACGGCGGCGATTCTGGCCATGACCGATTTGTTCATCACTTCCGCGAATATGTTGTTTCCAAGGGCAAGAATGCGGGCGAGACGAAGCAGAAGGGTGACAAGTGGACCCAGGCAATCAAGGACAAGAAGGAAGAGGTCCGTACTGAACTCGTGCAACTCATCCGCGCCAGGCGTACGAAGGCCTTCGAGTTCTTCGAGAAGCAGCTTTCGCCTGTCGGCGTGCACGATCACCTGGTCGGCGTTTTCGAACAGATTCATAACCTGCCCATCCACGAGACCGAGGAGCGCCGGAGGGTCTACGAGCAGCAATTCGGACCCGGCTCCGCCTATCGCCAGCTTCGCGCGGCGTTCGACACTTGGTGCGCCGTTTGGTTCTGGCCGGGTGATTTACTGGAGCACGCGCCATTGCCGGTGGACTTCCTGCAACCCTCCTCCAAGGCGAAGGACGTCGTCCGCGAGCTCCGCGATACCCATCGCTTCTTCCACTGGGAACTGGAATTCCCGGATGTCTTCCAGGGTGATGCTCCGGGCTTTGATGCCATCATCGGCAACCCTCCGTGGGAGGTGCAGAAGCCGAACTCCAAGGAGTTCTTCTCCGATGTGGATCCGCTCTATCGCAGTTACGGCAAGCAAGAGGCGCTTGACCGGCAACTGGAGTATTTTCGCATTGAGGCTCGGGTCGAGCTCAATTGGATGCACTATTGTGCGCGTCTTAAAGCCCGTTCCAACTGGGTGAAGTATGCGGCGCATCCTTTTGGTGATCAAGTATGGTTCGACACGGACGACAAGCCTCACCACGACTTTCCGCTGGCAAACAAGTTTGAACAATCCGCGGCCGACCACAAGCTGTGGGCGGACCTGCGCAGGGGACGCAGTGGCTATGCGGACCCGGCGCATCCATTCCTCCACCAAGGCTCGGCTGACTTGAACACATACAAGATGTTCCTGGAGACCGGCCATGCACTCTTGCGGGAAGGTGGACGATTGGGTCTGCTGGTTCCGTCGGGCATCTACTCCGATAAGGGCACGGGATCGCTAAGGCGGTTGTTTCTGAAGAAGTCTCGCTGGAGCCACCTCTATGCGTTTCAGAATGAGCGCTTCATTTTCGGTGCCGTCCATCACTCGTTCAAGGTAGCCGCGATCCAGGTGGAAAAGGGGAGCCCACCGGATCTGCTTCATACTCGCTTCCGCTTGGGGCCAGGCGATTCACCCGAGGCGCACGAACTCGAAACTGACATCCCGAATGAGAACGGCTACCTGACGGTGTCTGTGAGCGAGATTGAGGAGTTCAGCCCGCACTCTGGTGCAATCCTTGAAATCCGCACGCCGCGCGACCTGGAGATCGTCAAGAAACTCTACGCGAACGGCGTTCTGTTGGGGGACAAGTCGCCCGACGGTTGGAACATCCGGTATGCCACCGAGTTCCACATGACGAATGACTCCGAACTTTTCCCGCCGCGCTCGAAGTGGGAAGACAAAGGATATCGCCCGGATGAGTACGGGCACTGGCTTTTGGGCGGTTGGCAACCGTACGACGGGCCGAAGAACATCTTGGACCGGCCGACCGGCTTGATCCTCTCCGCCGACGGCGCAGCCGTGCTGCAATTGGAGGAAGTGAAAGAGGTAGCGTTGCCACTGTACCAGGGGGCAATGTTCAACCAATTCGATTTCTGCGCTTCGGCTTATCGAAGAATTGAGGGTAAACGTGGCTTCAAGTGGGTACCGCTAAAGGGCGATGAAAAGGTCGTCGAACCGCAGTATTTGATGGCACGAGAAGATTACATCAATACGGAGGGTGTTCTCCTGGGCTCAAAGCTGGGGTATCGGCGTATTGCTAGGACTAGTGACAGCCGAACCTTCATCTGTGCCAACCTTCCCTCTGTGCCCTGTGGCGATGCGGTGTTCTTGCTCTCTTCAGAACGCGCCGATGGTTGGGTGCTGAGCTCGGTATTCAACTCCTTCACTTTCGACTGGCTCACGCGGCAACGACTTGGCGGAACAAACCTGAGCTACTCGATAATTGCAGACATTCCTTTACTGACCCCGGAGGACTTGGATGTCCTCTCTTCAACCACAGCAAGTCTTGCATGGCCGCACATTCAATTCGCACAGTCATGGCTCGGCATCAAGAGGCTCGGGCCATGGAAAAGCCTTTGGGCCCTTACTCGAGCAGAGAGACTCCGATTGCGTGCCATCGTGGAAGCAGTTGTCGCTCATCGTTTCGGACTCACCCAGTCCGATCTCAGTGAGGTCGTTAGGGAGTGTGACTATCCAGCGAGCCAGGTTTGCAGTAGCGAGTTCGCGCGAACGCTAAATCCAAAGGGGTTCTGGCGGTTTGAGAAGAACGAACCTCCCGAGCACCGGCTCGCGGTCCTGGCGCAGATCGCGTTTCAGGACTTAGGCAACCGTGGAATAGCAGACTTCCAGTCTCAAAATGGGGGGCAAGGTTGGATGCCACCCGAAACGCTGCGCCTCGCCGACTACGATCTTGGCCACGATGATCGCGCGAAGCACCACCAGCCTGTCGCGTCCGCCCTCGGGCCACGCTTCTATCCCTGGCAGTTGGAGCAATCCGCCGAAGAATCCTGGGAGGAGTGCGAACTCCACGCCGAAATCCTCGCCAAGCTTCTGCCGCCGCCAGATTCAGGAAAAACAGCGGACCCCGAAAGCGGCGACGCGGTTGCGGTCGATCTGTTCGGGAACCCGCTCGAGACCGATCTGTTCGGTAGTCCCATATACGTTAAGCCCCGAAAACGCTAGGTCCCCATGGCCAGAATGCTCAATCCGATCACTTACACGGAAAACGTCGTTGAAGATTTCCTGCGTTACCAATTGACGACGTATTCCTTCGCCGACCCGAGCCTGCACCGGCAGATGCGGCAGCTCCTGAACCTGGACCAAACGCGACGCACGCCCCTTCTGGCCGGACCCTTTGTCAGCCTTTCACGCAGCTTTCGCCGGGGACCCAGCATACGGGACATGGCCGATCAGGGTGTGCTGCATCCCCTACTTGCAAACATCGCGGACCACGAACACCTCTATGGGCATCAGGAGACGGCAATCCGCTCGATTGTGGCCGGGCAGACCACGCTCGTTTCTACGGGCACGGGCTCCGGAAAGACGGAGTGTTTCCTCTATCCGATTATCAGCAAAGCGCTGGAACTCCGAGACTCGGGAGCACCAGAGGGGATTTGCGCCGTTATCATTTACCCGATGAACGCGCTGGCCGAGGATCAGCTTGGGCGATTGCGCGAGTTGCTGTGCGGCGTCGGGATCAGCTTTGGTTTGTATGTCGGCAAGACGCCGCAGCGGGCGAGCGATGTCACGGGGTTCCGCTTGCCCCAAGGCGCGTCCCGCGCCGATTACGCCGCGAAGGTTGCGGAACTGCGGACGCAGGGGCAGCCGGGCGCGGTCCATCCGCCGGAGGAGTGCGCGTCGCGCGAAGAGATGCAGGCAGCAGGCAAAGCGCCGCGAATTCTGCTGACCAACGTAAAGCAGCTCGAACTGTTGCTGACACGCCAGCAGGACATCGAGATGTTCGCCGGAGCGCGCCTGGATTTTCTGGTGGCGGACGAAGCGCATACATTCTCGGGCGCGAACGGAGCCGAGACGGCTTGTCTCTTGCGACGATTGAGGAGCTTCTGCGGAAAAAGCGCAGAGGAGACGGTTTGCATCGCAACTTCAGCGACGATTGCCGATCGCAACAACCCGGCTCCGGCGGTACACTTCGCATCGAGGTTCTTTGGCGTATCGAAGGACAAGGTGGCGGTGGTCTATGAAGACTACGAGCCGGATCTGTGGGCGGCCAAGCGCGAGGCGAGCCCAGCGCTGCCAGGCAACCAGGTGCTTCAGCTGCGAAATGTGCTGGAGGCGATTGGCAACGTGGACAGCGATCCCCCCGCATCGCTCAAGCTGCTTAAAGGGACGTTCCAGTCGCTGACCGGTCAGGCACTCGACATCAGCCGGTGGGAAGACAGCTTGTATGAACGCTTGTCGGGCAACGAGGTGGCCTATCAAATTGCCGATGCGCTGATGAGACCGCGCTCGCTGGGGGATCTGGTCGAGGACCTGGCCAAGAGGCTGGGACGGGAGGTGCCCGAAGAAGAGGTACTCATCTGGCTCGCCCTCGGTGCGGCCGCCCAACGCGAAGGGCGTGCGCTGCTGCGTCCAGTGGTTCACGCATTTGTCCGTGGCGTAGCGGGCGGTGTGGTGACCTTTCCGCTGAGTGCCACGAGCGCACGGCTGGCGCTGTCGGCGGAGGAGGTTGGGCCGGACAGCCAGGGATTGTTTCGGTTGCCGCTCATGACCTGCACCACGTGCGGGCAGCACTACTTCGTCCACCACGTTCGGGACTTCACGTTCACAGACCGCGCGCCGGGTGGTGGTGAGGCGGTGGAGAATCGAGTGATCTGGCGTCCGCTCGAAGAGCAGTTGGGCGGGGATCGGGTGGTTCTACTGGACCGGCTGGTAGTGGATGCTACCGATGATGATGACGACGATGATGGTGCGCCGCCACCCCAGCCTCAGCTTCGTGCGCCTCCACGGAATTCCGTACCGCTTTACTTTTGCCGCTACTGCGGCACAATGCATGCCGCCCGGATAGCCCAGTGCGACGGATGCGGGAAGCAGGGACCGCTGATGGAGTTGTTCGCCACGCGGCAAAAGCAGGAGCAGCCGGGGAAGTTGATTTCCTGCGTGGGATGTAGCGCGGTCGGTCGCATACAGTTGGGTCGGTACAGGGAACCGGCTCGCCCGGTGAAGGCGAGTGCTGTTTCAGACGTGCACGTGCTGGCGCAGAGCATGATCCACCGTGCGGAGCGGAAGCGGCTGCTAGTCTTCTCCGACAACCGCCAGGACGCAGCCTTCCAGGCCGGTTGGATGCAGGACCACGCGCGACGGTACCGGTTGCGGGCGCTCATGTTTGCTAGGTTGAGTCAGACACCGCTTCAGGTAGGAACGCTAGTCTCGCAGTTGGATCAGGAATTGGATCAAGATGACGATTTGTCTCTCTCGCTGATTCCAGAGGTTTGGAATGTGGCGCGAAAGAAGGCGGATCTTCAGGGCCACGCTACGGAGCGCCGTCATTTTCTACGGATCTTGGTGCTGCGCGAAGTGGCGACAGGCGCCCGCCAGCGGATCGGCCTGGAACCCTGGGGACGGTTGGTGGTCGATTATGCCGGCCTAGAATCGACGGTTGCATTCTTCCAGAACTGGGCGAACCCGTTGGGGTTGAGTCCCCAGGAGCTGCGGGATGGCGTGGCGGCCATGCTCGATTTTACGCGCCGGAGCCGGATTCTGTTGGATCGCGATCAGCGGATCTTTTCGAAGATCTGGCAGGAGGGAGATCGCGAAATCGCGAACGGGTATCTGCCGCTATTTCGCGGCGGCCCCAAGGGCGTGAAGCTGCAGCGCGACCCGGGTGACGTGGCGGGGCGCGTGGCGCAATGGCTGGGGACTCGACCGACGTCAGTTTCTCAAGCAGCGCAGCGTTGGGGTGTCAATCCAAACGATATACCCCGGTTTTTGCAGGAGCTTTGGCGAACGCTGACTGACGAGTTGCATCTGATCGTCCCAGCCGCATTGACGGGTTTTCGAGACCATCCCTTGCCGGGGACGACGAACGTACGCCAGATCGACGCGGACCTGTTGCGCTTGCGAACAAGTAGCGGTATCTGGCGTTGTCAGTCCTGTCGGCGCGCCCACTCGCGCCCGACGCCGCGGCTCACTTGTCTGGCGTGGCGCTGTACCGGGACTCTGGCGCTTGAAACCGAAGATCCTGACAACTATGACCTGATAATGCTCGACGGGCGCTTCGACATGATCCGTCCGCGGGAGCATTCGGCGCAGATTCCTGGAGCAGATCGAGAAGAGCTAGAGCGTGTGTTCAAGGGCGACGGCGACCGTGTAAACACACTCGTCTGCACGCCGACGCTCGAGTTGGGCGTGGACATTGGGGCGTTGGATTCGGTGCTAATGCGAAACGTGCCGCCCTTACCTTCGAATTATTGGCAGCGTGCGGGTCGGGCCGGCCGTCGTCATCGGATGGCGGCGATTCTGACCTATGCGCGGGCGCATTCGCATGACCGGCCATACTTCAATGACCCGCTGAAGTTGCTTTCCGGGGAGATCTCGCCGCCAAGCTTTAATCTGCGGAACGACGTGATGGTCCGGAAACACGTTCACGCCATCGTGCTGACCGGGCTGCACCGCTTGTCGCGTCCCAACTCCGAAATTGGCAGCGCGGACCAGATCGAACTCGTGGAGGCTCTCCGGAGTTGTTTTCCGAATCGGGTTCGGGAGTACTTGTTCGAGAATACCGGTGAAGTGCGGCGGCGACCACCAGATCTTGCTCGACTACGAACCGTTCTCGGCAGACACGTCGACCGGCTGCACGCGGGCGTAGTGGAAGCATTTCGGCAGGGATGGCCTGACGATGACGCTCGCGTTGTCGAGCCTACTACCCTACGGATCTACATCGAGGATATGGACGGGCAACTTCAGACGGTCGTAGAGCGACTGAAGCGCCGTTTGGATTGGGCCATCGACCAGATGAATCGCCTGGACGAGGTTCGGCGTAAGCAGGGCACCCTCGATCCAGAACAGGATGCGTTGCGAAATCGCTGTGACCGCTATGTAAAGCGGCTCAAGGGAAATGATCCACGCAAGCGACGGAACGCCGAGGGCTTTGACGACACGAATACTTACAGCGTACTGGCCGCCGAGGGTTTCCTGCCCGGCTACGGATTGGACAACGGCTGGGTAATTGGGACGTACGAGGGACCAAAGTACAACCCGAGTTTTCGCGACTGGGAGTTGCGGCGGCATCCTTCGCTTGCCTTGCGGGAATACATACCGGGCAACCTCATCTATGCGAACGGGCACCGTTTCATCCCACGCCACTTCCGGCTGGAGCCAGGGGAGCCCATTCGCTTTCTGGTGGACGTTTCGAATGAGGCCGTGGCGGAAGTGACGGGAAATCTGACTGCCGGGCTGGGTTCGCAAACGATACCGGCAGTGCCTATTTGCGACGTCAATCTGCCGCATAACTCACAGATCTCGGACGACGAGGACTACCGATTCCAACTCGGAGTTGCCGTTTACGGATACGAGCAGGCGCAGCACGGCGGTGGTAAGCAGTATCGTTGGGGGGATCGAGTCATCAGCCAGCGAACCGCGGTTCGGCTTCGCTTGGTGAACGTGGGAGCGTCGTCCTTGGCGCGAAGTGCCGGTCGGCTAGGCTATCCGGTTTGTTTGGTGTGCGGGCAGAGCCGGTCGCCGCTGGCGTCACCAGCGGATCTTCAGGCGTTCGAGGAGGAGCACCGACTGCGCTGCGGCAAGCCCGTGGAGCCTGTTGGGTTTTATGCAGACGTCATCTCGGACGCGATTTCTCTGGAGAGCTGCGTGGACCGCGAGGAGGCGTATAGCGTCATGGAGGCCCTTCGCTTGGGGGCGGCAGAGGTGCTCGATATGGAGGTCGAGGATTTGCAATTGCTCGCCATCGGACAGCCAGGTGGCAGAGGCTTGAGCTTGCTGCTTTATGATCCGATGCCTGGGGGCTCCGGACTTTTAGACCAGATGAGAGACCGCTGGCCGGAGGTCACAGCGGCGGCGAAGAGGGTCGTGGCCGATTGCCCGTCTCTTTGTCAGTCAGCGTGTGTGGATTGCCTTCTGCACTTCCGGAATTCCTACTATCACCGGCACCTGAACCGACAGACGGCGTTGGATCGCCTGGAGAAATGGGGCCATAGTCTCGACTTCACGCACGATATTCCTTCCCGCCTACCGACTCAGGCGGCCGAGGAGGTCCCTGTTAATGATCCTGAACTAACCTTGCGCGCTATGCTGGACCGCGCGGGACTTCACGGTTACCAGGCCCAGCGGCCGATTGATCTTGGGCGTCCGTTGGGCGCGACCACACCGGATTTCTTCTACGAGCCGCGGAATGATTCCTATGAAGGGCTGTGCATCTATCTCGACGGCATGGGCCGCCATCTGCACGGACGTCCCGAGACGCGCGACAGGGATCGCGACATTCGCGAAGGACTGCGGAACGGCGGGTACGAGGTTGCCGAGATTCAGTTCGGGCAGTTGACCGACCCTGACGCAATGCGGCAGCACTTCTTCCGTATTGGCCGCTTTCTGCTGGGCAAGGATGCCGCTCAACGCATTCGCGACGACTCCTCCTGGTACACCTCACCGGAGACCGTCTCCGATGCGCCACCCAAGGATGCGTGGACGGAGATTCTAGGGTTGATCGAGTCGCCGTGGCACCCGCTCGCGCAGGCACTTCGCCTCGCGGGTCTCCGCTCGCCGGATGAAGTGGATTGGGACTGGATCGAAGCTGGCAAGGTGAGCGGTAAGCGCGCTTTGATGATGTGGTCCACGAAGAATGGCCTGGCCGTTCTCGTAGACGCCACCGCGGGAATCGGACCCGGCCCGAACATTGTGACCGCGGAACCAAACTCCAAGCCGGCCGCCGTGGTCGCTCTTCTCAGTCCGCTGCTGGAGGCAGCGCAATGAGATTCGCCATTGCCAACACGTTTCAAAAGGCGCTCCAGAAGCTGGAGGGCAAAGACTCAGCAGCGGCAAAACTGGCCAAGCAGGCGGCATTCGATTTCCAGATGAATCCAACGCAGTCCGGATTCTCGTTCGAGCGCTTGAATAAATCTAAAGATCCGAACTTCTGGTCCCTGCGGGTTAACGACAACATTCGAATAATTGCCCATCGGGCGTCGGACATGGTGACGATGTGCTACGTCGATCGGCACGATGAAGCGTACGAGTGGGCGGAGCGCCGACGCTTCGAAGTGCATCCCGAGACCGGCGCGGCGCAGATTGTCGAAATTCGAGAAACGGTTAGGGAGATCACGAAGGTCATTGAAAAGCAGGTGAAACCTCCGTTGTTTGGCGGGTTTGAGGCTGACTATCTCTTTGCCCTCGGCATCCCCACAGAGTGGCTCGACGCGGTGCGTCAGGTATCTGAAGACAATCTCGACGCGCTGATCGGACATCTGCCCGATGAGGCGGTTGAGCGGCTGTTGGACTTGGCCGCCGGAAAGCCGGTGCCTCGTCCCGTGCCGGTAAAGGGCGTTATCGATGTGACTGCACTTCTCCACCCAGACGCTCAGCGCCGGTTCCGCGTGATAGACAACCAGCAGGAACTGCGACAAGCTCTTGATTTTCCATGGGATCAATGGGTAATCTTCCTCCATCCGACGCAGCGGTCGGTTGTAGAAAGATCGTTCAACGGCCCGGTCCGGGTGACCGGGTCAGCCGGGACGGGAAAGTCAGTTGTCGCGCTTCATCGCGCGGCCTGGCTCGCGCGGCAGAACGCGAAGGCGAGGATTCTTCTGACCACGTTCTCGAGGACGCTTGCGACGCGCCTCGCTCAGAACGCAGATATTCTCCTTGGAAAATCGGCAGAGCGAACCCAGATCGAGGTCGAGCATCTCCACAAAATCGCTCGTGACCTTTGGGTCAAGAAAAAAGGATGTGCCTTCCACGCAGTAACCGCAAAGCGCCTCGCAGCTCTCATGGAGGCATCCCAAGCCACGGTAGACGGCGCGACAAAATTCTCGGCCAGTTTTCTTCGGAGCGAGTTCGAGGCCGTGGTTGACCCAATCGGCATCACGACTTGGGAGCAGTACAAGGGCACATCCAGAGCTAATCGTGGAACGCCACTCGGTGCGCGTCAGAAGCTGACCATTTGGCGCGTCTTCGAGACCCTCCTTCAGTTGCTCGCGAAAGAGAACCTCAACACCTGGAACTCGCTGTGCTATCAAACCGCGCAATCGCTGACTGTCCCGGTCTACGACCACGTGATTGCCGATGAGGTGCAGGACTTCGGGCCGGCGGAGCTTCGGTTGGTCCGGGCTTTGGCGGCACCCGGAAAGAATGACATTCTCCTTTGCGGGGATTCTGGCCAGCGTATTTACAAGTCGCGAACATCCCTTTTGAGCTGCGGTCTTGACGTACGTGGACGCTCTACGCAGCTGAGGATCAACTATCGGACGACGCAGCAGATTCGGCGATTTGCAGATTCCTTGTTCTCATCGTCTGAAGCGGATGCCGACGGCGACCCGTTGACGCGTGACGCGGTCTCCATCCTCAATGGTCCAGTGCCCCAAGTGGCGGGGTTCGGTTCGATCACCGACGAGGTCTCCGGCCTAGCTGAGTGGCTCGAGTCGCGACTCAGTGAGGGAATGAAGCCTAATGAGGTCGCCATCTTCGGGCGGACGGAGGCTGTTCTCCACGACCGAGCGGAACCGGCTCTCGAAGCGGCGGGGCTTAAAGGACAACTATTGAACGACGACGACGCTGCCACTGAAAATCACGTTTCGCTTGGCACGATGCACCGGGCAAAAGGCTTGGAATTCAAGGCGGTCGCGATCGTCGGGTGCGACCTTGGAGTCCTGCCGCTCCGCTCAGTCCTGGATGGCATGGCGGATTTAGCCGATCAGACCCTGTTCGTTGAGCAAGAACGAAATCTCCTCTACGTTGCCTTGACCCGCGCGAGGGAGCAAGTGCTCGTCACTCATACCAGCCGGCCAAGCGTCCTTCTCGCCAAAATAGGTTCGTGATTGGTTGCTACAAGTGAACGCGATTCCAGCTTGTCAGTTGCGCAGTCGCCAGGCCCGAGGAGATTCTATCCGCATGGCGAAACAAAACGACGAAGAAGCGAACCCAACTACTCCGCCGTCAAATTCGCTTGATGTCTCCGCGCCGCGAGACGCGCACCTGGTCCGCTATCCAGAGTTCCATCCGCTTCGTAAGCTGACTCAAAGGGGTCTTCAGCGCGTCAGCAATCTGCCACAGCCGACCCACCGTCGGGTTGATGATCCCTCTCTCGACCCGGCTGATATATGTTCGGTCGAAGCCGCACTCGCCGCTTAGGCGCTCCTGCGAATGTCCTGCCATTTTGCGGAATTCGCGCACGATGGCCCCGATGGCCCTGATCTTTAGATCGGTCGGTTGGATCTGC
>Ga0075030_100004315_pt1 | contig 12859 bp, 12 predicted proteins | sample LitLauG_LLR_2012_FD_71393 | JGI IMG/M metagenome (GOLD analysis project Ga0075030, IMG submission 71393) | Freshwater sediment microbial communities from Pennsylvania, USA - Little Laurel Run_MetaG_LLR_2012 | ecosystem: Environmental > Aquatic > Freshwater > Creek > Sediment | place: USA... | reverse complement strand
AGTTTTCGAATTAACAACTATTACATTATTGTAATCGGGATTTTCCTTGTATCGCTTGGTACCTATATCGTTTGCAATAACAAGATCACAATCTGATTGCATCATCTTCTCTCTAGCTATTTTTATCAAGTCCCTTTTGATTACATTTGTCTCTGCCTTGAATCCTACAAGAAAGACATTACTCTGAATCTTTTTGACATCATTAATCATCTTGGGCACTCTTTTTAGCTTCAAAGAAATTCTAAGAAGGTCACTGTCAAGTTTTGTTTTACTTGGTTTTTCAGGCGTATAGTCAGAAGCGGCGGCTGCAAGTATAACAATATCAAATTTCTGTCGCAGTTCTTTTTTTAGCGCATCACCCATCTCACCACTTGTCTCTACTCGTATTACTCTGGCACCTTTTGGTGGAATCTCTATTCCCGGACCATAAATCATGGTCACCTTGGAGCCGGCTGAGAGAAATTCTGATGCCAATAATACTCCGGTCTTGCCTGTACTTTGATTTGTTATAACCCTCACAGGATCAATGTATTCTATAGTAGGACCTGCAGTGATGAGTACTCTCTTTCCTCTGAGAACAGATGAAGATCCAAATTTTTGCAATATTTTTTCTAGTATCTCCTCAGGCTCTGCAGCCTTTGCCTTTCCCTCAACAAAATTTGGAGAGATAAAATCAACTTTATTTTTTAAAAATTCAATATTTTTTACAACTGCTGGATTTTCATACATTGCCTGATGCATTGCAAGTCCTATTACAATTGGAATCTTGGAACCCAGTCCAACACTTAACACAGTAGATATTGGCGTATCGTCAATTCCATTTGCTAATTTGCCTAGTGTATTTGCAGTACATGGATACACAACTATGCAATCAGACTGTTTGTAATCTGCAACCTTGATGTGTTCCAAATCTCCAGTTAACTTTGTAATTACTTCATTTCCTGTTGCCCACTTGAAGTAGCTTGGTTTTATCAAGTCAGTTGCAGCTTTGCTTGCAACACAAATAATGTCTGCACCATGACGCATAAACAATCTAGCCAATTCAATTGCCTTGTATGCAGCAACACTTCCTGATATGCACAAAATAATTTTCTTTCCTGCAAGCTCCATACCATCAGAGCCTACTATATCCAAAGAAGGATGATGATGCTTTTCAGCCAAGTTCTTTTTTCAACCTTTCAAGTTCGGTTTTGTCCATGGAGAAAGAGTGTTCTGTACTAGGAAACTTGCCTATTACTACATCATTTCTGTAAGACTCGACAGCTTTTACAATATCTAAAGACAATTCCAAGTATCTTTTTGCAAACTTTGGTTTTATTTTTTCATACAAACCTAGAACATCATGGACTACAAGCACTTGACCATCACAGTCTGGTCCAGAACCAATGCCAATTGTTGGTATTCCAATAGAACTTGAAATAATCTTTGAGACCTCTTTTGTTATCATCTCTAGTGCAATGCTAAATACACCCACCTCTTCAAGGGCCTTGGCAGATTCAATTAGCCTAACTGCCGCATCTTTCGTCTTTGCCTGGACCTTGTAGCCTTCTTGCAATGTTGTGGTTTGAGGCTGAAATCCTATATGTCCCATTACAGGAATTCCAATCTCAACAATTGCATGTATGGTATCTTTAATCTCAACTCCGCCCTCTAGTTTTACTGCATCTGCCCCTGACTTGATTAGTCTTCCAGCATTTTCAATTGCCTGTGATTTGCTAGATTGGTATGACATGAAAGGCATGTCTGCAACAACCAGTGCATTTTGTCTTCCCCTTGCAACAGCTTCAGTAAAAAGACACATCTGATCCATTGTAACAGGAATGGTATTATCATATCCCAGCATCACCATTCCCGCACTGTCACCTACAAGTAACATGTCAACACCAGCTTTGTCACAAAGCTGGGAGGTGGTATAATCATATGCAGTAATAACTGTAATTTTTTTAGAATTTTTCATCAATAAGATATCTCTGACAGATTTAGGCATTGGCCATTCTCCTCAAGTTTTTTCTTATGGCAAGAATTGATTTTTTCAAGTTTTTTTTGTTGTCAAACTTTGATTTCTTTTTCAGATCTTCTTTTGATAATTTTTTACAGGCATCAATCAGTATTTTCATTCCTCGTATAACATTGTCTACAATTGTAATATCTGCAGTCTGTGCAGTTCGTGACATTGGATTCAAATCAAATGTAATCACTTTTTTCCCAAATCTCTTTAATGCAATTGTTCTGTCCCCATCTTCCAAAGGCACCAGTACAACATCGGCAGAAAATATTCCACGCTTGTCTACAATTCTTCTTGCACTGTCAAGTTTGGGAATCCTCTTTGAAAATTTAGAATCAATTCCCAGTATTTCATTGGCACCATTTTTTTTCAGTACCTTTGCAATGACTTTTTTTCGTTTCTCACTTGCATAAAACAGGTTTACCTCAATTTTTGCACCTGTAATTTTGGATAGTTCTACTATCTCACTTGGACAGAGGGCAGCCAGATTGCCATTTACCGATATTACAGGCAATTTAGCCCCGACAAGTGCTCTTGCAGCAGCCTTGGTTGCCTTGTAGGAAGTCTTTGATGTCTTTTCTCCAATTATATAATCAAACATCTCCCCCCTCCCATGAGCCAAAAGGCCTTCCTCTACAACTAGGCCATCTCTGAATCCCTGAACAAGCTTTTCTCTGATATACAGGGATGCAGCTCTAGGATGTGTTTTTGGAATCAACACTAGGAGACTCTAGCTCCGCTCTTGTCTATCTCTGTCTTGATTATCATTCCGTCATATTTTTCCAAAATTTTCATCACTTGTAATTCTTTTGCCTTTGGAACTAGGGTAAATATGGTCTCTCCAAACATTGCAACTCCTGACCTGAATCCATTTTGGGACAAGTCATCAATTACTTGCTGCATTTGTGGTGTAATGACATCAACATATTTTGCAAATTCAAGTGACATGTCTAAAAATTCCATCTGATCCCTTGACTTTAGTAGTTTTGTAACCATCTTTCCACCCAGACCATTTATCTTTGAGAGTTCAGTCTTGATGAATTGTTTTGTTGATATTGGAGAAAAGCAGATTACAATTGCAGAATAATCTGTATGAATTTTTTTCAGGCTCCCAATACCGGGTGCCCCATGTTTTGTTCTAATTTCAAATCCGCCGTGATATGATGACAGTACAGTTCCGAGTCCTGTCTTGCAGTGAATTTCTGCATTGTGGGCAATCTGACCTATCTTTGTCCTGGATAAATTTGTCCCTAGTGCCTTGTTTAATGCAAATGCTAAACTTAGTGCAACAGCACCACTTGAACCAAGACCAAAACCCACTGGAATTGTGGTATCATGCTCAATATCTAAAAAATAACTTTCATTTACCATTTTAAAAAATTCTTTTACAACAAATTCTGAAACTTGAGTGTTATCAGACTTGTAACCCGTAACTTTAATTTTGAATCCTGGCTTGTCAGAGCTTGTCACCTTGACTTTAGTAGTCACACCTTCCTTTATGCAGAATCCTGCACCGATTGAACCCTTTTGCTCAGGCTCCGTTGGCTCTACTTCGGCCTTGAAAAATCCCGTGATGTGTCCGGGTGCAAAGGCTACTGCATTCATAACTAGCTTAAACTAGTGAAAAAATATAAAAATGATCATTAAATAATATAAATTAGTATAAATTGACTAAATTTATTCGACGCCTGCAAAGGATTGGAAGCAGTATTCTGGTATCTCTTCCAATAGAGTGGATTCAAGCAAACAAACTTGAAAAAAGTGATGAGGTCGAGATTGAAACTGGTACCAACAGTGTTTCCATTACCCCTACTGGCGGTAGTAGACCTCCAAATGAGGTTGTAATAGAATATCCCGTCTCAAAACAAGAAAACATTAGTGCATATGTTACAGGGGCGTATCTAATTGGTTATGATATAATCAAGATAAAAGGAAAATCAACCATATCGGTAGAAGACAGAGAAAAGATCCGAAGACTAATGCGCAGGCTAGTTGGAATGGAGATAGTTGAGGAAGACGCATCAAATGTCAATGTACAATTTCTATTAGATGCAACAACACTGAGTCCAGACAAGATCCTAAAAAGAATGAGTTCAATTGTTCTTGGAATGTTTCGTGATACAACATCATGTCTTACATCAGATGACAAGTCAGTGTTGCAAACAATGTCAAGCAGAGATGATGAAATTGATAGACAGTATTTCTTGCTAGTAAGATTAATTCGAAGTGCAATGGTTGACAAGAAACTTGCCACTGCACTAAATCTTGGTAACATAGATATTCTTGATTATAGGGTAGCTGCAAACTTGCTAGAGACTGCGGGTGATACAATTATTGAACTAGCACACTCTATCTCAGAATTGTCAATGCCAAAGGCTGATTTGAAAAAACTCTACAACATTGCTACTGAGATAGAAAATGTTCATGAAAAATCAATTACATCATTTATTGAAAACAATAGAAAACTTGCAATTGAGGCAATAACACTTTACAGAAATTATCAAAAAGAGATCTCAGGTGTTGGTTCATCACTTGATCCCAAAAAACAAGGGTCGATGCAGTTGATAAATCTTGTATTTACATTTGAAAAACTGTCAAGATGTTGGGCAGATGTTGCCGACTTGGTAAAGCCAGTCTATAGCTGATATTTTTTCTTGATTGCAAAAGTCAAGACAGCGCATATTGTCTTTGAATCGGTAATTTTTCCAGATATTATCATCTTGATTACCTTTTTGAAATCAATCTTAACAACAGACATTATTTCATCATGATCAAGCTGCAGACTGCCTACTTTTTTTATATCTGATGCTACATAACAATGGATAATTTCAGTATTGTATCCAATTGAAGGATAGTATTTTATCAAAGGGGTCATCTTCTTTGCCGTATGTCCTGTCTCCTCACGAAGTTCCCTGTGAGCACATTTTAGGGGTTTTTCTCCCTTTTCCAGTGTTCCTGCAGGAATTTCAAGCACGTATCCATGTGGAAACCTATGTTGTCTTACAAGCAACACTTTGCCATCCTCGATGGCAAGTACTGCGGCTGCACCTGGATGCTCGATTACCTCCCTTGTAACTTTGCGTTTGTTAATGGATAAAGTGTAAAGACTCAGTGAGAGAACTCTGCCTTTGAAGACATTTTTTCTCATTTTATAAAATTACAAAATAATATGTTATGAATGTATCTCAGGCATCAAATGCAATCTCTTTGATTTCTTTGCTTGTACAATTGCATCTCTTGCCCATTTTTGTGGAAATGTGATAGTCTTTGGCATGAAAAGATCGATTGACTGTATGTTATCAATTTCATGTACCTTTTGAGCAAGATCATCCATCTTGTAAACATTATCTGTATACATGAATAGAACAATCTGATTCATATGTACAAAGGGCTTTTGTAAAAATGATTCTGAAAATACTTTGTCTAGTCTTTCAAGTGTTTTTTTGATATCTCCTTTTACTCCAATTAAAATTACAAATGGAATAAACTCTCCCATTTTTTTTGGATTGTATATTAACGTAAATTGTATTGCTTCATCGCTTTGCAATTTTTCAAGCGAGCGAGCTATGGTCTTTGTCGAGAAGCTAGATTTTTTTGCAATCTCTTCTATCTTTGATCTTGGATCTTTTAGCAAGATATCAATTATCTCAATATCTGTTTTTGTCAGATCTGATCTTATCTCTGGATTTTTTGCTTCAAATATGCTAAGCACCCTGACATCATGTAACAAATTTTGTGCAAGCTCCATTTTTTTAGAAGGATCTTCTTTTACTATGATACTGCAAACAGTAATTCCACCAACACATGGGACAACATAAAACGGTTCTCCGACCAATCTTATTTGATCTAAAATATGGTTCATCTCTTTTCCAACCACTACAAAATACAAAACACTATACCCCAAAACAGGAGGTTCGATCTTCAAGGCAAACTCTTCGATTATTTTATTCTTAATCATTTTCTGTATCCTCGATTTTACGGCAGCGCCTGAGATACCAATCTCATTGCCTATCTGGCGATCTGGTTTTCTGCAATTATTGAGCAAATGTGAAAGAATTTGTATATCTAATTTGTCCATTTCTTATAGTAATACCTCATTAATTATATCAAAACAAACATCTTATATATATAAATGTCTGATATAATGGATTTATAACCGTATAACATTAAATATAAGACTAATTATGATCGTCTGTTGGATTACAGGGCCCAGATAGGCATTAGGTTCATCACCAGGCGTAAAGGCAGCCTTATTGCAGCAAGCCTGGCAGTTGCCATTGCGATACTTGTAGTTCAGGTAAATTCTGTCATCTTTCAAGGATTATACGATGCTATAGTTCGTGACCAGATTAACTATCGATTTGGGCATGTCTATATAACAAGACAAGAAGACTTTATCACAAAATCTGACTTTATGTTGGTAAATTGGCTCCAAAGAATTCCATATGTACAAGCTGCTGCTCCAAGAATTGATGCGTCTGCTTCAATTAATGCAACAATAAATGGTCAGATTATTCGAGATTACGCAGTACCTGTTATAGGTGTTGATCCGGTTCTTGATAGAGAAGCTTCTACAATGTCTCAAACTGTAGGAGATGGTCAATATGTCTCATTTAGAAATTCGGCAGTGCTGGGAGCAATAGTAGATAGGGATCTTGGATTTCCACAAGTGGGAGATACAATCAAGCTAAAGTTCAAGGATCAATATGGTAATGATGTCTTGCGTAGGTTGACAATAGTTGGAATAACTGCCACTGCAGGTTCCGTAGGTCTTGATAATAGTGTCATAATGAATATTGACACACTACGTGAAATAATAGCTAGACCACATCAAACACAATCAATTATTGTTAGACTAAATGATCCATCAAAAGACAAAGATGTCAAGGATCTATTTCTTAGTGCATTTCCATCAAATGCCGATAAATTCAAGGCACAGACAATAGAAGAGTCAGCAGAGACAACACTACGTGGTTTTAGATCAGGTATTGCTCTAATTAACCTAGTTGGATACTTTGGCATGATGTCATCGGCATTTGCAGTTGTTACTATACAAATGATGCAGGTAACAAGCAAGACACGTGATATTGGTGTAATGAGAGCAATTGGAGCAAAAAGAAAAGATGTGTTGCTGGTATTCATATTTCAAGGAATGGTAATAGGTGCAATAGGTGCAGGACTTGGAACTGTTATGGGTGTGACATATACCGCATATGCAAAAGAGACTCACATGACATTTCAGGGAAGCTTGCCTCTGGAGGTCAAGTACAATTGGACAAGTATAATTCAGACAGACATTATGGCGTTTATACTTGCTATTATAGCGTCAATCTATCCGGCATACAAGGCTACAAAACTAGAACCAGTGGAGGCCATGAGAGTTGGCTGATTACGTCTTGGAAGTAAAAAATGTCGATAAGGTATATGGTCAAGGAGAGACTGAGGTGTATGCCTTACGAAATCTATCATTTAGCGTAAAACGGGGAGAATTCATGCTAATTGTTGGAAGTTCAGGTTCTGGAAAATCTACCCTACTTAACATGATTGGGTTGCTTGACAGACCAACCAGAGGTAAGGTGATAATTGACGGAGTTGATACATCTGAACTTAATGATAATCAATTGTCCTCATTTAGAAATTCAAAACTTGGATTCATATTCCAGTTTTCAAATCTCTTGTCAGATCTTACTGTTCTTGAAAACGTAACACTTCCAAGAAAGATCCAAGGTACAATGCAAAATGCTACAGAGGAATCAAAGGCATTACTCAAAACAGTAGGACTGGAAAGTCAGATGCACAAATTTGCAAACCAGATATCAGGTGGACAAGCTCAAAGAGTAGCAATCACAAGAGCTCTTGTAAACAAACCAGCTATTGTCTTGGCTGATGAGCCAACAGGAAACTTGGATTCAGTATCTGCCGAGACTACTGTACAGTTGTTAAAATCCTTGAATCGCAAGCTATACCAGACTTTTATTATTGTAACACATGACCGCCATCAATTCGGCGAAGTGGATAAAGTGGTAACAATAAAAGACGGCAGAATTGTCAAAGAAGAGATGGAGGCAAGTTTGACTTGATCTACAAAACCATTGTATTGGCAGTTCTATTGATGGCAGGACAAATTATAATTCCAAGTTATGCAACAGCCGGTGGTGGTGAAATAACAGTTCCAGGAGTTTCACCATTTGAACATGGTTATACTGATATCAAGCTTCTAGATGCATACTTTGGAACCTATGGACAAAAAATTGAGGCTGAACCTGGAGACAAGAATGTTCCATTTACAGTTGTATTGTCTAATGTTGGATCGGATGATATCGCAGGAATCCAGGGACTTCTCAGTCTACCAACTGGATTTTCTGGCGTTTCCACATCTGATAACTTGATCCAAGCAGATAACACACAAACAGCTACCGCAGGACAATCTTTTGGACTTACATTTTACCTAAATCTTGATAAAACTGCAGGTATTCACGGTTACTCTGGAACAATTAAGGTTACTTATTCAAGAGTACGAGAAAATGGAGAACGTTCAGCATTTCTGGATTTTGACTTTAAAATAACAGGAAAGAGTGCAATTAGTCTAAAGGCAGATAATCCATTCCTGCAACCAACATCAAACAATGATGTTACAATAAAAGTTTCAGATCCAGGTTCTGCTCCTCTGAATAATGTAGCAGTTGTTATTCAACCCCAAAATACTAGTACATCCAATGGTATTGTGATAGATCAAAATCACTGGGATATAGGAAATGTACAACCTGGCTCATCCAATGTTTTCTCGTTTAAAGCGTTTATCCCACAAAGCTTGGAAGGTCAAACCCTTCATGCCCCGTTTTCAATAACATACTTTGATGGACAAGGAAACCAAATTACAACATCAAGAACCGTTGACTTTATTGTAGGACCTTCAACTACATCATCTATCAGAATATCTTCTCCATCTTATATCATGATGGGGGTGATGCAAAATATGACTCTTAAAATTGAAAACCTATCACCATCAAAGATGAATAACATAGGAATTACAATTACACCAAACTCAGAAGGTCTAAAAATTCTTGAAGATAACAAGTGGTTCATAAAAGAGATAAACCCGCTAGATAGTAATAGTATAGACATCCCAGTTTTTGCAGATAAAAGTATTGAAGGTCAAGCAGTCAACTATGATGTTAATTTGCAATATACAAAAGATGGTGCAACCGTAATTGAAAAACAGAGTTTTGCAAATTACATTCGAGGAGTAATTGATATCTCAGTTCACGACATTGGAGTCTCAGAAATAGCTGGCAAGAAGATGATAATAGGAAATGTCCTCAACCAAGGAAACGTAAAAGCTGTATTTGGTCAGGTAACTGTAATACCTCTAGATAACTCCATTATCAAGAAATCCTCTCAGTATATTGGTGATATAGATATAGATGCACCAGTTCCATTTAATATTCCGATAAATTCTGATACACCACCAGTAGGTGATCAAAAAGTTCAGGTGACATTAACTTGGAAAGATACACTACTACAACAACATACCATAACTGAAGTTGATACTGTATCTTTTGGAACTCCAAAGGCCCAATCAGGTGATGATTCCAACTTTAATCAGCTCCAAATTGTAATACTAGTAGCAGTCGCAGCAGGCATAGGCGGAATTGTATTCAAGGTAAGAAAGAAAAAGATTCCATTAGAAAAGAAAGTACAAGAATCAAGCTAAGGGTATATTTACTCGAAAGACATTTTTTCATATATGATATGGGATGAAATTGAGATCCCAAAAGAGGTTCGCCATTTTATGCCTGAAAAAGCCGAAGAAACAGTCTTGGGTCAAAAAAATGGTGCAAAAAAACAATATCGCTATGGAAATCTACACATTCGAGAATATGATGACAAGTATCTTGTTCACATGGACAAAGTTGATCCAAGACAAGACCCACTAGGCCATCTAGTACATGATGCCCCAGAAATCCTAATTGGTGTTGTAAGCGGAATAATTGCTGGAAAAAAAGTTGCATCAGATATTTACAAATTACAAAAAAATATGCCTCTCTCAAAAAGTACATCAATTTTAGCAGGACTTGTTACATCTGCAATAGCTGGATATGCAGGTTATTCTCTAGTAAAAAAAATAAAAGATTTCTAGGAGGGAAGCAAAATTTCAAAATTTCATACAATTCGAACTTTTTTTAAACTGATGCCTATTGTATTTGCTTTAAGAAAAGATAGAAGAGAATGGGTAAGAAAACAAGGAAAAAATATCGATCTAAAAAGATATCAAAAAAATGCAAGAAGAGCTCTCAAGACATTCATATCACTTGGTCCTGTTTACATAAAACTGGGCCAGTGGTTATCATCAAGAGCAGACATTTTACCACAGCCATATCTTGAAGAACTTGCAAAGCTCCAAGATGAGGTTCCTGCGGAATCCTTTGAAAAGGTAAGACCAATCATAGAAAAAGATCTGGGACCAATGGATAAGAGTTTTGATTTTATTGACACTACAGTAATATCTGGTGCATCACTTGGGCAAGTATACAAGGCAAGGTTGCGAGGCAATGATGTTATAATCAAAGTCAAGAGACCGGGAATTGAAAAAGTAGTTGAAGAAGACATTCGGGTTCTCAAGAAAATTATTCCTTTTGCAATGAAGTTTGTTGATCCAAATCTTAGATATTCTGCGGAAGCAATGCTTTCACAGTTTATCGAGACAATCCATGAAGAGATGGACTATAGAATAGAGTCTAAAAATCTCAAGGCAATAAAGAAAAACATGGAAGGATACCCCAAACTGATAATTCCGTCTGTAATAGACGACAGGTCAAGCCAGAATATCCTTACCATGGAATACCTTCCTGGAATCAAGATAACAAATGTAAAGGCACTTGATGAGGCAGGAATTGATAGGGAACAGCTTGTTGTAAGAGCCCATAAGGTGTTTTTTACAATGTTGCTAAGACATGACCTGTTTCATGCAGATCCTCATCCTGGAAATATAGCTGTTGCAAATGATGGCTCACTGATACTTTATGATTTTGGCATGGTTGGAAGACTGGACAGCAAGACTCGTCTGAAATTAATCAGGCTCTATCTTGCATTAATTGAGAGAGAACCTGCAAGAACTGTTTCTGCAATGGACGATCTTGGCATGCTTCTGCCGGGATTTGACAGAAATATCATAGAAAAGGGAATCGCGCTTTCAATTCAGGCGTTTCATGGAACAAAAGTAGATAGAATGGAGGTACGGGCACTGATGGATCTTGCAAACAAGACAATGAGCAGATTTCCTTTCAAGCTTCCAAAGCATCTTGCACTTTACATGAGGATGGCATCTATACTTGAAGGAGTATACTTGACACACAAGGTCAACTTTAGATTCATCAATGTACTACAAAATATTCTAGAAGAAGAAAATATCATAAGAGATGCATACATTGAAGAACTCAAGATCTCATTTAACAAATTTGTAAAATCAATAGACTCTGCAATTGCCATAGTTCCAGAGATCAGACAATTCTTGGAACAAAATAAAAATATGCAGGCAAACATACCAAAATCCAGAACCATCTTGCTTTCTGGCAGTATTCTCTCTGCCGCAGTCTTTGTTGGCTCTGCAATTTTGTATTCGGCAAATTATCTAGCCGGAGAAGTTGGAATGATTGGCTCTGTAGTAATTATGGCAATCTCTGTTCTATTAAGAGAGCACTAGATGTAAACCCACCCAATTTTCTTACTTAACAAAGGTTCTGTCTAATTATTTGGTAAGGTCTAATCTCTATCAAAAGCGTCTTGTAGACAAGTTCGTTCTTTACATTACAAATTTCATTATACGACAAGGCAACTAATTCTATAACCAAGTGATTGCATACATCGCACAACATACAAACAAAATTAACTAAAATATGAAAAAATCCTAAGAATTTCTCAAACCTGGGTGGTTAATGCTAATCAGGACGAGAAAATATCATAACTTGAAAAGAGATTTACAAGTCTGCAGATTGTTATCGAATTATTATAAAGCTAGATCTTCCAAAACATGAAAGTCTGAATTATAAAATTTGTAAAATATTTTTGTGAAAAAAAGATCAGTTCTAAAAAGTAGAAATGATACGTTATCTTTTTATATCAAACTACTCAAGCAAAGCCAGATGAAGAATTTATTCTATCTTTCTGTATTTACAGTTGCAATAATTACACTAGTTGGATTTTCAAGCCATAGTGCATACGCTATAAATTATGTAATCGCAGATCAGAGTACATGCCAAGCAGCTCCATTTAATGGAAGTTGGAATCCTGCCTTTGGATGCACCGTCCATGGTTTTACACTCAATGGTGCTACTAGCAATCTAGAGATCAAGGTTACTACACTTAACACTGGAAACATTACCGACGGCGGTACAATTACAATAGACCAAGGCATTAATTTTGAAAATACAGGCCTTGTCAATAATGGAGGCTCTATTATCAACTCTGGTACAATAATAATCAACGCAACAGGCAACCTTGGCAACTTGAGAGGCCATACCATAACCAACAATCTTGGCGGTACCATCTCAAACTCTGGCTTACTTGGCAACAACGGCATACTTGTCAACTCTGGTGCCATAACAATCAATACTACAGGTACACTAAGCAACTGGAAGGGTGCCACCATAACCAACAATCTTGGCGGTACAATCTCAAACTCTGGCTTGCTTGGCAACAACAGTACTCTTAGCAACTCTGGCACAATAACTATTAATTCCACAGGTACAATAAACAACTGGACAGTTGGCAGCATAACCAACAATCTTGGCGGTAATATCTCAAACTCTGGACTAGTTGCTAATCACGGCGTCCTTGCCAACTCTGGCACCATGA
>Ga0075030_100004314_pt1 | contig 12860 bp, 13 predicted proteins | sample LitLauG_LLR_2012_FD_71393 | JGI IMG/M metagenome (GOLD analysis project Ga0075030, IMG submission 71393) | Freshwater sediment microbial communities from Pennsylvania, USA - Little Laurel Run_MetaG_LLR_2012 | ecosystem: Environmental > Aquatic > Freshwater > Creek > Sediment | place: USA... | reverse complement strand
GATCGCCAGCACTCCGAAAATGATCAGCGCCACGCCCCACACCGTGGCCCACTTCGATGCCTGTTTTACTGCCACCAACGGATTCGGTAAAGCGGTCGCCATAGACCCCCCTTGGGAAGCTTCCCGATCAAAGCAGCATTGTGTAAATAGAACGCGCGCATTGTGCCAGACAGGTCGCCCCAGCGCAAGAGCATGGCGAGCGGGGGTGCTGCGGGGAAGCTCAGAAAAAGGCGCGGACGCTGACTGGTTCACCAAGGAGGAGGGCGACCGACCGCAACCGGGCTGCCGTCAGGCGCCGGCGGGCGAGGGTGCCCGCCGCCCCCCAGGGCTACTTCTTCCCAACCGCATTCAGACATTTGCCGTAGAGCTCGAGCAAACTGGCGGCGTAGTCCTCGGGCTTGGAGGCACCGCCGCTCGATTTCTCGAAGCCCACGCCTCCGGCCGCGGAATTGGTCTTGCCGTAGCCGGTGGTCATGGCGATGAACTTCATCAGATCGAGCGCAATGTCTTCATTGCGGCGCGAGCCGGCCGCAGCCGTTGCAGGCACATCCATGAATGCCTCCCCTGTCCCGGAAACTAGGGCTGGAATTTCGTCTTCGTCTTCGAATTGCATACGTCGTAGCGATGATAGCAAACGCGGGGGTAGCGCAAAGGCGGTTCGTCCCTCCGGGACTTCCGTGATTCGGTGGCGGCCTACCCAGCGCTGAAGCGCTGGGTGCGGAGGCATAGCGTGAGCCAAGTCCCGGAGGGATGGCCCGTTAGCCGAGCACGTATACCGGATCGTACTCAACTTCGTATTTCTTCAAGAACTCGAGGAATTCTTCTTCGTAGCTGCGTTTGGCATGATGCGCCGGTTGGTCCGCAATGTATTCCACGACGCCCTCGGTCTGCGAGGCGCTGACGCTGAACGCGCCGTATCCTTCCTGCCATGCGAAATTGTCGCCCGCCGCGCACGTTTCGTTCAGATGTTTTGAAGAACTGCCCTTAAGGAGTTGAACGGCCTTCGACAAGGGCATGGTGGGTGGAACGATCAATAGCACGTGAACATGATCCTCGACGCCGCCTACTTTGACCGCCTCGAAGCCATGATTACGCGCAATGCCCGCGATGTAACCCCAGACTCTAGGCTGGACTTTCTCCGAGATACGTTTCTCCCGGTTTTTCGTGCTGAAGATTACGTGGACACGGTTGCTGGAGTAGGTGTGCGACATCGGGTCGTCCCCTCCGGGACTGGGTGATTCGGTGGCCGTCTACCCAGCGCTGAAGCGCTGGGCTAAGCTGGGCTGTGCCTCCGGCACGTGACGCAAGAACGCGCTGTAAAGAGAATTACGAAGCAGGCAGCGACTACGCTGTGATGGATATCACGCGCAAAAGGTTCGCGGCCCACCCCGCGCCCAACCATGGGGCGTTGCCCGAAACGGACCAACTCATGCTCTTGTTCCGCAACCCCGGTATCTGCGGCACGTCGTGTGCAAACAACCCTACTTCTTCTCAGCGGTCTGCTTCGCAAACACGCTGCGCGGATTCAGGCGCAGGGCGTCTTGGAACGCCTGCTCTGCACCGGCCGCGTCGCCCTCTTTCCGCAAGGCGATGCCGAGCCAGACGAACGCCTCGTCGGACTTGGGATCGATCTGGATTGATTTGCGGAAACTCTCGATGGCTTTGTCCACGTCGCCGCCAAACATTTTAGGCGCGTTCAGGTACTGCCGGCCCAGGCTAGCGAAGACGCGCGGGTTGTTGCCGTCGAGTTCCTGCGCGCGCTGGTTTTCGGCCTTAATCTTCGGCCCGAATTTGGGCCCGGCGAACATGCCGACGCCGAAGCTGATCTTGCGTCCGTAGAGGTCGGCAAGCAGGCTGTGCGCGTCGGCTGATTTCTCATTCAGTTTGAGCGACTGCTGCACGCTCGCGATGGCTTCATCGAGCGCGCTTTCGGCCTTCTTTTTGTCCGCATGCGCCGCGTAGGCCTCACAGCGGTAGGCGTTCACCCGCGCCAGGTCGTAGAAATAGACGGCGTTGTCGGAATGTTGCTGGGCGAGTTTCGTGAAATGGTCGCGCGCGTGCGCCAGGGCGTTCTCTTCGAGAGTCGTCCGCCCTTCTTCGAGAAGTTGCAGTCCCTGTTCCAGTGCGGGATCGGGGGCCTGCGACAGACACGCCGCCGTGAGGAGCAGTGTCACAGCAAGTTGCGAGAAACAGCGACGGGCTACTCGGGGGAATCGGATCATGGCAGCTTGGATTCTATCCGCGCCGCCGGGGATGTTACCGCTTCGCTGTGGGAAATCCTCTACGCCGCCCGCAAGCGTTCCGCTAGATCGGCGTGGCCTTTCTCGTCAGCCAAATCGTCGGCAGTCCGGCCGTCGTCGTTCTTCGCGTTGGGATTCGCGCCATACTTCAGCAGCAGCTCGACCATGGCCTGGTCGCCGTGCTGCGCGGCGGCGTGCAGGGCCGTCCATCCGGCCTGCTGTTTCGCATTCACGGGCGCGCCGTGTTCGAGCAGAGCCCGCACGATGGCCAGGTTGCGTCCAGCGGCGGCCGAGTGCAGCGGCATCACCTTCATCGGATTGTCCGCCACAGCGCCGGCGTCGGCATGATGTTCCAGCAGCGCCCGCGCGACGTTTTCCTGGCCGAAGAACGCCGCGAAGTGCAGGGCGGTGAAGCCATCGCCCGAGCGGGCAAAGGCCAGGCGCGGATCGCGCTCCACCATCTCGGTCACCAGATCGCTGCGCCCCTGGCTGGCCGCTTCAAAAATATCGAACTCCACGCCGGCCCCGCGCAACGCGTCGACCATGTCTTTGCGCTGGCGGTAGAGCGCGTGCATCATGGCCGAAACGCCGCTGGCGTCGCGGGCTCCGGCCAGCGACCGGTCCCCGGCCAGCAGGGTCTTCAACTGCTCCGCATCGCCCGCCTCGATCGCCGCGATCACTGCCTGCTTTCCTTCCACGTTCCACCTCCGCCGCCCGCGCCGTTTTCAGGACACATCATAGCCTGTCTTGCCCACGATGGGGCGGCCACCTCCGTGTTACAGGCGTTACCCGCAGACGTGATCTGCGTCACACCGCGGGCGGACCTACGGGATTAGCCTGTGTTTTGGCACCTTTCCGCCGCGGGTGGGAAGGCGCCCGGAGCGCGTAGTGGGTAAAGCGATTGGGAATCGGGCTAACCAGCCTCCCATACGGGTTCAACTCCCGACGCTCCGGCCAGTTTCGAGAAGGGTGCCGGCGAATCGGGGCGAGTTCCCTGACGGTTGACCTCGCCACTGCGCCCGCACAAGGAGAATCCCGTGTTGAAACCACTGATCGCGCTTTCTTTGCCGCTGCTTCTGGTGCTATGGCTGTCGGCGCAACAAACCCCGCCGGCTCCTCCCGCCAAGACTTCGCTGTACACGATTCCCCTCGCCGACTCGCAGAAAGAGAATCCCGTGAAGCCGACTGCGGAATCCCTGGCCCGCGGCAAGAGGCAATACGGCTACGACTGCGTGATGTGCCACGGCAAGACCGGCGACGGCAAGGGTGATGTTGCCGCCGACCTGAAGCTGAAGATGCGCGACGAATCCGACCCGGCGACGCTGAAGGACCTTTCCGATGGCGCATTGTTCTACATCATCACCAAGGGCAAAGATCAGATGCCGCCGGAAGCCGGTCGCGTGAAAGACGAAGGCATCTGGGACCTGGTGAACTACGTCCGGACGTTCGCGAAGAAGGGAGCGGCGCCCGTGGAGAGCAAGCCTGCGGAAGAGAAGGCGCCGAACTAGAGGGAAGCGGGCCAGCTCATAAGTGAGCGTTTGGGAGTAGTTCGTGAAATCGCCTAGTTTCGTCACTTACGTCGACTGCGATAATCTGATGCCGTGACTGAACCATCGCAGAGTGTTGAAGAGAAGGGCTTTGCAATCGTTTCCAACTGCCTCACCGAGCAGATGGTGGAGCATCTTTCCGTACACCTTGGCGACGAGAAACACGCTCAGAGAAACTTGTTGTCCCTCCCGTGGGTGCGCGAACTCGCAGCGTCCCGAGTCGTCAAGCCACTCATCGACTCCCTTTTCGGCAAGGAATCGTTTGCGGTGCGGGGCATCCTGTTTAACAAGACTCCAGATGCTAATTGGAAAGTTGTATGGCACCAAGATCGAACGATCGCGGTTCGCGAACGAAGGGAAGTAGCGGAGTTTGGGGCGTGGTCGATCAAGGCAGGGGTTCAGCACGTGCAACCTCCGGCCTGCCTCATGTCTACGATGATCGCCATTCGTCTCCACTTGGACGAAAGCCGGGAAAGCAACGGGCCACTGCGCGTCATTCCTGGCTCTCACCGGGCTGGTTATCTTTCAAATGCGGACATCGACAGTTGGAGAGGAAGGCCGAGCGTCACCTGCATCGTTCCGAGAGGCGGGGCGATACTGATGCGACCACTGTTGCTTCATGCGTCGTCATCCTCCTCAAAACCTGAGCCGCGTCGGGTGATCCATCTGGAGTTCGCTGCTGACGACCTTCCCGGCGGTTTGCAGTGGCACGACCGAGGCTGACCGGTGAAACTACCACCTGTCGTAATCCCCCATTGCACCAGCAACGCTCAGGGTCGGCCTGCGCCTCCCTATCTCCCCGCGACCCGCGCCAGATAGAACTGGAAGAATTTCTCCGGGTCGGACTCGAGGCACACCTGCGCATTCGGCTCGCCCGCCTCCGCGCGCGTGAAGCCTTTCTCGTCCACGCGAATGTGCATCGGCTGCACTGGGCACAAATCCGGCTTCAGCACGTACGCCACCGTCATCGGGTCGAACAGCGTCGGGGTCTGCTGTCCCCACTGGTGGTAGAGCAGCGTCAGAGCATCGGTGACCGGCGTGCCCAGGCTGAACAGGAAGGCGCGCTTCACTTCATCGAGCTTCAGCTGGGTGGAGTCGAGCGGCATCATCGCGATGGGCACGCCGGAGGCGAACAGTTTCTGCGCGGACGGAATGTCGTTCACGATGTTCCACTCGGCGTCCGGCGGTCGGGGAGGCGCGTATGGATCGCCGTAGCCTCGTTTCACGCTGCCGCCCATCAGCACGACGCGCTTGAGCTTGCGAAAGGTGGCAGCGTCTTTGTCGATAGCGCCGCCAATGTTCATGAGTGGGCCGATCGCGATCAACGTGATCTCTCCCGGATAGCGCCGGATCTGGTCCAGTAGAAAATCGCCTGCGGCGGGATGTGAGGACTTGGCGAAGTGCCCGCCTTCGCCGTAACGGCGCTGGCTCATCGCGCCCTTGCTCGCCGTGGGCACGCCCGCGGCCACGGGGATGTCAGCGCGCTCCACATCGCCCAGCAAGCGGTCGGCGATCTTGGCGCGGGTCTCGGTGTCGCCGAACCCGGTGGTCACGCCGAGGATTTCTAGTTCCGGACTGCGCACGGCCAGGGCCAGCGCGAAGGCGTCATCGATGTCGTCGCCGATGTCGGTGTCGATGATGACCTTCTCGGACTTCGCGAATTTTGCCTGCGCCTGGGCGGTGGCATTCGGAGTGTGGAGGAGAAGGCTGAAGCTGATGCAGGTCAAGATCACTGCCCGTTTCAGAGGATTTGCCATTTTTTGGAAGCTCTCGCTCAAGGGGCTTGGTTTATTATCCTACGCCTGTGCCCCGAGCCTTCCTGATCGATACCGACACGGCTTCTGACGATGCGGTGGCCATCATCATGGCGCTGCGCGATCCTGAGGTGCGCGTGGTTGCCATCACGACCGTCGCCGGCAACGTCGGCGTCGACCAATCGACCCGCAACGCGCTGTACACGGTGGAACTCTGCGGCGCCGACGTTCCGGTCTATTCGGGCGCTGAGAAACCGCTGCTGCGCACTTATCAAAACGCCACCTGGTTTCATGGCCGGGACGGCCTGGGAGATCACGACTATCCCCCGCCCCGCCAGTCTCCCGGAGAATTGCACGCGGTCGACGCGATTATCGGAGCCGTCGAGGCCAATCCCGGTTTGGTCATCGTCACCCTGGCTCCGCTCACCAATCTGGCGCTGGCGCTGGCGAGAAAGCCCTCCATCGCCGCCCAGGTGGGGCGTTGCGTGATCATGGGCGGCGCGCCCTGCTGCGAAGGCAACGTGACGCCGGCGGCCGAGTACAACATCTGGGTCGATCCCGAGGCGGCCTGCATGGTGATGCGCAGCGGCCTGCCGGTGGAACTGGTGGGCTGGCATCTGTCCCGTGGGGAGGCCGTGATTCAGGAAGCCGACATCGCGCACATCCGGCAATTCAACAATCCGGTCGCACGGTTCGCCATCGAGTGCAACAGCCACGCGCAGAAGGCCTACAAGATACAGACCGGAGAGGACGGCATCTGCCTGCCGGACCCAGTGGCCATGAGCATCGCGCTCGACCCCACAGTCGGGACGCACTGGAGCTCGCGCTACGTCGACGTGGAAACGCAGAGCGAGTTAACGCGGGGCATGACGGTCGTCGATCGGCTGAATGTGGCTTCCGATGAACGCAACCGCGCGGTTTGGGCGCCGGCGTTGCGCGGCGAACGGATGTGCAAAGTGTGCTGGACCCTCGACATCAAGCGCTGGAAGCAGGCACTGTTCCGGGCGTTGCAGTAGGGAACGCGGGTTGCCGCGGATGCAAGTGAGCGCATACCGGAGGCAACAGCGCGAGATCGGAATTGGAAACGCGCGACGACGCGGTGCAGGTGCCGCGCATCATGATCCACTCAATCGCAAAGAACGTGTCCAGTTTGGTGGGCCCGCACCGACCTTTCTCAACCCAGGTTAGCGCCACGGAACGGCGCGAACCTAGGGCACCCGCTCGAACTCTTGAGCTTTTGCCAACGACCAATAGCCAACGACCAAGCACCTACGTTTCGATCCCCACGTAACACACGCGGCCGACTAAGTAGTCGGCGGCGGATTTGCCATCTTCCATGGTCATGACCTCAATGGGATAAGCCTGGTTGTGCGGGCGCAGTATCAGGTGCTGGCCGGCGACTTCCACATACTTCACAGTGCAGTCGCCGTCCTTGGCGACGGCGTACATGTTGAATTCGCCTTTGCGGTAGGGCTTCAGCGAGTTGTAGTGGCGATCGACGAGCACGGTTGCGCCCGGTAACAGGCGTGGATACATGCTCATACCTTCGCGGCCGTCGGCGCGGATGATCACGAAGCGTTCCCAATCTTCGCGGTGGCCCTCCAGTTCAGGTTTCATCTTGCGCAGGAAGCTTTTCTTGAACTTGAGGATCTCGCGCACGTTCATGCTCATGATCAACGGCTCGCTAGCGGCGATGGGGCCGTCGACCAGCAGGACGTTGTCGAACTCGTCATCGGTGGGAGGCAGGATGCTGGCCCGCTTGTTGACTTCGGTGGGCTCGATCAAGTCGAGCACGGAAAGGTGCTGCACATTCAGGACTTTATCCATGCCTTCCAGGCTGAGGCCGCGCTTGCGGTTGAGGAAGTTGGAGATGTGGGCCTGCTTGAATCCGGTCTGCTGCGCGAGGCGGAGTCCCGTCAGCTCGCCCTCTTCAATGCGTTCCCAGAGAGTATGGCGCAGATTTTCCTGCAATGCCTTGAATTTCATGGCGAAAGTATAGCACGGGTCTATAGCACCCTGATATTTGCAACATAAACGCAACATCTGCAAGGAAATAGAGTTCTTGACTTCCACAGGCCTAAAGCTATAGGCTGTGGAGCATTTATAACTCATACTTGGTATTGCTTGGAGTCATCATGGAATTCATGGCCTCCGAAGCCGAGGACAGGAGCTTTGTGGAGTTTCGCCGCAAGGTGCGCTCTTCGGAGTTGTTGTCCGCGGCAATGGAGAAACTTTTATCGTCGATTCGCTTTACGGGCCGGGTGAGCATCGTGGTGCAGAATGGCCGCGTGCTGAAATCGGGCTACGAGGAGGGCTACTTCCGGAACCAGGTGGCAGGTGTTGGGTCTTAGGTCTTGGGCCTTTGGCTCTAGGTGGCTTGGGAACGGAAAACGGTCTGGCAATCTTAACTAAATAGCTGAACAGGTCGTCGTAAGAGAAACGAGCCCTGTGTCCGGGAAACCGGCACGGGGCTTTTTTGTTGGTCGTTGGTCGTTGGCTGTCGGTCGTTGGCAAGAACTCTCTGATCCACGTTTGATTGTTTTCGCTGAGAGCTGATAGCTGACAGCTAGAAGGCATTCATCCTGGTTCGAATTCATAGCAAGCGTTCAGGAGGCAATTATGGAAGTTCATAACGATGCAATGGTTCCGGTGGAGTTGAAGTATTGCGAGCGGTGTGGCGGGTTGTGGGTGCGGTCGCAGGACGAGGAGGAAGTGTACTGTCCGGCGTGCGTGCCGAAGATGGCGGAATGCCCTCCGTCTCTGCGCAGGCCACGGGTTGTGGTCGTGGCAGTGAATTCAGTCGATGAAATCGAAGCGTGCCTGGCGGAGCTGACCGGGATTTGCGTGGAAGGGGGGAACGCATGACGGCCGCAGCGATTGCTACGCTAGAAGCGCAGGTCGATCCGCGAGAGCCGGAGTTCGACCCGTGGCCGTGGGACGACGGCGCGAATCCGGACCTGTGGATGTACCGGGGACGCACCCTCGGCATACTGCGCCGCTACATGCGGCTTTCGGTGGAGGTGGGACGGCTGCCGTCGGTCTTGGGACGAGAGTTCTTCCGGGCGCGGGTGTCTTCGTACCACGTTTCGACCTTTGAGGACACGGTGATTTTCGTGCACGACATGGAGCGGACCATCGGGAGGCTGGACCCGTTCTCGCAGAAACTGATCGCGAAGATCGTGCTGCAGGAGTACACGCAGGCGGAGACGGCGTGCCTGCTGGGATGTTCTTTGCGGAATATCGAGCGCTCTTACGTGGAGGCGCTCGACCGGTTGAGCGAAGAATTTCTGCGCGGGGGACTGCTGCGGGCGATTCCGGGGCTGACTCCGCTGGTTCCGAAAAAAAGTTGTCAAGAGGCAAAAATCGACGAAAACTTTGTAAGCTGTTGCAACGACGGCAAAAATATTTTCTGAAAAGTTGGCGGGTTACCCCCCTCAAAAATGCTATTCTAGATTTAGAGAGTGAGAAAAGAGAAAATCACTCAGAAGGCGCGCTGCGAAGCGCGCCTTTTCTTTTTTGCGCGGAGTCTGGGCGGCCGCATTTTCCGCGACGCCGACGGTCCGGGAGGAGCTGGGTTTGGGCATGACGAAAGCGAAAGCAAAGGCTAAGGGCCGGGGAAAAAAGCCAACGGGATCCGCGATGGGATCAGGAAAGCAGGTGGACCTAGACGGCTTGCGGCGGAAAATCGCGAACCTGGTAGGGGGCAAGGCTCTGCTGATGGTGAAGACCTCGACGGACGAGGCGGTGAAGGTGGGAGACCTATCGGCGATGAAGTACCTGTTCGAGCTGATCGGACTGCATCCGGCGTCACCGAACGCGACCGGCAATACGGAGAGTGATGACGGCAACGACATCGCCGCGGCGCTGCTTGCCGAGCTGGGGATTTCCGCAAAGCCCGGGAAGAAATCGGGCGATGAAGGTGAGGTTGCGGCCTCTGTGGAAAGCGATTCGGTAGAATGAGCAATCCGGGTTTCGGGCCTCCGGTGTCAGGTGTCAGGTTTCGGCTCGAAGGTCAGGGCTCTGCGGGACTGAGGTCGAGATTTGGTTCAGGTTTGGCGATGACGTTTCGCTCCATGAGATTCTGGAATGAAACATCTTCCGACGGGGAGAGGAACGTTGGGATGGACATGACATGGGTAACGGGCCGGATCGCAGTCGGGGGCGGGATCTGGAACCCGGACAACATGGCGGCGGTCGCGCGGGCGGGAATTACGCACATCATCGACATGCAAATCGAGTTCGACGACACGCCGCTGGCGGAGCCGCATGGGATCGAGGTGCTGTGGAATCCGATCGACGATGACTTCCAGCCCAAGGCGGCGGCTGTGTTTCAGCGGGGAGTGGATTTTGCGATCGAGGCGCTGGACCAGCCGGGGACGAAGTTGTACATCCATTGCGCGGCGGGAGTGCACCGCGCACCGATGATGGCGCTGGCGTTGCTGTGCGCGCTGGGGTGGAAGCTGAGCGATGCCCTGCGACTGATCGAGACGCGGCGGCCGCAGGCGGATTTTGCAGACGTATACGTGCAGAGCGTGGAGAGGTTTCTGCCGGGGTATGCGGCTTCGCGGAAGTAATTCCCTAACAGCTTCAACCACCGAGGACACAGAGGAGCACAGAGACACGCACTGGATCTGGGGCGAAGAGAAATTGGGCGTCGTTGTCGGCGACGGGGCTGAGACACACCGGAACTTGCCGGATCGAAGATCGGGGTACAGGAGGAGAGCATGTTGGACGCGCGGCGCCGCCCGAGGGGGCGGTTTTTTTATTGGCTGCTTTCGGTGTTGTGGATCTGGGGTATCGCGCATGCGCCGGTCGTTTCGGCGGGAACAGCACCGGCTACGACTCGAGTGAGCGACGTGGTCTACCGCGCCGATTCGACTCCGGCTTCGGGCGTGGTGCTGATTTCGTGGCCGGCGTTCACGACGGCGGATGGGAAGCCGGTGGCTGCGGGCAGCACGAGCGTGAACCTGGGCGCGGGCGGGTCGTTCAGCGCGGACCTGGTGCCGAACACGGGAGCAAGCCCTGCGGGAGCGTACTACACGGTGGTGTTTCAGCTGGATGACGTGGTGCGGACGGAATACTGGCTGGTGGGGACCATCTCGCCGACCACGATCGGGGCGGTGCGGGCCACGCCGGGATCAGGGACGGCTTCGCAGATGGTGTCGCGGCAATACGTGGATAACGCGGTGGCTGGAAGGGCGAACGACGCGAGCGTGGTACATGTGAACGGCGCCGAGACGATTGCGGGCACGAAACTGTTTTCGGCGCCACCGACGGTGCCGGCACCGGTGGCCAGCACGGATGCGGTGAACAAGGCTTACGTGGATACGGCAGTGGCCTCGGTGGGAGCGGGTTCCTTCGTTGCGAAAAACGGGGATGCGATGACGGGGCCATTAAATCTGCCGGGCGATCCACTGTCCGCAAATCAGGCAACTACCAAGCACTACGTAGATACGGGGCTGGGAGTGAAAGCCAACCTGGTGAGCGGAGTGGTTCCGGCGGGGCAACTGGGCAGCGGCAATCCGGATGGGAGTTTGTGCCTGAAGGGGGATTCGACCTGGGGGGCTTGCGGGACCAGCAGCAACGCGACGGCGATCCAGAACGTTGCAGTGGACTCGTCGACACCAAGCGACGGGCAGGTGATGACCTACGATCAAGCTTCGGGGAAGTACAAATCGAAGCCGGGGGTCGCGCCGGCCAGCATGCGATCGGTGAAGTACGCTTCCGAGTACAACTGGCAGCAGTCGCCGACGGCGCCTTCGACCCTCGGGGCGGGGGCGAACACGATTACGCTATCGCCCTGCCCGAACGGGTTGTTCGTGAACGCCGCGTCTTACACGCCGACGCAGTACGTCTACCTTGCCGGGCAGGGAACACCGGAAGCAGTGGCCGCGACGCGGGTGTCCGGATATTCGGGACAATCTTCGTGCCAGATCAGCGTGACCACGGCTAATACGCACGCGGCTGGGTACACGGTCGGAAGCGCGTCGAGTGGAATCAAAGAGGCGTCCGAGGCTGCCCGCAGTCAGATCGTGTCCTACGGAAGCTGGATATGGGGAGGCACGGTCGTGGTCGACCAGGCAGGGTCGCCCTATAAAGTCTACGCTCCGCTGCATTTCGAGGCTTCCTGGCAAACTATCAACAACGCCGGTGGTCAGATTCAGTGCTACGTGACTAACGACGACTGTGTGATCGTGGGGCGTCGAGACTCTCAAACCGCCACTCAGAACGTGGTTCTTAATGATCTCGTCATCAACGCGGGGAACGGCAATACTACAAACTTCGCCTGGGACGCGATCCACGTCAACGCGCAATCGACCAAGATTAACAATCTGCGAATCGGCTATTCAGGTGCCGGGGCCAGCGCCACGGGAAGTTTTAACTCCTACATCAGCGTGTGCGATGACGAGGCCTTTACGGTCGACGGTCTGGACGTGATGAACGGGTACGGGTTGCGCTCGGATCGCCACGGGCAGGCGGTTTATGCCTTACCGGAAGGGCACGCGAGGAACTCGAACAACTGCTATGCGGTGGGTTGGCTGAAGCACATCAACGGCAACCTGCAGTGTACCGGCAATGTCGTCACCTGGTTGAGCGGTAACGGGCTGCGAGTGTCGGATTCCGTGGTGCAGGGCTTCAGCCAGTACGGGATTCGGAGCGGCACGCCGACGGGCGGGTACAACGGAAACACGCAGATCGACAACGCCTACTTTGAGGTGGGGGCCTGCACGAACCCCGATTACGTGGCAGCCGGAGCCACGGGTTCTGCGTCGCAAGGGATGGCTGGAGTCATCACGCAGGGCGGGACGGTGACGGCGCACGGCTCGACCGGACTTGTGGGCGCGATGCCAACCTTCAGTTGCAGCGGAACCGCCGGCGCTAATCAGTTCAACTACTGGCTAGTTCCGAACAACGTGGGCAATTCGGGATATGGAGCGCCGCTATATTTTGGAAATACGCCCAGCAACTGTTCGGGCACGGTGACCGGGTACTTCCCGGCGATCCCGGTGTCTACCGGAACGATGAGTTACGACATTCTGCGGACGACGGGAACGGGCAACAACATGGCGGCGCCGTACGCGGGTGGATGCCCGGGTGGTTCGGTTACGGCTTGTGGGTCGGTGATTGTCGGCAACGCTCCGGGGGGTGGGACGATCGAATCCTTCACGGACAACGCGGGCGCAAACACGACGGCCTACACGGTTCCGGCGATCCAGTTTGTTCCTTATCTACCCTTCTGGCCGGGGAACCTGGTGCTGAGTGCGCAGAACAACACCAACCGCACACAGGTTCCGGTGGCCACTTACGCTGGAGAGCAA
>Ga0075030_100004313_pt1 | contig 12860 bp, 10 predicted proteins | sample LitLauG_LLR_2012_FD_71393 | JGI IMG/M metagenome (GOLD analysis project Ga0075030, IMG submission 71393) | Freshwater sediment microbial communities from Pennsylvania, USA - Little Laurel Run_MetaG_LLR_2012 | ecosystem: Environmental > Aquatic > Freshwater > Creek > Sediment | place: USA... | reverse complement strand
CCCACCGCCCGTGACGACCACCACACGCGCCTCGGCCGCATGACGCCCACCCGCACCACCGAGCCGGTCGTCGTGCTCGGCACCGTGCGGGCCATGGCCTCGGACATCGTCGTCCACGGGCGCCGGTCGGACGACGGCGACCGTCCCGTGGTCGCGCGGGCGCTCGACGTCTTCCGCTCCGTGCACGAGACCTGCACCCGGTTCGACCCGGAGAGTCCGCTCATGCGGGTCAACGCACGGCCGGATGACTGGCACGAGGTCCCTCCGCTGCTGTTCGACGCCGTCCGGGCGGCGTTCGACGCCTACGAGGAGAGCGCAGGCCGTTTCGACCCCCGTGTGCTCGGCGACCTGCTCCACCTCGGCTACGACCGGAGCCTCCCGTTTGCCGACGGGGTCACCACCCCTGCCGCCCCGGCGCAGGAGCGGCGGCGGCACATGCCGTGGCGACCGGCCTTCCGGGCGGGACGGCGGCCCGAACTCCACCTGGGCGGCAGCCCGGTCGACCTCGGCGGCATCGGCAAGGGGCTCGCCGTGCGGTGGGCGTCGCAGGTCCTGCAGGCCGACATGGACGACTTCCTGGTCGACGCCGGGGGCGACTGCGACTGCCGGGGCACCGGGCCAGAGGACGACGGTTGGCGGGTGGGCGTCGAGGACCCCGCGGGCGGCGACCTGCCGCTGGCCGTGCTCGCCCTGCGCGACCGCGCCTGCGCAACCTCATCGACCAAGCTCCGCCGCTGGCGGACCGGCGGCCGGTCCGTCCACCACCTGATCGACCCCGCCACCGGCCTCCCCGGTGGGTGCGGCCTGGCCGCGGTCACCGTCGTCGCCAGCGACGCAGCCGACGCCGAGGTGGTGACCAAGACACTCTTCGTCGGAGGCACGGACGCCATCGCCACCGAGTCGCTCGGGCACGGTGCGGCGGCCCTGTGGGTGACCGACGACGGTGCCGTCGGCTGGAGTGCCGCCATGGCGCCCTATCTCGTGTGGCAGGCGGCCTGACCCCATGACCGACACGACCCTCGCCCCGGCGGTGACGCAGCCGGGGCCGCTCCCCGTCCCCGAGCTCGACGTCACCAACCGGCCGCTGCCCCCGCTGCCCCCGCTGCACGTCGACACGGCTCCAGCCGGCCCATCAGCTGTCGCTCCGGCCCCGGCCCCGCCGTCCGAGCCGCTGCCGGCGGTCGCTGCCGATGGCACGCCTCCGCGCCGCATGCCGCTGCTCGTCCTCGAGCCGTCGGGATCGAGGTTCGTCGAGCGGGCACGGCCGGTGCTCCTGCTCGTGGTGGTCCTCATCAGTTCGATGCTCATCGGACGGGTGGTGGGCACGCCCAGCCGGGCCATCGTCCACGACAAGATGCTGCCCTGGATCATGGGACGGAGCCTCGGCATCGCCTGCTACCTGTCCCTCACCGGCATGGTCGTGCTCGGACTCTGGCTCCGCCACCCGTGGCGGGCACGGTTCCGTCGACCCGGACCGGAGTCCATCCTGTGGGCCCACGTGGCACTGGCCGCGTGCGCGGTTGCACTGCTCGCCGGGCACCTGACGTCGCTCGCCCTCGACTCCTACGCGGGCGTCGGGTGGACCGGGGTGTTCGTGCCGTGGGGCGCACAGTTCAAGCCGACGGCCGTCGCCATCGGCACGCTCGCCTTCTACCTGCTCCTGCTGGTCGTGGGCACCGCCGCCCTCGCCGGTTCGATCGGTCGCGCCGTGTGGTTCCCGATCCACACCGCGTCGGTCGTGGTGTTCTGCCTGTGCCTGGTCCACGGCATCCTGGCGGGCAGCGACAGCGTCGGCCTGCGCTGGGTCTACGTCCTCACCGGGTTCGTCGTCCTCCTGCTCCAGTTCACCCGCTGGCTCGCCGGGACGCTCAAGCACGGCCCCGCGGTGGTGGACGCGTGACCACGCTTCCCGGGCTCACCGTTCCCGACGCCGAGGGGGCCACGGCGCCGGAACCGGCTGTCCTCCTCGGTCTCGCCGGGTTCGGCGAGACCAGGTCACCCGACCCCCGGATCGGCGGCGTCGGCGACCCGGGCACCCTCGTGCTCGCCGGCCCACCGGCCGGCACGCGAGGAGGTGGCCTCGACGGCCACCTGGCGACGTGGGGCCCGCTCCCCGGCGTGGATGGCGCCGGGGTGCGTGCCCTGCTGCGGGCCAGCGCGCTGGACGGCCGGGGCGGCGGCGGATTCCCGCTGATCCGCAAGGTGGAGACGGCCCGGCTCGCCGGCGGCACGCCCGTCCTGGTCATCAACGCCAGTGAGAGCGAACCGGCCAGCTTCAAGGACCGGACGCTGTGCGGCGAACGCCCCCACCTGGTGCTCGACGGGGCCGCACTGGTGGCTACCTCCCTCGGGGTCGACGAGGTGGTGGTCCACCTGCACCGGGCCGCGGGGTCACCTGCCCCGCTGCTGGAAGTGGCCATCGCCGAGCGCCGCCGTGCCGGGGTCGCCGATCCCCGGTGGCGCCTGTCGGCCGGACCCGACCGTTACGTCTCCGGGGAGTCCTCGGCCGTCGCCTCCTTCGTGGACGGGGGCGAGGCCCGCCCGCTGTTCACGACGCACCCGCTCGCCGTGGTCGGACCGTCCGGGCGGCCGACCGTCGTGTCCAACGCCGAGACCGTGGCGCAACTGGCCGTGCTCGTCCGCACCGGACCCGACGTCTGGGCCGCACGTGGCGAGCCGTCGTCGCCGGGCCCTCGCCTGGTCACCCTGACCGGCGCGGTCGACCGTCCCGGCCGCGTCCTCGAGGTGAGTGGGCAGGCCACCATCGGTGACATCCTGCTGGCTGGCGGACTGGTCGCACCGCCCGCCGCGGTCCTGGTCGGCGGCTACGCCGGCGCGTGGATCCTCGGCGACGAGGCCTGGCAGACCCCGTTCACCCGGGATGCGTTGACTGCGGTCGACGCCGGACCGGGCTGTGGACTGGTCGGGGTGCTCCCCCACGGCGCCTGCGCGCTGGTGGAGACCGCCCGCCTGGTGCGCTATCTGGCCGGCGAGTCGGCCGGGCAGTGCGGGACGTGCGTGGCCGGGCTGCCCCGGCTGGCCGACGCCTGTGAGGCACTGGCGGAGGGGGACCTCCGTAAGCGTGGCGTGCGCCGGATGGTGGCGCTCGGCGACGTGGTGCTCGGTAGCGGGGCGTGTGGGCACCCGGACGCCGTGGTGCGGCTCCTCCGCTCCATGCTCCACGTGTTCGAGGACGACGTGGTCGGCCACATGGCCGGCCACCCGTGCCGGGGCGCCGACCATCCTCCGGTGTTCACCGTGCCCGAGGTCGACGTCGCCATCGGCCGTGACGACCCGAGGGAGTGGACATGAGCGTCGACATCCGCATCGATCCGATCCTGTGCCGGGGGCACGCCATCTGCGCGCTGTTCTTCGCCACCGGAGTGGACCTGGACCAGTGGGGCTTCGGGAAGGTGGTTCTGGCCAGGGCCGAGACGCCCAAGGACGTCCGCCGTGCCTACCGGGCCGCCGCCGCCTGTCCCAACGGCGCGTTCGTGGTGCGTGAGCGCCAGGAGGCGCGGGCCCAACCGGTGGCCTGAGGCAGCCCGGACCCCACCGCGCCGGGGCCGTCCGTCCCTGTCCCGGCCAGGCTCACGGCGTGTCCGAGGTCACGGCGTGCGTACGCCCCTTGTGCCGAACCGGAAAGGGTGGTGGACTGTGCGGCCCGGGGCCGACCACTGTCGGCGTCCATTCTGAGCGAGCCGCTCACCTCCGTTCCCCGACTCCGCACGAGGAGTGCCCGTGGGCAAGCTGGTGGGCCTGGCCACCCTGATCCTCACCGCCTGCATCCTCGGCGTCGCCGTCCTGGCCGCAGCAGTCGCCGGAGGTGGCTCGCCACAGGGCGACGGGAGCACGACCGCCACCCGACCGGGCGCCGGTTCGTCGCTGCCGGCCGGCTGGGCCGCGCTCGACCGGTCCGCCGCAGCCACCTGCCCCGGTCTGTCGTGGTCGATCCTGGCCGCCATCGGCACCGTCGAGTCCGACAGCGGCCGCTCGACCGCCCCCGGGGTGGCCTCCGGAGCCAATGCCGCCGGGGCCGAGGGTCCCATGCAGTTCGAACCGGCGACCTTCACCGCCTACGCCGTCGTGGGTCCGGGCGGCGTGCGGCCCGCCTCGCCCTACGACCCGGTCGACGCCGTCTACACCGCCGCGGCCATGCTGTGCGCCGATGGTGGCGGCACGCCGGCCGGTCTCCGTGGCGCACTCTTCGCCTACAACCACGCGGGGCCCTACGTCGACGCCGTGCTCACCCTCGCCCTGGCCTACGCCGACGACCCCGGGGCCGACGGCGTGGTCGTGACGGCGCTCCTGTTCGCCACCGCCCAACTCGGTGCCCCGTACCTGTGGGGCGGCAACGGGTCGGGCGGGTTCGACTGCTCGGGCCTGTCCCGGGCTGCGTTCGGCGCCGCCGGTGTGCCCCTGCCCCGGGTCGCCCAGGGACAGTTCGACGCGGGACCGGCGGTGGGCGACGGTGCCGTCGTGCGACCCGGCGACCTGGTGTACTTCGGCAGCGGGCCGTCGGGTGTCGACCACGTCGGCATCTACGTCGGGGGTGGCCTCATGGTCGACGCTCCCCACTCGGGCGCCGTGGTGCGTCTCGAACCGGCCGACTGGCCCGGATTCGTGGGGGCCACCCGACCGGGGTGAGGTTCAGGCCGGACCCAGGCGACGTCGTCGCCAGGCCCACCAGCCGCCCAACAACGCCATGAGGAATGCCGCCGCGTAGAGGAACCCGCCGTTGTAGGTGAGGTCGGCGATGCCGGTGGACGACACATGGGCCCGGGCCGGGTCCGTCGGGTCGTAGATCACAGTGACCCCGGTGATCCCGTTGGTGAACGAGCTCTGGGCCGGGACGTACAGGTGGTACACCCGCCTGCCATCCGGCGAGTACGCGATGTCCGCCGTACCGGGTTCGGAGGCTCCCGAGGGTGACACGGCGGAGGTGGTGTCGAGCACGACCCCGCGCACCTCGTGGGAAGGAGCACCGAGCTGGACGACCAGGCCGGTCGTCGCGAGCACCAGGGCCACACCCAGTGCCAGCCGGATGGCCCACTTCTGCGGGCGCCAGACGTAGTCGTCCGGCGCACGTCGTCGACCTCCGAACCGGCCGCCCTTCAGCGCCCCTGGCGCGGTCGGCGCACCGACGAGGCCCGTGTCGAAGACGACGTTCGCACCCATGGCGGTCATCCCGTAGTCGCCCAGGTCAGGGGTGACCGCATCCTTGTCGCCGTCGGCCCTCGCCATGTCCCGGCCCGACAGCGAACGGGGATCGGCCACCACCTTCACGAAGGGACGCTCGGGCTCGCGGTCCGGAGGGGGGTCCTGTGCCTCCACCCGCCCGTCACGCACGAGCGCCGTCGGCGTGCCCTGGGAGATCCATCGTTGTTCGTGGACACCGAAGGGATCGAGGTGCCAGCCCTGCGCCGGTGCCTCGACCGCTTCCTCGGTCGGGTCGGTGCCGTCCGCCATGCGGCGAGCCTACGTGCCCTCGACGCCTGCGGGGTGCCGGTGGAGGCCCATGACGCGGCCGCCACCTCACGGGTGACCGCCTACCGGAACCGTGTCCTCGTCCCGTAGAATCTCCGTGCAGCCCGGTGGCACCCTTTCGCCCCCTGGGTCGTTCCCGCCCATGCGACCAGTCACCACCACACCCCCCGCGCGCAGCCGCCGCCGCGCACTGCCCGTGGGAGCCGTCCTCTCCGTGATCTTCGGGCTCATGGCAGCCGGCTGCTCGGCATCCGCGGCCCCGACGTCATCGACCAGCCGGACCACGGCCGCCGGCCGCACCGTATCCACCACGCCACCCTTCGACGGCGGCAAACCGACACTCGACGCACCGGGCCAGCGCCTCGCCACACTGGCCACCGTCACCTACCGGGTGCAGCTGTCGGCCACCGCCGCGGGGTTCACCTCGGCCACGAACTCACTGCAGGCCGATGTCGCCTCCGGTGACCTCGGTGCCGCCCGGACCGACGAACTCACCGCCCAGGCCGACTACGACGCCATCCGCACCCTCCAGTCCTCGGCGCCGGCCGACGTGCCGCACATCGACGAGCTGAGCTCGGAGGTGGCCCCCGGACAGTCGTTCACCGGGCTCCACGCGGTGGAACGCGACCTGTGGGCCTCCGGTCCGCTCGCCACCGACGTCGCCGATCTGGTCGGACAGACCCCGATCCAGCACCTCCTGATGGCCAGGCCGCTGCTGGTGGTCCACCAGCAGTTCAGCCCGGAGGCGATCGGGACCGCTGCGGTCAACGAACTGACCTGGGTGGTGGACGAGGCGCTCGTCATCCAACAGGAGCAGTACTCGCACCTCGGCCTGGTCGACGTGGACGCCACCATTGCCGCGGCGGACCAGGCGTTCACGGACATCGAGCCCCTGTCCGAGCGGGTCGACCCGAATCTGACCGCAACCGTGGCGACCGACTTCGCAGCCCTGCAGTCCGACGACCACGCCCTCGGCGATCCGACCTCCGTCGTCGACGGCGCCGTCACCGCCGACGCCAGGTTGCAGCTGGCCCGGCAGCTCGATGCCACCGCGTCCACCCTCGCCCGCCTCACCGCGCTGCTCACCCCCTACGGGACGAACGGAGGCGGCTCATGACCGCGGACGGCCGACCGACGTTGAGCCGGCGTGCGCTCCTGGTCGGCGGTGGCCTGGCCGGGGCCGGCGTCGCCGCCGCGGCCGCGCTCCCCGGCACGGGTGGCGCGGCCCCTGTGGACGGGACGGCCACCGGCGCGGTGCCCTTCCACGGCACCCATCAGCAGGGCATCGCCACGCCCGAGCAGGCACGACTGGTCTTCGCGTCGTTCGACGTGACCGGCGACCGCACCGCGCTGGCCGACCTGCTCGGCGCGTGGACCGCAGCCGCCGAGCGTCTCGCCGCGGGACAGTCCCTTCCCGGGGTGGCTGACGGGTTCGCGCCTCCCGCCGACACGGGCGAGGCCCTCGATCTCCCGGCGTCGCGGCTGACGATCACCGTGGGGTACGGACCCGGTCTGTTCGACGACCGTTTCGGGCTCGCCGGCAGGCGACCGGCGGCCCTCGTCGAACTGCCCGCGTTCCCCGGCGATGCCCTCGATCCGGCACGGTCCGGTGGCGATCTGTGCGTCCAGGCCTGCGCAGACGACCCCCAGGTGGCCTTCCACGCCGTGCACGCCCTGGCCCGGATGGCGCTGGGCACCGCAGCCCTCAGATGGATGCAGCTCGGATTCGGGCGGACCGCGGCTCCCGGGGCCGGTGCGACCACTCCGCGGAACCTGCTCGGCTTCAAGGACGGCACCGACAACCTGGTCACCACGGATGCCGGGGCCCTGGCCGCCCACGTGTGGGTGGACGACCGGAGCGACCAGGCGTGGATGACCGGAGGAAGCTACCTCGTGGCACGACGGATCCGCACCCACGTCGAGGCGTGGGACCGGAGCACCCTCGGCGACCAGGAGGCCACCATCGGTCGGGTCAAGACCACCGGCGCACCTCTCGGGCGGAGGTCCGAGCGGGACCCGGTGGAGCTCGCCGCCGTCGACAGCTCCGGCGTGCCGCGCATTCCGCTGGATGCGCACATCCGGGTGGCCGCGCCCGCCACCAACAACGGTGCTGCACTCCTCCGCCGGGGCTACAGCTTTGCCGACGGGGTCGACCCGGCCACCGGCGAACTCGACTGCGGCCTCTTCTTCATCTGCTTCCAGAAGGATCCGACGGTCCAGTTCATCCCCATCCAGCAGCGCCTTGCCCACAGCGACGCGCTCTCCCACTACCTCCTGCACACAGGCAGCGCCGTCTTCGCCTGCCCTCCCGGGACGGCACCCGGCCGGCCCTGGGGGTACGGGCTGTTCTGACCGGCCGGGTCACCGGCGTCGGACGTGCCATGACCGACGGCGCCGGCACCTCGACCCTGGTCCGCATCGCGCCGGGCGAACGGGGCCCGGACGCGAAGAGAGCCGCCCCGCAAGGGGCGGCTCTCCAGCACTTCGGACCGGAGGCGTCAGACCTTCGGTGCCTTCAGGTGTCGCAGGGTCACCACCGGGACCCCGCCGGGACACCAGGCGTTGGACGGCACACCGACGCACGGGTTGGGCATCGTCGGCACGGGGGGCACCGGCGCCATGGTGGTCCCCGTGTACTTCGGGAACGGGTTGCCGGACAGACAGACCAGCCCCGAGTCGCACTCGGCGGCCAACAGCAGGGTGGGGTCGGTGTTGGCGCCCAGCAACGACGTCGTGGGCGTCAGCGTCGGGGTCTTGTTGGTCCCGCAGCTCGCCGGGGTCTGCGAGGCGAACCCGTCGATGGCGTTCACATCGGTGGCCGCACCGGTCTGCGTGGTGAACGTCGGGTCCCACTCGGTGTTGCCCGAGAAGCAGTTGGTCGCCTGGCCGCCCGAGGTGACCAGGTTGCCGAAGTCACCGCCGTCCGCCCCGGGGATCGTCCCGTTGCTGCTGAACTCGTTGTTCACCATGTGGTTGGCCTGCGGATCGTAGATGCACTTCAGGGCGGAGATCCCGATCGACGTGCCGTCGATGCCCCCGGTGTTGGCGCAGGTGAGGTTCAGGGCGCTGTTGGTGGTCGAGCTCGACGGGAAGGGGACGAACAGTGCACCCCACGCCACGTTCCCCACGAACTTGTTGTTCATGATCGTGTCGTTGCGCCCACCGCTGACGGTCAGACCGGTCCCGACAGGACCGAGGCCGGCCGAGCCGGACACCGGGGCGTTGGCGTTGTTGTTGTTGGCGACCATGTTGTTCTCGAACACCCAGCACGACTCGGTGCCGGTGACCGGGTTGACCTTGTGGCCCTTGCAGTGGCCGTCCTGCGGGGGCGGCGGGTCGCCGACCAGCTGGATGTTGGTGTCGAAGCCCTCTCGGTTGTTGTCGAAGGTCGAGTTCTCGAACAGCATGGGCCCACCGGAGTTGGTGCCGGAGTAGCCGAGCGCGTTGTTCTCCATCCACGCGCCGTTGACGACCGAGTCGCACACCAGCTGGCAGGCGCCGATGTACAGCCCCGAGTCCGCCTGGTTGTTGGCGTAGATGTTGGTGAGGGTCCCCTTCGTCGCGTTCGAGGCGAAGATGCCGTAGAGGGCGCAGGTCACACACGCTGTGGCGCTCTCGTTACCGCTGAGGTACGTCGAGGTGGCCGTCAGGAAGCTGCCGGTGTAGTCCTTCAGACCGATCAGGGCCGAGTTGGCTCCGCCGTTGAACCAGACACCGTTGCCGGAGTCACCCGAGCCGGCCAGGAAGTTGCAGACCGTGAGGTTGCTGACCTGCACGTTCTGGGCCTGGTAGACCACGATGCCGTTCCGGCCGACCCCACCGAGGGTGTTCTGGTCGGCGGTGGCGGATGAGCACGGGGTCGACGCGCTGGAGAGCGTGCCGTCGACGATCGTGGAGTTCCGGTCCATTCCGCGGATGGTCAGGTTCTTGGTGTGGATGATGACGGCGCCGTAGTTGCCACTGCCCACCGCGCTCGATCCCGCCGTGGTTCCGGCGTCACCGTTCTCGTGGTAGTCACCCGGCGCGACCAGGATCGTGGCGCCCGGCTTGGCTGCGTTGACCGCGGCCTGGATGCTCGAGAACGTGGCGTTGGCCGGCGTCGCGTACCCGGCGACACTCCCCACGTACAGCACCTTCGGCGTGGCGGCCGACGCCACCCCGTCCTGTGTGGTCACGGCCACGGTGCTGGCGATGGCTGCCACCGCCAGCACGACCGCGGACCGCCTGACCGTACGGTTACTTCGCTTCACGGACTCTCCCCTCACTCGCCGGGGTTCAGCCGGCACCGAAATGATCTGACTGTGTGCCGTCGAGACGGTTCAGTCACCCCCACCTGCGTCCACCGGCACGGAGTGCCGGCCCCGGAACTGCAGGTCGGAATTTCATAGCACAGGAGGGTGTCGAATGGTCCGACGATCGACGCGCCGCATCACGCACGGTGGTGATGTTGATCCCGTCCTTGTGGGTGTGCACACCTTCGAGCCGGTGTCCCACCGCGTGGCGCTCAGGCGCTGACGGGTTCCTTGTCGGCGTCGCTGCGTCCCGCGAGGCGCGTGCGACCTTCGGCGTAGGTGAGCCACAGTCCGTCGTCGAAGTCGTACAGCTTGCAGGCCCGTGAGTTCGCCACGAAGTCGCGGAACCGGAGCGGCTTGTCGATGATCGTTCCGGGAAACGCCGCCTCGATGGCGTCAGCCGCTTCCTCGAGGTGGTACATCGGGACCCGCATGTCCACGTGGTGAGGCACGTGGATCATGATCCAGTGGAAGAAGAAGTTGAATCCCTTGGGGGCCCGCAGGACCGTGGTCCCTTCCATCTGGGCCTTGAACTTGTTCCACTCCGCCTTCTTCCACCACCGGATGTCCGGGGCGATGTGGTGCACGTGGACCATGGTCCCGATGAACCAGGCGAAACCCAGGAAGGGCAGGAGCACGGTGCGGACGTCGAGCCAGAGGATCCCGGCCAGCGAGTCACCGGACGCCACGCCGATGAGCGTGAACAGCGCCAGCATCCCGGCGATGAATGCGGTCACGATCCAGCGGTCACGACGGATCGCCTTGACCCAACGCGCCGGATTCCCCCCGACCATCATCTTCTTCCACCACACCTGGTGGATGTAGTACGCGCCCGATCCCACCCACGACCACTCCACCCGATGCACCGACCGGCACCACCACCCGAGCTCGGCGAACTGCTCCGGGGTCGTCGGGTGCCACACGAAGTCGTACCCCTGGCGCACCGTGTACGGGTGGTGCACGCGGTTGTGTCCCAGGATCCAGCCTTCGTAGACATGGAAGCTCGGCAGGAACGCGAAGTGGGCAACGGTCGAATTGATCCGCTTCGACGAGAACAGCGCCCCGTGGGCCGCGTCGTGCCCCACCACGAACAGCCCGGACACCACCAACGCCATCAGGACCTCGAGGCCGAGTACGGCGAACACGTTCGAGACGAACACCAGTGCGACGAGCAGCCCGACATACATCACGACGTCACGACCGAAGTACATCATGCCCCGCCACGTGGGATGTTCGTAGACCGAGTCCGGAAGTGCGTCGATGACCGGCTTGAGGGTGGTGGGCGGGACCGCGGCCTCCACCGTGCCGGTGGATCCTGCGGAGGTCTGGGACACGTGCACTCTTCTCGTTCGGGAGCTGGACGCCACTCCTCCTCGACGGTCATTCTACCGGGTTACGCAGGCCGACAGGAGTCGTTCCGGGTCGATCCGACCCCCGTCCGTGAGCGTCCCTCCGCCACTCCCCCGCCCCACCGATGCTCCTATGGCTGTCAAGCCGCAGCTGGGACGGCGTGGGGCTCGTTTTCGCTGATCGAGGCCAGGAACAACTCGTATCGGCGTGCCAGTTCGTTGTCGAAGATGCGGGAGCGTTCGAGCCTGGAGATGGCGTTGACCGAGGTGTTGAGTGCCGTGGCCACCGGCGTCTGGGAGAGTCCTGTGGCGATCCGTGCCGCGCGGAGGTCGGCTCCGTCGGGCACCGCTTCGGGAACCACCAACAGTCTGAAGATCTCCCGTGCCACGTAGCGCTTGAGGCAGCGGACGATCTCCCTCCTGGACTTCCCTTCGGCTGTCCGGCGCTCCAGGTAGGCCTTCGACGCCGGATCACAGGTCAATCGCACGTGGACGATGCGCCAGAGGGCGTGGTTGGCCTGCCGATTGCCCGAGCGATTGAGCCGATGGCGCTGGATCTTGCCCGATGACGCCTGGATCGGACTCACCCCGCACATGGCGGCGAAGGCCGCCTCATCGCGCAGTCGGCCCGGATTGTCCCCGGCTGCGGTGAGCAGGATGGCCGCCACGTCGGTGCCGACGCCCTTCGCCCCCCGGAGCGCCGGATTCGCCACGGCCGTCAGCCGGTCGAGCGTCGCCTCCAGTTCGGCCATCTCGATCGTCAGTGCCTCGTGACGCCGAGCCAGGGATCGCAGTGCGCTCTTGACCCCGACCGACGGGTCGGCGGGATCACCCATCACACGGAACCGGGCGCAGCGGGCCACCCGCTCCTCGGTGGCGAGCGGGCCGAGGACCGCCCGGAGCTCGGGCGGGGCGGTGACGATCAGGTCCCGGATCTGGAGTGCCACCTGAGTCCGGTGGGACCGGGCCGACACGAACGCCACCCGATGGACCCGGATCGACTCGACGACGCCGACCTGGGCTTTGGGTGCCACGGTGGCTTCGCCGTTCAGGGCGGCCCGGGCAGCCGCTTCGGCATCCACCGTGTCGGACTTGCCCCGACGCCGCCGCATCTGGCGGTTCGGGCGGTTGACCTCGACCACCTCGACTCCTTCGCCACCCAGGCGGCGTGCGAGGCCGGCGCCATAGGCCCCGGTTCCCTCGACACCCACCCGGGCAACGTCGCCGAACGAGCGCATCCAGGTGTGGAGCTCGGTCAACCCCTTCGCTGTCGTCGGAAACGCCGAGGTCCCGAGGATCCTCCCGATGTCGTCGACCACGGCGGCGACGTGGACGTCCTTGTGGGTGTCCACACCGCCGATCACGATCCTGTCGTTCTTTGCCATGCTGGTATCTGCCTTCCTTCCTTGCCGGGTGGGATGGCACCGCCGGCCGGGACGGCGGACAGGACTCTCATGGTGCAGGTCAAGGCTCCTATCAGGTCACGTCCGTCCGACCGGCTGGTGCGCGTCCAGGGGCAGGAGCCAGGTCGACAGATCAGTGGCAGGGCACGAGGCCAGTCACACGATTCGGGTCAGGCCTGGTCCTGCTCGAGGACCTGACCAGTATGAGAGTCACACCCTCCGGCAAGGCTGGCCCCATGGCACTCGCCACCCTGTCCGACGCACTCCGGCCCCCCTCGTCGCCTTCCGTCCCTTCCGTGCAGGTCCCTGGCCTGTCGGCCCGGATGGCC
>Ga0075030_100004311_pt1 | contig 12867 bp, 17 predicted proteins | sample LitLauG_LLR_2012_FD_71393 | JGI IMG/M metagenome (GOLD analysis project Ga0075030, IMG submission 71393) | Freshwater sediment microbial communities from Pennsylvania, USA - Little Laurel Run_MetaG_LLR_2012 | ecosystem: Environmental > Aquatic > Freshwater > Creek > Sediment | place: USA... | reverse complement strand
TCTTTATGCCGGTTATATATCAGGAAACATGGTTATATCAGATTCTCATTGTCTACTCAATAACTTCTGTTTTACGGGAAACGAATATTTGATTTTCTCATTTGGTAAACCGGGTCTGAATAACACATACACCAAGACCTTTCGTGTTTACAAGGTAGATAATCGTAGACTCACACAAGATCAGAATGAGATTTATGTGTTACATTTTTGTTCCGAAGAACTGGTTCTTTCTGAACAATATAAGATCAGTAAATCATATGTGGGTAACAGCATAACCTATATTGTTGGTGATATTCTACAAAACATACTCCAAGTGAACTCTGTAAAACTCAATACAAACAACATTGAGACAACCAGGGGACTCTATGAGTTTATTATACCCAACATGAAACCATTGGAAGCCTTGAGTTGGCTTTCTACGTATGCCATATCCGCCTCACCAAAAACCTTCGGATCACCCTATTTGTTTTTTGAGAATAAAGATGGATTCAACTTCAAATCACTCCAAGCATTGGTACAAGGATCAGTCACCAAAAACTACTTGTATCGTCCAAAGAATCTAAATGATCCTGTGGATGCTCGCATAAAGGATCTTGCGGCTGATTTAGTGAATGTGTTGGCGTTTGAACATCTGAATAACTTTGATATCATGGATTCAACTATGAATGGAACATTTTCCAATCATTTATTGTCCATTGATACAATTCGCAGACAGTACACGAATACAGACTTCGATTATAACAAATATGTAGCTAATAGTTCCTTATTGAATAAATCGGGAATCATGAGTAATGCTCAAAATCGTTTCGGTGATTCATCCAACTCTGTTCCAAAGTCCGTATTCAAGATGGTAACCACCAATACAGGTCAAGGACAAGACCCATATATTTCCAAGCGTCAACCATCCATCAAAGATATCAATGTGGAGACATTCATCCCATATCGTACTTCACAAATAGCACAGATGAATACACACAGAATGCGTATAGTTATTCCTGGTGATCCAACAGTAAAGGTTGGCGATATCATCAACTTTCTATATCAAGAAGTTGAAACTCGTCAAGAAGGTCGTATTGATGATAGATTCTATTCAGGTAACTTTTTGATCACGGCTATTCGTCATCAGATTACACAAGAGAATAAGTTTCAAACTCTGATGGAGATAAGTAAAGAAAGTTCACCAACACCATTAGTATCATTTGATAATGCTTCCGCTGCGTGGAAGAATCTGAGGGCAAAATAATGTACCGCAAAAACTTTCTAGGTCTTGAAGGATTCGTTTGGTTTATTGGCGTAGTCGAGAATCGCCAAGATCCACTATATCTTGGTCGCTGCCAAGTTAGAATCTTTGGCTGGCACACAGATGATCTAACACAGATTCCTTCCGCTGATCTTCCTTGGGCCCAGCCAATGATGGCAACCAATGCCTCCAACACAACCAATGCACCCAAAGAGGGTGATATGGTTATTGGTTTCTTCACTGATGGTGAGTCAGGTCAAATGCCTGTGTATCTTGGAGTTCTACCAGGTATTCCAGCAAATGCAGCAACACACAAAGGATTCAATGATCTGCGCCAAAAGGATCAACTGGATAATGCTCCCGTAAAACCCCTATCAAGAGTACTCAATAGCACCAATGGTGTCTTGATGAAAACGGAAAGCAAGACTCCATATCCACGTAATGTTGATGTACCAACCACAAGTCCTTTAGCTATCAATGAGTCTACTACAAATACTGTGATAGATTTTCGTTTGCAGAATTGGGTGCAGGTTGATTCTGTGGGAGGAACCACTTGGAAAGAACCCATCACAGGATACAATACGCTATATCCGTTCAGTTCAACTATGGAATCCGAATCAGGCAATGTATTCCAGATCGATGATACACCAGGTAATGAACGTATCATGTTGGCGCATCGTACCGGCACCACATCTGAATACTATAACTCTGGAACAAAACTTGAAAAGATAGTCAAAGATAACTATACAATCGTCCACGGTTCAGATTTCGCATATGTAAAGGGTAAACTAGAACTCACTTGTGATAACGTAGCACACATCAGAGTAAAGGGAAAGACAACCATTGAGATTGATGGTGATGTGGATTGGAAGATCGGTGGTCAGATGAATCTGTCTGTGGGTAAAGGATTGAATATCAAGACAGGAGGTAATATCAACTATGATGTTGCCGGAGACATTCAGCAAGTTACTGGTGGTTCATATCACGCACAGTCGGGTGGTTCTTTTGATGCACTCGCCGCAGGTAATATTGGTTTCGATGGTGCTACTGTGAATATGAACTCTGGTACTGCTCCAGGTACTTCTCCTACAGGCATTGCAGCACCTAATGCGTATAATAATCCTGCTGATATCGTACCGTTACCCGAAAAGATTCAACCAGTAAAATATCCTAAGCCGGCCATACCATCAAGCGTATTGCCACCAACAACAGCAAAACCGGAGACAATCGTGATCAACGAAACGCCACCAGTAACCAACACTGCGGATTATATCGCCAACACACAATCGGGAGTATGCTTTACTCTACCGATGCTTCAGGCCTGCGCGCCACAAACACCGGCCGCAACCCTCAATGCATTCCTCCCATCACTCAATAAACTGTGTGCCAAATATGGAATCAATACACAACTACGTAAGGCTCATTTCCTTTCTCAGGTTGCTCATGAGTCAGGAGGATTCGTATTCACACAAGAAAATCTGAACTATTCTGCACAAGGCCTTCTGGCTACGTTCCCATCATATTTTACTGCCGCAACGGCAGCACAGTATGCACGTAACCCAACAGCCATAGCCAATCATGTGTATGCTAATCGCATGGGTAACGGCGATGAGTCATCTGGTGATGGATGGTCATATCATGGTCGTGGTTTGATTCAACTAACCGGCCACGATAACTATGCACGTTTTGCCAATGCCATCGGTCTTTCTCTAACCGACACCATTGCTTACCTACAGACTACCGATGGTGCAGTTGAATCTGCTGGTTGGTTCTGGGCCTCGCGTTTCATCAACACAGCAGCAGATGATAATAATATTCAGCAAGTCACTAAGTTGGTGAATGGTGGATTGAATGGCATACAGGATCGTATTACACGATTCAATGCTGTATATCCTCTGTGTGCGTAAATGCCAGCAGTAGCGAGAGTAGGTGATCCAACACAGGGATTCACTCCGGCACAGATAACCTCCGGGGTGAACTCTGTACTCATCAATGGTATACCGATAGCGATTGTTGGATCTTCTACAAACGACAGTCCACCAAGTTCAGTAGAAGCCGGAAGTTCCACTGTGTTTGCTGGACGTCAACCTGTAGCCCGTGTGGGTGATCCGATATATGATGGAGATTCCATAGCCTCAGGGTCACCTAATGTAATCTCAGGATAATAAAAAAGCCCACTTTTCAGTGGGCTTCTTCATTCCAACGACAAACTATTATTCGTCCTCGGCCAACTTGGCAAAGTACGACAAATCATCTTCATCTTCTGTGATATCGGTTGCCGCCGGCTCAGCCTTCTTAGGTGCTGTACGTGCAGCCGTCTTGGCTTGTTCCACAGTAGTTTGGGGACGGGTAGTTCCATCACCATTCAGACCAAGAACCTTATCCAGACGAGCCTTGAGAACTTCATATGACTTGAAGTTCTTCGGATCCACAACTTCCTTCAGTGAATACTCAGACTTCCAAATCTTTTCCAGCTTGGCATCGTCATCCAGGAGAGGACCCGGCTTATCAAACTCACACTTATCATAGTTCTGATAACCATCAACCTTACGAATCTTCAGCTTGAAGTTCGCACCAGACCAGAGGTCGAACGGATTGATAGGCTTCTCATCTTCGAACTCAGGATTCATAGCGCCAGTAATCTTATCGAAAATAATCTTACCGAACTTGTAGAGGAATACCTTACCGTTATTCTCCGGATGCTTAGGATCTTCCACCACATAGATATTCGCAACGTGAGTCAGCTTACGCTTTTGATCACGGGCAATCTTCTTGTTAGCTTCCACACCAGAGTTCCAGAGAGTTGTGTTATACTCAGAGACCGGGTCATTCTTACCCAGAGTGGTCAGTGAGTTTTCGATGTACCACCCACCCGGGCCCTGGAATCCGTGTGAGAACATCTTGACCCACGGCAGAGCATCTTCACCATCACATTCAGGTGCAGGAAGGAAACGAATAACAGCATAGCCATTGCCGGCCTTATCAACTTCGGGCTTCCAATAGTTTTCGTCTTTTGAACTACCTTCGTTTTGATTGAGTGCTTCAACAGCCTTGGTCAGCTTGTCGAGACTTGAGGACTTCTTGAGGTTTTGAAATGCAGACATATTAACTCCTTTATATCGTATAGTCGGATTATTACGGATTATCCACGGTGAAACTCATAATGTATTTTATTTAGGCGACTCCGTTTCTTGCCTAATAAACTTTGCCATTCTCCAGTTCTTTCTTGTCCTCATATGGTGCTGCTACCTTACGATAGAACTCCATTTTACAGCAATCGAGCATACCAACCACATCATTCATATCCGAATACCGCATAGTTTTCGGATCATATACTTGGTTGATGAGTTGGGAAATAACGTAGTTCATCATTCCCTCACGACCACCGCTATCGTTGATAACTCGCTTTATTTCATTAGCAAGAGTCTTGATTTCATAATCCACAAAGGCTCTATCTTCTTGTTTGATGTAGGGCATAATAATCTCCTTATAGCATATTTTCCTGAATCATATGACTGACCCACTCAGCCGAAACTTCTACAATATCCTCATTCCAATACAGAGCATAATGCTTCTTATCACAGAGTAAAGCCACGAAGGCTTCTAAACGGGCACCCCGAGACTTCTCCCAATTGGGTAGAAAGATGATACCGTCCACACCGTCAGATACTAACTTCACATCACGGGATAAGCAATCACCCCAGGTATTCGTTGCGGTATAATCAACACCCGTAGCAGACGCCAGGCACCTTTCGCGTGTCTCATCATCATCAAGTTCCGCAGGGGATATGATGGTGTATCCTTTGCTTCGGAGAATGTTCGCGGCTTCCATAAATGCCGGGAAGTTGAACTGTGGGTAGTTGGACATGGGACCTGCTAGGTAATATCTAATCATTGCTTCTCACTTTCGTTTTTACAATGTCACGAAACTTCATTCTATCATACTCCAAGAATGGTGTCAACTTCCTGATTCTTCTATACCATTGTGGCGCCACGATATCATCTTCGATCTTGCGTTCCCACATAGGTAAGAAGTCCATCAGTTCATTTAGTATAGCGATGGTTTCTATACAGATATCATTGTTCATTACAGAAGTCAATAGCGGAGGAAAGGAGTGAACAGGTACCTTCAGCAACTCTACCGGAGTCCATTTGGACAATAGGTAATCCAACTCATTACCGAAAGTGTAGGTAAGCGCCTGGTTGCGTTTCTGCCAGTTCTTGTAGTTCGCCTCTGCTTCTTCGGTCAGGTAGTCTCCAATCCAGATATTGTTGTCTTTGGCGACCAGATTTGCTATGAAGAACCATTTGATTTCTTCCACGGAGTACTTTCGAGATATTCGGTAGAAGAAGTATTTGTGCTTGGAGTTTAGGAAAGAATCCTTGGATACATTGGTCTTTCCCTGGTATTTGAAGTAATCGTACTTGTCGGAGGTAAAGTGTAGCTTGAGGGCATTGAAAAGGAGGTAAACTTCCCATCCGGTATTCTCTGCCTTGCGGTATTCTCTGGGCATAGGTGCAGCACAATCTTCCGGCTTACACTTACAATCCCAGGTCTTTCCGCAGTAATCACACTCCTGCTCAAACTCATCATCCGAAAGAATACTCATACCGTATCAAAGTCACCTGTAGTAATCATCGCCGCGGCAAGGCATTCGGCGGTAGCTAACCAATGCAACCATTCCTCCATACTCATCATATCGATACAACCTTGGTATCCATCCCGGAATATGGAGTTGAACTTTAGTAAGTCCTTGCCCCCATGCTCATTCCATTCCTTTATGCGAGGACAATCTGTACCATCTTTCTCACGCGAGAATCCCCACATATCGGGGAAGTTGAAACAGTTCATCATAGTGGTAACCTATTGGTTTTCCTAATCTGGTTATTAGCTTCCGCTTGATCACGGATCTTCGCCTTCAGTGTCGGACTGATAAGTGTAGCTGCCACCTCTACCTCCAACCCTGTAGTTTCACAGTGATCCAGAATGGCATCCATGAGGTCACATTTCAGTTCTCGGGATAGGTTCTCTACTAGAAAACTGAAGTCCTTGATTTCTTCTTTGGTGGGCATAGCATTCCTTATATAATCAGGCTCACATAGAATATGTGGTGGCCAATAGTCGTATATTCCCTAACATTCGTCCAACCAGGATGCACGTATGCGGCATGGTAAAAAAGAACATTATGTTTCGCTAGTGTATCATGTGCAACGCCATTTGTCAAGGCTTCTCTGGCAATCCACCTAGCCTCTTTCCAGTTATAAGGATTCATTTCACCTGGCTTGTGGTGTTCACCTACCCAGGAGAACTGGTAAACTCTAGTGCCGTCATCATACAAGGTATTCTGGTAGACTACTCCACAGATCGTGGTGGGATATCCCTTGTTATGTGTGCGGTTCATGGTCACCTGGGCGACCGCAAGTTTACCTTCCATGGATTCATTGCCGGCCTCGTAGTAAATATTCATTGCCAGGCAGTTTATTTCCTTTTCTTTCTCCTTGGTGATTTTTTCTTTTGCGTTCTGCGCCGATTCATATTGGGTAACCATATCACGCACGAATCGATCTTGCTCAATGTTGTCTGACAGAATAACAAGTTGAGTACTAGCGAAAAAGAAAGAACCACATAAAACGAACAATAGTATAACAGTTAATAGAAACGAGTTAAGATACGTTTTGAGTAAGGTAAGCATTATGCTCCTTTGAGTTGTTTTTGTTTTTATGATTTATTTGATGATACCACAAGGTGGTAGTTGAAGTGCCGGTTTATGAGTAGCGTGGAAAACCGACTGAAAACCCCGTAAGGTGGTTTAGGCTGCTAGAGCCAGTTCCTTAGTATAAACGCTGTCATTTGCATTTATGGTTTTTGCTATATTTACGTCATTCGCCTGACGATTCTCTGTATTGGTATTCGTCACCGGATCGAATCTAAGACGGGCCCATTACCAAGCATATTCATCGGACTCCCTAGACGGTTACTCTAGGTACTAATGTCCTTCATTCCAGGGACCAACCTGGTGGAATATGCTTGGTGGTGGACCCGGCGAGGCACTGCCCCCCGCGTCTCCGATACCTTTCCCTCTACTTCTTTCCCCAATATGGGGTCTTTCGAATACTATGACTCCACATCAGCACCGGGAGTTGCCGGCATCGTGGGTCCTTCTGGTTGTTGATGACTACCATTCTTCAAGATAGCTTCGTATTCCTTGGCGGCTTCCTTATCCTGCGCCCGCATTTCCATGGTTCCCTTCTTATGCATTTCAGGACCCACATTCACACTCTTGTAATCATCGGGCATAGTCTTTAGTGCGCCATTCAGACAGTCAGCAGATTGCTTATTGATCATCTGTGGGGTCATCTTATTTGCCATAACATATGCATATTGCAGACCAGCAGCAAGACACCCTTGGTGATATGCAACCACCCAATCCTTGACCATCAGTTCCGTAACGTTACTCTTGGTTTCCACCCAATGATCCGTGGCGGAACTCATCGGAGGTTCTTTGGTAATGTCTGCGGCCTTCTGTAGATCCTTACCGAGTTGCTTTACTGCTTCTTCCTGCGTTACAGGTTGAGCAGCAAACACAGAGGCACACATCAGGGCAAGACCAGTAACACAGAGTTTCTTCATGGGTACTCCTTCAACGTAAGGACACCATAGTACACCTAAACGGTGTGCCTGTCAAGTGTTTTCCGGTAGTTTTTGTTTCTGTCTGCGGTATTGTACCGAGAATCTTTCCTCGGTATTTCCCTTCCAGCGGTGTTGGGTACACATCGTACACTTTACGGTACGTTTGGACTTTTTGCGTTTATGGTTCATAGTTACCTATTTATTCAGAGATTCCTTATATATCCTAATAGATTCCAGTAAGTAATCCGTATGATCTTCAACCTTCTCAACGAACAGTTGGGGCTTTTCATTAGTAACACCCATGATGATAACAAGTTGATTTATGGGAACACCAGTAAGTTCCTCATACATCATTGAGTAAGCGGTACATTGGGCAAAATAATCCAACACATATTCCCGTTTCTTGGTCTTGCTGGATGTCTTGAAGTCTATTACAGATAATACTCCATCAAACTCTGCAATCACATCCACTCTGCCGGCCATCCATATTCCTTTGGAATATAGTGCTTGTTCTTGGAAGTGTATGTTATCTATCCTATCAACGAATGGCTTTATTTGCAGAAACATTTCCTTTCCATCCGGCATAGAACCGTTGTAAATGTTTTTTTCGTTTCGCAAATATTTTTCGCATAGTGTGTGCATCCCGGTTCCACGACCGGATGCCTTCTTGGTGATCTTGTTGGCTTCCACAGAACCAACTTTATCTCTCCATTGCTGGATAGAGGCTTTCTTGCGAACTCCGAGTACTGTGGTGACCGAGGGTAACCTTGATCCATCCGGAAGCGTATAGAATCTCCCGGATGGTAAGGTTTCAGAAAATAGATCAGGTAATACTTTTGGGGGACAATAATGAAACATAATATAAGTTAGAAACCCAACTTCTCCTTTTGAATCAGATAATCCTTCACGAATCCAGAACGAACCACATCCTCAATGCCGAACTGAACGTGTGAGGTATTAGGAACGCGATCAAGAATCTGAATAGCTTGACCGAATCCTGAACCTTGTTTCTCACGCTTCATATCAAGGTCATTCTGGCGATAATCACCACAGAGTACGAACCGGCAGTTCTCACCAACGCGAGTCAGTACCGTATCGATTTCGTGGAATGTTGCCGACTGGAACTCATCGAATACCAGAATACAATCCTGGAAAGTCAGACCACGTAGAAAACTGGTTGTCTGGAACTGGATGATTTCCTTATGCATCAGGAAGTGCCAGGCATCACCACGACCAACCAACTCGGTCACGATCTGCACATAGGGATCCTGATAGATTTTTGACTTCTCCTCAAGTGTTCCTGGAACGAATCCAAGATCACGCGAAGGAACTGCCGACCGAATAATAACGATTCGGTTGTAATATGACTTTTGTTGTAGTATTTCACTAAGACCAAGATACATTGCTAAAAACGATTTGCCTGTACCAGCAGAACCAGACATAATCAGATTGTTACCCTTACGGTATTCTTCGAAAGCTATCTCCTGATTTCTTGTTAGCGGAGTGATTTTTTTGATGGAAAAATGTTGTTTTTGTGCTTCGTCTGCCGCGGTCCGGATTGGCTTTCCGCTGGCACTCTTTCGTGTGGCCATTATTTCTCCTGGTTAGTGATTGGAATACTATAACGAACAGTCATACCTCCTTTCTACCATTCCCGAGGGAGTTTGGTCTTGTGTCCTTGTTTCAGAGTGTTTCCTGGTACAGTCGCCTTGATTCGTTCAATGACACCTTTTTCGAAGGCAGCATCAGGTTGTCCGATACCCGGAGTGTTCATACGCATACCATCACCGAACACCGGAAGGTTTTCGGGACTAAAGTATCTCTCTAATGTGGGATTGTCGAGTAGGAACTGGTCCAACACAGTGTAGCTCATCACATGCTCTGTGATTTCCTGTGTTTGTTTATCTTTGAATGTGTAAGTTGGCAATGTCATCTCCTTGTTTCAATCATTATATCTTATATCTATGCGAATGTCAAGTCCACACTCGGAAGTTCTCAAAGGAGCAAGGATTCTTGGCATCATATTCACGGTAGAATAAGGAGTTCTTATCCAGGTTGGGTCTCCAATCGGTATGCTCAAATGCAATCGGACCAAGATACGGGTCTGCAATCATTAGTATCTCATCGTGAGGTAATGATTCAGGTTCCACATAACCCTTATGGGGATTACGAATAGCCCAGACCATACCACCAAGCAACGTAGCGGACACTTGCACAGACGTAGCATTTTCTCCAGGTACTAACTGACGAGCCTCATTGATATCCAACTGTGATCCATGCCACACAGCGAAGTCATCACCGATCAGCAAGCAACCCAGTTCATCGATACCACTTACGATTTCGTCTTTAGCAATGCGGGTTTTCGTTTGAAGGTCCAGTTCTCGTCCTCGGAGTTCGTGGACGGAAGCAATAGCGGCGTCGCAGGGCTGATAAACGTAGTGGACGGTTGGACGGAACTTACCATCTTCTGTCGTGAAGTAGTCAGATATGGTAACTGCTTCCGAGTGCTGTACACAAAAGCCATTGTAACTTCCTCCCTGTGGTACCCAGGACTTCATCAGCACTGAGAGTCCTGGTTGTTTTAGATATGCTGCATGACCTTGAGTTACACCATTCTCGGGTTCATCATTTTCGTGTGTTCCCCATCCCATTTCAGCAGGTGCCCGACCTTCAGCCCAGAAGCCTTCGCACGACCAAGTATTGACAAACTCATTCATCTTCTTGGGTTCATCAATAACCTGTGTGTCACGTTCAGCCACATGGACAACCTTCACACCAAGATCGCGCATGAGTGTTGCCCAACCTTCACGATCCTCTGGAACTTCATCCTTCTTGGAGAGTTTCAGCAGGGCGCGCTTGACCAAATGTGTAATCAGACCAGGGTTAGCACCATGTGTAACAACGGAGGTTGCTGCATTGGGATACTCAGAGGCCATTTCACGAATAACGTTGTGAGTATGGAACAACGTGCGATCCGCCATATCAGGAATCTTCTCATCTGGCTGGGTTGCCCAACGTTCCAGTGAGGTGTTCGTATACATGCGGTTGTTCTCAAGGCACCACTTGATGATAGCCTCAGCGTCAATGTTTAGTGACACATCAACGACAAAACCGCCTTCCTCCGTATACTTCTTGAGTATGGACGCAAGGTTATCCTTGAGGACTTCCTTGCGCACATACTTGACACCAGAATCGCCGTGATACTTCAGGAATCTTTCCTTGTGATCGTCCTTCTCAAGTACTGTAATCTGACTTGGATCCTTCGCTACGTGCTTGATTATCAACGGAAGAATAGCTTGTCCTACGGATCCATAACCGAGGATTAGAATCTTCTTGCTGTAGTTTACAAACTTATCCTTGTCAGTCACAGCCTCTACTAGGGCAGACTTGAACTTTCCGAATGGGATCGCCATGGTAACTCCGAGATATTAGTTATCCCAATATTTAGGTTCTAGAGTTTCGGGATTTCCAGCGGAGTGTGATCTTCCTTCTTGCCCTTCTTGGTGGGGAATCGTGCAGCAATGTCCTCAGCCTTCACCGGCTGCATGGCAAACTGCTCAAACTGACTGAATGGGTCCTTGACCAGAATCCGGGTTGAATCCGACAGGAAGATAGCACAACCGCCATCCTTCCAGGGAGCAATCTCACGAACATGCTCTAGATTCAGAATAACGGGACAGCCCTTTTCGACCGAATTGACTACAACCATTAGGCTCATTTCTTTTCCTTCACATTGGGTTCACGGGAAGCCTTTCGTTCAGCCTTACCGAAAAACTCTTGTTCATTGTAAGGTTGACGATGGGCAATTTCCATATTGATTTCAGCAGCAATCATCATATCCTTCACAGCACTCTTATCAGCACCCGTGTAATACGACAGAGCCAACAGAGTCTTGGAAGCCTTGCTCAAACGAAAATCTTTATCACGATTCACACTGCGGTTCATAATTATCCTTTCAGATAGTAATATATAGCGATCACAAAAAACAACATAACAAAACCAACACACCACTTGATACAGTTCTTACCATAATAAATCATTTCGATCTTGGCCAGGTCCCGATTAGCACACATACGGGCATCGGGATCCTCTCCAAGAGACTCAACAATCTCAGAGTATACTTGATATCTCTTTCGGGCTTGTAGGTAGTACCAGGGGGATAGCATATCAATCCCAAAGACTCTGTAGGTGCTTTCCGAACAACTCAAAGCCCTCTTGGATTCGTGCCTCGTATGCCTTGCGACCTTCCCAATCACATTCACCTTCAACCTTCCAGCGTACAGGCACACAGCACTTTCCTTCATCTTCGGGACGCTTATCAAGGTCAATCTCAGGACGAACCTTCCAGAACTGATCCTCCCAATCGAATGTCTTGGATTCCCATGCGAAGATCATCTTATCAAGTATTTCATTCCAGTTCTTCTCAGCGAGAATCATAGCCTCATCTGTGGGATTGCCGTTCTCATCATTATACTCAGCACCTTCAGGAAAGGAATGGCAGGGAATGCCGTGCTTGTTCTCCTTCAGTTGTTTCAGCATAGGAATAACAATGGGTGCCAGAGTGATATCCATATTATAGGTATCCCAAGGATCAATGCGAACCTTGATATTGCGTTTGTTCTTATCGTAAATCCATTGGCACAGATCACCAACAGGAGTTTCCGAGAGCCATTCGCCAATCATATTGCAACGATCCTTAGAGACACCAACTTTCCGTAGAACGTTGGCAATCTGATAGGGTCCCACCCAAGGCTTATATTTTCCAATAACAACTTTCATCTTTTATCCCTTGCCACAGAGGCGATTTGTTCAGCCGGAATAGGGAGACCATAGGTATCCAGTTGATGTTCCAGCAACAGAATGATCTGGACACACTTGGAGAGCATAAAGGCTCTTTCGTTTTCTCCGAGTAACTGGTTACGGTCGATATCCCTATTCACTTCAGCAATAAACTTCTCAATAACTATATTAGACATTAGACCTCCATGTATTGGAG
>Ga0075030_100004309_pt1 | contig 12872 bp, 9 predicted proteins | sample LitLauG_LLR_2012_FD_71393 | JGI IMG/M metagenome (GOLD analysis project Ga0075030, IMG submission 71393) | Freshwater sediment microbial communities from Pennsylvania, USA - Little Laurel Run_MetaG_LLR_2012 | ecosystem: Environmental > Aquatic > Freshwater > Creek > Sediment | place: USA... | reverse complement strand
GCAGGGATTCCACTGCTGCGTGGAGCGATGTCGCCGGAGATGGGACGCGCTGAGAATGTGGCGCGAAAAATAAAAGTGGAGTTGGAAAAGCGCGGGCTGCACAAGGAGCCGCTCGGGATTGATGTGGTCGAGCCGCCGATTCTTTTTGCGCTGCAAAAAGAGGGCATCAAGATTGTGGATGGGCAGCAGTTGATGAGCGACGCGCGGGTGATCAAGACGCAAGATGAAATTTCGCTGCTGAATCACTCGGCCATGATGGTGGATGCGGCGTACGACGAACTTTATCGCGCGATGAAGCCGGGGATGAGCGAAAACCAGGCGGTGGGTCTGGCGAGCAAAGTTTTGTACGACCTGGGCTCGGAGTATGTGGAAGCTGTGAATGCGATTTCGGGGGAACGCTGCAATCCGCATCCTCACGTTTTCTCTGACCGCGTGCTGCGGCCGGGGGATCCGGTTTATTACGACATTTTGCATTCGTATATGGGCTACCGGACTTGCTATTACCGGTGCTTCACCATCGGCTATGCGTCGCACGCGATGATCGATGCTTACAAGCGCTGCCGCGAGTATCTGGATGCGGCGATTTCGCTGGTGCAGCCAGGGCGAACGACGGCGGAGATTGCTTCGGTATGGCCGAAGGCAGAGGAGTTTGGATTTCCGGATGAAGAGGCGGCATTTGCGCTGCAGTTCGGGCATGGAATCGGGCTGGCGATTTGGGAAAAGCCGGTGATCAGCCGGCTGGTGTCGCTGGAACATTCGCATGAGATCAAGCCGGGGATGGTGTTCGCGTTGGAAACATTCTGGCCTTCGACGGACGGATGGAGCGCAGCGCGCATTGAAGAAGAAATTGTGGTGACGGAAACGGGGCACGAAGTCATCACGCGGTTCCCGGCCGATCAATTGATGGTGGCTGGCGCGCACTATCACACCGTCCACGGCCCGCTCTCCACGACGCGCGAAAACGAGCAACCGCCCAGCAAGCGTGTGAAGGAAATGGTGGCGGCGAGCGCCAAGCTGGAAGGAGTGGCAGCTACGGACTGAAGCGCGTCCCCGGCTCCGAACAAAAAACTATGGCGATCAGTGTGGTGATGCCGGCGCTGGAAATGGCGCAGGAAACCGGGAAGCTGCTGGCTTGGCGAAAAAAAGAAGGCGAAAGCGTCGTCAAAGGCGAACCGCTGCTTGAGATTGAGACGGATAAAGCGGTCGTTGAAGTGGAAGCACCGGGGGACGGAATTCTCGCGGGAATAACGGCCGATGTAGGCGCCGTGATTCCTGTCGGAGAAACGATCGCTTGGCTCGTAGGTCCGGGTGAGAAACCTCCGGCTAAATCCGCGGCAACGGCAGCGCCAGCGGCGCGTGCATCGAGTGCTCCGGAGAGAACAGTTTCCGCGGCCGCGCCAGCCGCTGCGGTGCACGCCGGCGGGGCTCCGCAGATTTCTCCCAAAGCGCGGCGGCTGGCGAAAGAACTTGGCGTCGATATTAGCGCGATTCGCGGAACGGGTCCCGACGGAATAATTACGGGCGAAGATGTACAGCGCGCGGCTGATTCAAAGAGTACGAGCAATGAGGGTGCGGCGGCGCCAGCTTCGGCCGGCGTCGAAGCGCTGAGCCAAGTGGCGCGGTTGATGGCGGAGCGGACGACGCAGAGCTGGACAAGCGTGCCACATTTTTTTCTGGTGCGGGATGTAGACTGCAACGAACTTGTTGTGGCGCAAAAGAAATTGAGTGCCGATGCGGAGAAGACGCAGAGTCCGGCGCCAACGATTACCGATTTGTTGATTGGAATTCTGGCGCGAGTGCTTGCCAAGCATCCACGGATGAATGCGAGCTGGACTGCCGAGGGGATTCGTTCGAACGCGGAGATCAATATCAGCGTGGCGATGGCGGTGAAGGATGGCGTGGTCGGGGCTGTGATTCATAAGGCGAACACAGCGAAGTTGGCCGAAATCTCCACGCAGCGACGCGAATTGACGGAGCGCGCGCGAGCGGGCCGGCTGAAGCCAGCGGATATTACCGGCGGGACGTTCACTCTGAGCAATTTAGGAATGTATAAGGTCGATGCGTTCAGCGCGATCATCACGCCGCCGCAAGCCGCCATTCTGGCGGTGGGGAGCATTTCCGAGCGCGTCGTTCCTGTTGATGGAAAACCAGGCATCCGTCCAATGATGACCATGACGCTTTCCAGCGATCACCGCGTGGTCGACGGAGCCCGAGCGGCAGAATTCTTGAGCGAATTAGCGAGTGCCATTCGCGAGCCCGAGAAAGTGCTCTAACGGTTGTGTACCAAAAATTCCTTGGAAGGAAAAAGACCGTTTCTCGATCCGCATAGTTCCCGGCCCCCACTATGAAGCCGCCCACTCCGCGCAAGCAGGCATTTTACGCAAATTCATCGGTGCAAGTGGTGTTCGCGATTGTCGCGGCAATAGTGCTTGGCTACTTGTGGCCGGCTAAGGCCATCGCTATGAAGCCCTTGGGCGATGCGTTCATCCGGCTAATCACAATGATCATCACGTTGATCGTGTTTTGCACCGTGGTGACCGGCATCGCGGGCATGCAGGACCTGAAGAAGGTCGGCCGGGTCGGCGGGAAAGCACTGATCTATTTCGAAGTGATCTCCACGCTGGCCCTGTTCATCGGTTTGGTGGTCGGCAACCTGTTGCGCCCAGGCACTGGATTCAACATCAATCCAGCCACGCTGGACGCCAAAGCGGTGGCGGATTACGCAGGTCAGGCCAAAGCGCAGAGCGTTTCGGATTTTCTCATCCACATCATTCCCACTACAGTCGTGGATGCTTTCGCCAAAGGCGATATCTTGCAGGTGCTGCTCGTTGCGATTCTGTTCGGTTTTGCCCTTTCAGTAGCGGGTCCGCGGTGCAAGCCCCTTTTGGATTTCTTGGACCTAGTAACCGATGCAGTGTTCGGAGTCGTCAAGATCCTGATGCGCTTCGCGCCGATCGGCGCTTTTGGCGCTCTGGCGTTCACCATCGGGAAGTACGGCCTTGCGTCCCTCGGGCCGCTGGCCAAGCTGATCGGCACGTTTTACATCACTTCGATTCTGTTCGTTTTCCTTGTGCTCGGTGTGATCGCTCGGCTAGCGGGCTTCGGCATCCTGAAGTTCCTTGCCTACATCAAGGAAGAAATACTGCTGGTGCTGGCGATCAGTTCCTCGGAACCGGTCATGCCGACGCTGATGGCCAAACTCGAAAAGCTCGGATGCTCCAAGGCGCTTGTGGGACTTGTGGTCCCGACGGGTTATACCTTCAACACCGATGGGACAAGCATCTACATGACGCTGTCGGCCCTGTTTGTGGCTCAGGCCACCAACACACCGCTGACCTTGACGCAGCAACTTACAATTCTTGCCGTGGCCGTGCTCACTTCCAAGGGAGCGAGCGGAGTGCAAGGAGCGTCGTTCATTGCGCTGGTGGCCACGATGACAGTGATTCCGACCATTCCCGTAGCGGGCATGGCGCTGATTCTCGGAATCGATCGGTTCATGAGCATGTGCCGGGCCACGGTGAACGTGATCGGGAATGGCGTCGCCACCATCGTCGTGGCGCGTTGGGAAAATGAAGTCGACGCGCAGACGCTGAGACAGAACTTAGCGTTGGAAAAAGTAATGGGATAGTGCAGTCCGTCTCGGATGTGACGGAACAAGCTCAGTCCATTGAGCATCGGAGCGGCAGGCGGCCATGGCAGAACGTTTCGATATCGTTGTCGCAGGCGCCGGACATAACAGTCTGATTGCTGCGGCCTATCTGGCGAAAGCCGGCTACAAGTGCCTGGTGCTGGAAGGGCGGCCGACCGTTGGCGGAGGCGTCAAGTCCGCGCACTTGACTCTGCGGGGATTTACGCATGACGTCTGTTCTTCCGCGCACAACGGTATCCACGGGAATCCCATCCTGCGCGACGACGAGCTCAAGCTCGGGGATTACGGCCTCGAATACATTTATCCCGACCCCGTTTTTCACATGCCGTTTCCTGACGGCGGTTACCTTACGCAGTGGCGCGACCTCGATCGCACCTGCGAGGAATTTGCAAAATTCTCCAAAAAAGACGGGCTCGCCTACCGCCGCATGATCACCGAATACGAAACCGTCAAGCCGCTCTTGAATGCGGTGACATTCACGCCGATTGGTTTTGGGAAAGCCATCAACGACCGCCTGGCGGACCATCCGCATGGAAAACTGTGGCAACGCCGGCTGGCCATGTCAGCTTGGGAAATCCTGCGCGACACTTTCGAAGATGACCATTGCCGCGCGTTCATGATGGGCTGCCCCTATTCGCTGCAGCCAGTGCAGGACCCGGTGACGGCGCGCGCCGCCTACATTCCGCTGCACCAGCAGAGGGAGAGCCGGCCCCTTCCGAAGGGTGGTTCGGGCGCGCTCACGGAAGCGTTAGCGAAGTTCATCCAGGCTCACGGCGGCGTAATCCTGGCGAACAAATGGATCAAAACGCTGATCGTTGAAAACGGAAAGTGCACCGGAGTGGAATGCGAGGATGGCAGCTCGTATCGCGCGGAAAAGGCAGTGCTCTCGACCATCCACATTAAGCAGCTCGTGGACATGGCGCCGCGTGAATTGTGGGGCGAGGATTTTATCGACGGCGTGGATACCTGGAAGGCCGGCTTGACGCTGTTCGCCACAAACTACGCCACGAAAGAGCCGCCGAAGTATGCGGTAGCAACCGGAACGCTCTCGCCAGTGCACTCTGGGATGATGGCCAGCGCCGACCGCGCCATGCGCATGAGTGTGGATTACGTCAGAGGAACGGTGAACCTTGAGGATCCGCCGCTGCACGTGATCTGTTGCAGCCTGGCCGATCCGACGCGCGCGCCCGCTGGGATGCACACGGTAAAAATTGTCGCGTACCAGCCCTACGACCTGAAAGAAGGCCCGCAGCACTGGGACGCGATTAAGCAACAAGTCTCCGACTCCAATTTGAACTACCTGCGGCGCTTTTCGCCAAATCTGACCGAGGACAAGATTTTGGCGCGAACGATCGAGAGCCCGCTCGATCTGGAACGCATGAATCCGCACAACTGGCATGGAAGTTGCCACGCTGGCGGATCGGCCCCGTCGCAGTCAGGCCCCATGCGTCCCGTCCCTGGTTGGGCTCAGCACCGGATGCCGATTCCAGGGCTCTACCAAACAGGTGCGACGACCCATCCCGGCGGCTCTGTGACTGGAGGACCCGGGAGAAATGCGGCAACCGTGATGTTGAAAGATTTCGGGACGAGTATCGAGGAAGTGATAAAGAAGGCGTAAGTACTTTCTTTGAGGGGAGAGTCGCGATGAGCACCATCAGCCGGCGGGGATTTGTGAAGACTGCGGCACTCGCCCCTCTTGCCGCTGCGCCATTCACCATCGGGCAGCAAGCTTCCAAGACAGATCGATTCGATATCGTGGTTGCTGGAGCGGGGCACAACAGTCTGATTGCAGCGGCGTATCTGGCGAAAGCGGGATACCGTTGCTTGGTGCTGGAGAGCCGGGCGTTGGTTGGCGGTGGCGTCAAAACCACGCAGCTGACGTTGCGAGGATTCAAGCACGATGTGTGTTCTTCCGCGCACGTGCTGATCCAGGACAGTCCGATTCTCAGAAATGATGAACTGGGGCTCGGCGAATACGGGCTGGAGTACATCTTTCCCGATCCTGTGGTGCACATTCCGTTTCCCGACGGAAGTTACATCACGCAATGGCTCAGCCTCGACCGCACTTGTGAAGAATTCGCCAAATTTTCCAAGAAAGACGCGGCAGCCTACCGACGCATGATGACCGAATACGAAGAGATCAAGCCGATCTTTGCAGCGGCTTCCTACACGCCGGTGGGATTCGGAAAACCAGTCAACGAGCGACTGGCGGAGCATCCGCGCGGCAAGTTGTGGCAGCGGCGGCTGGCGATGTCCGCCTGGGAGATTATCCGAGACAATTTTGAGGACGAGCATTGTCGCGCCTTTATGGTGTGGATGGCATATCAAACCGTCGAGCCGCCCGAAGCGGCAATGACCGGGCGCCTGGCATACTCCATCTGCGCAGGCCGCCAGCGCTGGAGCTGGACGACGCCCAAGGGCGGCTCGGGATCTCTGACGCAAGCGCTCGCCAAGCTCATCGATGCGCATGGCGGCGTAATTCTGACGAACAAAACGATCACGCGTCTGATCCTGGAGAGCGGAAAGTGCACGGGAGTGGAGTGCAGCGACGGAAGTTCTTATCGGGCCGAGAAAGCCGTGCTCTCCACAATCCACATCAAGCATCTGGTCGATATGGCGCCACGTGATGCGTTCGGCGAAGACTTCATGGACGGCGTGGACACGTGGAAAGCGGGAATCACATTGTTCGCCACACACTATGCCACGAAGGAGCCGCCAAAGTTTCCCGTGGCCGGTGGAACTATATCCCCGGTCGCTTCCGGCACGATGGCAACTCCGGATAGAGGGTTGCGTGTGGCTTATGATTTCGCGCGCCAGGCAGTAAATGTGGATGACCCGCCGCTGCTGATCGTTTGCAGTTCCGTCGCCGATCCTTCACGAGCGCCAGCCGGGATGCATACCATCAAGGTGATTGGCAATCAGCCGTATGATTTGAAAGAAGGCCCCCAGCATTGGGATGAAATCAAGGATCAGGTTTCGGATGCAAACCTGAATTACCTGCGGCGCTTTGCTCCCAATCTGACCGATGACAAAATTCTAGCGCGGATCGTGGAAAGTCCGTTGGACCTAGAGCGCATGAACGCCCACAACTGGCATGGGACGTGCCATGGTGGCGCGCAGAACGCGGCACAGTCGGGCGGTTTGCGGCCGGTTCCTGGTTGGGCGCAGCACCGCATGCCGATTCCGGGTTTGTACCAAACCGGCGCCACGACGTACCCGGGAGGTTCCGTTTCGGGAGGGCCGGGCCGAAATGCGGCGACGGTCATGCTGAAAGATTTTGGAACGAGCATTGAAGAAGTGTTGAAGAAAAAAGCATAAATTCCTATTCGACTCGAGTTTGGGTCACACGCGCACCGGACAATGCGCGACGCAATGGGGGAGAGCCAATGAACAAGATGACGCGGCGTGGATTTGTGAAAGGCGCGGCGATCGCGCCGCTAGCCATCCAGCATCTGTCGCTTCACTCCGCGGTCCCTGCAACGGATCGATTTGACGTTGTGGTTGCCGGCGCAGGCCACAACAGCTTGGTAACAGCTGCTTATCTGTCAAAAGCCGGCTATCGCTGTCTGGTGTTGGAAGGCAGGCCCATGCTGGGTGGAGGCGTGAAGACCGCGCAATTGACGCTGAAGGGTTTCAAGGATGACTGCTGCTCTACAGCCCACACATTCCTACAAGACAACCCGATGATCAAAAACGACGAGCTCAAGCTTCGCGACTACGGGCTTGAGTATGTCGATCCCGACCCCATCTTCCACATCCCCTTCCCGGACGGCACCTATTTGACGCAGTGGCGCGACTTGGACCGCACTTGCTCGGAATTTGCAAAGTTCTCGAAGAAGGATGCAGCGGCGTATCGAAAAATGCTGGCCGAATTTGACGCCGTCAAACCGATCTTGCTGGGTACCAGTTTCACTCCGATTGGTTTTGCCAAACCTTTGAACGATCAATTGGCGCAACAGCCGCGCGGCAAACTGTGGCAGCGCCGGCTGGCCATGTCCGCGTGGGACATTATCGGCGACACTTTCGAGGACGAGCATTGCCGCACGTTCATGCTCTACATGTCGCATTTGTCCGCCGAACCGCCGGACGCTCCGGTGACCGGAAGACTTGCGTACGCCACAGCGCGGCAACAACACTCCGGCCGCCCGATCCCCAAAGGCGGATCAGGCGCGCTGACACAGGCTCTGGCACGATTCATCGAGGCACACGGCGGCATTCTGCTCACCAACAAGTGGGTACAGCGCCTGATTGTGGAGAACGGCAAATGCACCGGCGTGGAATGCAGCGACGGAAGTTCTTATCGAGCTGAAAAGGCCGTGGTCTCCACGATTCACATCAAGCATCTGGTAGACATGGCGCCGCGCGAGTTGTGGGGGACAGACTTTGTCGACGGCGTGGATACGTGGCAGGCAGAAAACGCCATGTTCGTCACACACTATGCCACGACGGAGCCGCCAAAATACGCCGTAGCCGGTGGCACTCTTTCGCCGACAGAATCCGGCATATTGGCATCGCCGGACCGCGCGCTGCGTTTTGGGTATGACGATGCGCGCGGCGTTGCGAACACGGAAAATCCGCCGCTTCAAATCATCTGCTGCAGTGTTGCCGATCCGACTCGGGCGCCCGCCGGAATGCACACGCTCAAAGTGCTGGGGTGGCAGCCTTACGAACTGAAGGAAGGTCCCGAGTACTGGGACAAGATCAAAAATGAAGTATCGGATGCGAACCTCAACTATCTACGGCGGTTCGCTCCGAATTTGACCGATGACAAAATCCTGGCGCGATTTGTCGAAAGTCCGCTCGACCTCGAGCGAATGAATCCGCACTTTTGGCATGGCAGCGCGCACGCTGGCGCGCAAAGCGCGGCGCAGTCTGGGCCAATGCGCCCGATGCTCGGATGGGCGCAGCACCGTATGCCGATTCCGGGCTTGTATCAGACTGGCGCCACGACGCATCCCGGCGGTTCGGTTACTGGTGCGCCGGGACGAAACGCCGCGACGGTCATGCTCAAGGACTTTGGAACCAGCATCGAGGAAGTGGTCAACAAGAAGGCGTAGTTAGGGCAGGGTAGCGGCAGATTCTAATTTGCGAGGTCAGCTCATGGTGAAAAGAATCGGATGGATCGCTTCTTTGGAGATGGCTGCGACACTTGGGGCATTACTCTTCTTTGCTTCCGGTTTTACCGCACGATTGGTCGCGGCACCGCAAGAGGCCAAGCAAATGGTTCCGGACAATCCTTCGGAGCACACCCCGCCACCGCAACCTATTGCGTACAGCCACAAGAAACACTTAGCCTTCGGCCTGGAGTGCAAAAAATGCCACACCAATCCGGAGCCGGGGAAACTCATGACTTTCCCGGCGACAAGCACCTGCATGGAATGCCATGTGACCATTGCGAAGGATAAACCTTCGATTCAAAAACTCGCGCAATATGCGAAGTCCAAGCAAGCCGTTCCTTGGGTCCGCGTCTACACGGTTCTGCCTGGCGTCGCGTGGAATCATCGCGCACATCTGGAGGCCGGCGTGAAATGCGAGACGTGCCACGGGCAGGTTCGCGAGATGGACGCGATTTCGGAAGTCACCAGCGTCACGACGATGTATAGCTGCTTGCACTGCCACGAAATGAATCAAGCCAAAACCGCTTGCGACACTTGCCACAAGCATTGATTCGGCGCAGAATTTTTGTGAGGAGGGTCAACGACGATGGCCATCGAGATCGAAGTTAACGGCAAGCGATATCCCGTCAACTACCCTCCAGACACGCCCCTCTTGTATGTGCTGCGCGATGAACTCCAGTTGAGCGGGACGAAGTACGGTTGCGGAGAAGGGCAGTGCGGCGCGTGCACGGTGCTGCTCGGGGGAGCGCCGCGGCGCTCCTGCCAGATTCCCGTGAGCGCGGCCGCCGGAAGGCCAATTACAACCATCGAAGGTCTTGAGAAAGATGGGCGCTTGCACCCCGTGCAGCAGGCGTTTCTCGATGCGGGCGCGTTCCAGTGTGCTTATTGCACTTCGGGAATGATCATGAGCAGCGTGGGCCTGTTGCAATCGAATGCGAATCCCGGTCCAGCGGAGGTCGTTCAGTTTTTACAGGGGAATATGTGCCGGTGCGGGACGCATCCGCGCATCATCGAGGCTGTCCGTAACGCGGCAAAAATGATGCAGGAGCACGCGCGATGAGCGGCCTCAAGGAAAAAGTTATTCTCGAGCCGGAGCGCTATGAGTTCAGCGCTTCTCCCATCCATCAGTTCAATTTGGCGCGACGCGATTTCTTCAAGGTTCTTGGCGCCGGCATTGCCGTTTTCGCTGTCGCAAAAGATGCGCTGGCCATGCAGGAGACAGCTCCCGGGCACCGCAGCTTCCACATGGAAGAACTGCCCCAGGATATTTCTGCGTGGCTGCACGTCGGAGAAGACGGCACAGTGACAGGATTCACGGGAAAGGCCGAGATCGGGCAGAACATCCGCACGTCACTGGCGCAAACCATCGCTGATGAGCTGCGTGTGCCGTTCGAAAGCGTTCGCATGGTGACGGCGGATACAGCGCTGACGCCGTTTGACGCGGGCACGTTTGGCAGCCGGACCACGCCGACCATTACACCGCAGCTGCGGCGGGTAGCATCGGCCGCGCGCGATCTACTTATTGAAGCCGCCGCGAAGGAATGGAATATTGCGCCGGCTGGATTAGTTGCGACAGACGCGAAAGTCACAGATCCCGCATCGGGCCGTTCCCTGAAATATGCGGAACTCGCTCGTGGCAAGACTCTTGCGCAAAATCTTCCCGCCGAAGATCCCATGACGCCTGCAGCGCAATGGACGATTGCTGGGAAGCCCATACCCAAGGTAGACGACCGATCGTTTGTGACTGGCAAGCATCAGTACACGCCCGATTTGCACCCGGAGGGGATGCTGCACGGCAAAATGCTGCGACCGACATCATTCGGCGCGACCCTTACTTCCTGCGACGATAGTGCGGCGAAGGCCATGCCTGGCGTTGTCGTTGTGCATGACGGAGATTTCGTCGGCGTAGCCGCGCCGAGCGAGCACGAGGCGAAGACCGCTCTAGATACCATCCGTGCGCACTGGAAGGAAGTTCCTCAGATTTCGAATAAGGAGATCTTTTCGTATCTCAAGCAGAACGCAGCTGCGAAGACGGATGATCGGTTCCGGAAGCAAAAAGGTTCTGTGGAAGATGGACTGGCAAGCGCGGTGCATCGGCTCGACGCAACATACAACATCGCCTATATCGCGCATGCACCGCTCGAGCCGCGCGCGGCTGTTGCCCAGTGGGCCGACGGGAAGCTCACCGTTTGGACCGGCACACAGCGGCCGTTCGCCAACCGCGATGAACTCGCGGATGTTTTCCACTTGCCGGAGAGCAGCGTGCGCGTGATTGTGCCGGATACTGGCTCCGCGTATGGCGGGAAGCACACGAGTGACGCCGCGATCGAAGCCGCTCGTCTGGCAAAAGCGGCGGGGCGTCCCGTGAAAGTGGTGTGGACTCGCGAAGAAGAATTTACCTGGGCGTATTTCCGGCCCGCGGGGGTGATTGAGATCAGGAGCGGCATCGCCGGCGATGGAACTCTGACCGCTTGGGATTTTCATAACTACCATTCCGGGTCGTCGGGGATCGAGACTCCCTACGTCGTTGCAAATCAGCGAACCGAATATCATGCCGTGCCGTTGATTCTGCGCAGCGGTTCCTATCGCGGGCTGGCGGCGACAGCCAATCACTTCGCGCGCGAAACGCACATGGATGCGCTGGCAAGCGTGGCGAAAATGGATCCCCTCGAATTTCGCATGAAGAATCTCTCCAATCCGCGCATGCGCGCTGTGCTGGAGGCCGCGGCGAAATCCTTCGGCTGGCCGCGCAAGAAAACGCAGGAGGGGCAGGGATTCGGCGTTGCCTGCGGCGAGGAAAAGGGCAGTTATGTGGCGACCTTCGCTGAAATTGCCGTGGATAAGAAATCGGGTGCAGTCCGCGTCGTGCGCCTGGTTGAAGCATTCGAATGCGGCGCCATCGTCAACCCGGATGGCCTGCGTAACCAGGTAGTCGGCGCGATGATTCAGGGGCTGGGCGGCGCTCTTTTCGAAGCCATCGAATTTGAAAACGGCCGCATCAAGAACCCGCACTTCGCGAGCTATCGCGTGCCGCGCTTCCGCGACGTGCCTGAAATCGAAGCGATCCTGCTGGATCGGAAAGACATTCCCTCCGCGGGCGCCGGCGAAACGCCAATCATGGCCGTGGCTCCGGCCATCGGCAACGCCATTTTTGACGCCAGCGGCGTTCGCCTCAACAATCTTCCCATGGTTCCCAACGGGCTGCGGTCCGCGTAAGATGGATGAATGAATCATCTTCTAGCGTTGGATAAAATCGTCCGCATGAAATACATCGGCTTAGCCCTGGGGCTCTTCGCCGTACTCTTGCTCGGTGGCGGCTGCAAGAAGCAGCCTAGCGACAACGACGCTATTCGCGCCGGGATTCTGCAGCATCTCAATGGCGTGGGCACTCTCAACATGAGCGCGATGGACATGGATGTTCGAAGCGTTTCCATTAACGGCAATCAGGCGCACGCCGAAGTTGTTTTCCGGCCCAAGAACGGCGCGCCCGCTGGAGCGGGCATGCAAGTCGCTTACAATTTGGAAAAACGCGATGGCGCTTGGGTGGTTCAGAAGTCGCAGCCGACCGGCGGGATGATTCAGCATCCGGACACCAACAAGAATCCTCATCAGAATTCCGACGTGCACTCCGGCAGCATGCCGAACTTCAGCGACATCGTGAACCCCGGCGCCACACCCGCACAGGGTGCGCTGCCCCCGGGTCATCCGCCTGTAAACGGGCAGCCCACTTCACCGTCCAGTGGGCCGGATCAAACTCCAGTCAAGAAACCCCTGTAGAACCAGGGGGCCCATCACAGTTTTAAGGCTGCGTTCGCACTTGTTTAACTAGAACTTATCTCATAAACACTTTCAACGCACTGAGCGGTTGAAACTTATGACGAATGGCGTAAATCGAGAGCATGGACATCACCGACGCCCAGTGGGTGTTGCTCGAACCGTTGTTCCGTCCCAGGCGACGGGAAGATGGTCGCGGTCGGCCGTGGCAAGATACGCGCGCGGTGCTGAATGGTGTTTTTTGGGTTTTGCGCACCGGCGCTCCCTGGCACGATCTGCCACCTCGCTATCCTCCCTATCAAACCTGTCATCGCCGTTTCCAACAGTGGCAG
>Ga0075030_100004307_pt1 | contig 12873 bp, 11 predicted proteins | sample LitLauG_LLR_2012_FD_71393 | JGI IMG/M metagenome (GOLD analysis project Ga0075030, IMG submission 71393) | Freshwater sediment microbial communities from Pennsylvania, USA - Little Laurel Run_MetaG_LLR_2012 | ecosystem: Environmental > Aquatic > Freshwater > Creek > Sediment | place: USA... | reverse complement strand
TGTAGTCCTCGCCGGAAGCGGGCACGGGGCCCGTCAGGCCACCTGCACCTGGGAACTTCTTCGTCGCCATACGACCTTCCCTTCGAGCGCGGCGGCGACACGCAGCCGTCGGCCTGATGGTCACTTCGAATTTCTGATCGGGCATTGAATGCCAGAAAGCTCTTAGGGGGATATTAGGCAGCGATCCGAGTGGTTCCCCGGGGTCTGGAACTCGTTCATGAACCACCACGGACTACCATCCGGGCTGGAGCAGAGCTTATCGCCATGGGACGGAAACGTCATCATCCAAACGGATGAGATGGAGGCGGGAGCCGACCGGCGCTGCTGCCCTGACATGGCCTGCGGGGCGGAGGCCTCGCTCAAGACGTGCAGACCAATCGACAAAAATGCTTTCAGGCGAAGGTTCTAGGGATGGAACGGATATTCGTATGGTTGGTCCTGGTGCGAACCATACCAACGCTCTTCAACAATAAGGACACGAGTTCACTCTGTCGTTGTACGCCAACCTTCTCAAAAAGGTGCTGCAGGTGGGTGCGAGCGGTGGACCGGCGAATGTCGAGCAGTTGGCAGCACTCGTCGAGAGTCTTGCCCTCCATAAGGAGATTCGCCAAACAAGCTTCTGTTGAAGTGAGTCCGTACAACTGACGAAGCTCCGCTTCCGCGGTTTCCATCGGGAATTCGGGATCCATGATGAAGATCAGGCAAGCTGGAGCAGTGCTGTCGGCCTTCGCGGCCTCCGCCGCAAGGGAACGCACCAGCAGCGTGAGCGGGCGTTTCCCGGATGGGCGCCGCACGGCTAGAACAAGGTCTTTTGTATCTGATTTCCCTCCCGCTGGACATGCTGCCTGTCGCACCAACTCGAGAAGAGCGGATCCGCCCGCGCCCGCCGCCCGCAAGACGCCAGCGGTGCTTACACTGAGCCCGTCGCGGGCATCCAAAATTTGTTCTGCGGTCTGATTCGCGAGTAGCAACTGGCCGGAGACATTCGTCACCACCAGTCCGATGTTGAGCAAGTCGAGCGCTTCGAAGCCTGCCATCAACAATTGCACGGGCCGATCGTTCCCAGGGTCAATCGGAGTTCCGCATACAACGTCGCGAGCCTCGGGCACCGCAGAATACGCCGGAGCAGACTTCGAGCGTAACGCGGATGGCTTAGCCGCCACGCTCGGCAGACTGCGCATTGTCGACATGCTTGAGACTCCGCAGGCAGGAGACAGCTCAGTTCTCTAACGGTGTTCCTGCCTTGCAGCTCAGTGGGGGGGGCGTTTGCTGTGCTACGAAAAAATCGACCCGCTTACCGACACAATCTCTTCAATACATGACTGAAGCAACTGGTTGTTAATCTAGGGGAAAGAAGCAGATCCAAACCTTAGCCAGAGTACACCATGGGCGTCTCCTCATGTCAAGGGCAAACCCGGCCGGCCCATGACCAAGGAACGCGGTCCGAGCGGGCCCGGGGAACGAGTGGAATCAATCACTTGGGTTGCGGGACGATGCGCAAGTACGGCTTGGGCGCCTTCCAGCCGCCGGGATATCTCTGCTGCGCTTCTTCGTTCGACACCGTTCCCGAGATGATGACGTCCTCCCCCAGCTTCCAGTTTACGGGGGTGGACACTTTGTGCTTCGCGGTGAGCTGGATCGAATCCAGGACGCGCAGGACCTCGTCGAAATTGCGGCCCGTGCTCATGGGATAACTCAACATTAGCTTGATCTTCTTGTCCGGGCCGACTACGAAGACTGTGCGCACGGTAGCGTTGTCAGCCGCCGTCCGACCCTCTGACGTGGTGCCGCTCTGCGCCGGCAACATGTCATAGAGCTTGGCGATCTTCAGCTCCGTGTCTCCGATCATGGGATAGTTCACCTTGTGGCCCTGGGTCTCCTCGATATCGACGGCCCACTTGCCATGATTTGCCACGGGATCCACGCTGAGCCCGATGATCTTGCAGTTGCGCCGCTGGAACTCCGGCTGCAAGCCTGCCATGTAGCCAAGCTCGGTGGTGCACACGGGAGTAAAGTCTTTCGGGTGCGAGAACAAAATCGCCCAACCGTCGCCGATCCACTCATGAAAGTTGATGGTCCCTTGGGTAGTTTCCGCCGTGAAATCGGGAGCGGTGTCATTGATACGTAGCGACACGTTGGTTCTCCTTATAATAAGCAGTGCTTCGGAATTCGTTCGCGCACCCGCGCCAAAAATTCTACGCTGGTGCCCTTTCCCTTTGTCAAACCCCTGCTCGCGACGCGCAGGTCACTTCGAGAGGTCAGCACATCATCAGGATCGTTCGAATTCGCGCTCAAAATAACGCCCAAAAAAAGATTCCTAGTTCGATAATAGACATTATAGATTAGTGGGGATACGGCGGCAAGCGCACCTTGCCTGCCAGCTCAGATCGTGAGCGTCCCACGCTAGTCGCGTACGGAGGCGAGGCTGCAGGTTCGAAGGCTGCAGACGTTGGTAGATCATTGCAGAGAAAAGAAGAAGCGGGTTTTCGCCCACAGACCGAACTGCTTTCCGATGTCGGACGGCTTTGATATGATGATCGTGTATTTTCAAGCGGCCGAGGTTTCCTGGGCCGTTCGACACTCCTCAGTAGCTCAATGGCAGAGCATCCGGCTGTTAACCGGAGGGTTGTAGGTTCGAGTCCTACCTGAGGAGCCACTCTTTTGAAGGTTAGCCTCCCACGCACGATCCGTTCAACGCACGATCCGTCTCGCTTGCAGTCTCGTTTGAATAACGGTCCCCATGGAAGCCTTCAAAATCGCGGGCACCTGCGTTGTCGCAGCTGTGCTCTACGGGATCGTTCATGACCAGTTTACAGCCAGAATCTGCCTGGAATATTTCACCGTTTTTCACCCGCCAATCTTTCACACCCAGTCTCCAACATGGCTTGGCATCGGATGGGGCGTTCTCGCGACCTGGTGGGTCGGGGTGTTTTTCGCCATTCCAATGATCCTCGCGGCGCGGGCAGGGTCTCGCCCGGTGCTGCGCGCCTCCGACCTCAGAGCATCGATCGCGTTGCTGCTGGCTTTTATGGCAGCGAGCGCTGTCGTCTTTGGCTGCATCGGTTATGTTCTCGCCCGATCCGGAACTCTGAACACCGATTGGCTGACATTCTCACCGTCCCGCATGGCACGCTGTCGCTTCATGGCCGCTTGGTGGGCGCACAGTGCTTCCTACGCGAGTGCATTCCTTGGAGTAACTGTCCTGTGCGTGATGACGTATCGTAGACGCCTTCAAATTCAGAATTCATCGCCACCCTAAGCCCACGAAACCCCTTGGTGAGGACACCACGAACTCGCTACAAGACAAGAGTAAACGTTTACGGCATATGTATAATGAGCGGCGCTCCCCGTACCTGGAGGCACTCCCGATGAACTGCCATCGTCTACTTTGTGCCGCGATCCTCCTTCTGACTAGCCCCTGCTGGCCCCAGCAGTCTCCGCAGAGTGTGCGCATCCACGCCGCGTTCGATCAGCCTGAGGGTTCGGTCCCGCCGATCTGGAACTACTTCGGCTATGACGAGCCCAACTACACCTATGCTCCTAACGGGAAGAAACTGCTCGGTGAATTGGCTGCTCTGAATCCCGCACGCACCTACGTTCGAGTTCACAATCTGTTTACCAGCGGCGACGGGTCTGCCTCTCTGAAATGGGGATCGACCAATATCTATACGGAAGATGCCACCGGACATCCTATCTACAGCTGGACCATCCTCGATCGAATTTTCGATGCATTTCACGCAGCCGGGATTACGCCGCTCGTCGAAATCGGCTTCATGCCACAAGCCCTTTCAACCCACCCGGACCCCTACCGGCACGACTTTCCGCGGGGCGCCGTTGGCGACATTTACACGGGATGGGCGTATCCGCCAAAGGACTATGCCAAGTGGTCTGAACTCGTTTTCCAGTTCGTTCATCATCTTCGCGAGCGTTACGGCCCCAGCGAAGTGAAGAACTGGCTATGGGAGGTCTGGAACGAACCCGACATCGATTACTGGAAAGGAACACCCGAGGAATACTTCAAGCTCTATGATTTTTCCGTCGAGGCGGTGCTGCGGGCGCTCCCCGGAGCCCGCATTGGGGGGCCGGATAGCACCGGCCCGGGCAGTAAACGAGCAGCGGATTTTCTGCGAGCGTTTCTGGAGCATTGTGCGCACGGGCAGAACTTCGCGAGCGGCAAGACTGGTTCCCGCGTCGACTTCATCAGCTTTCATCCCAAGGGATCTCCCACCTGGCAAGGGGATCACGTGCAGATGGGGATTCAACGCCAACTGAACGCGATCGCGGAGGGCTTTAAGATTACAGCGTCGTTTCCGGAGTGGCGACAGACTCCGATCGTGCTCGGCGAGTCCGACCCCGAAGGCTGTGCTGCCTGCTCCGCCAAAGACAGGCCACAGAACCTGTACCGCAACGGACCGTTGTACGCCGCCTACACGGTCGAAGTTTTGAATACGATCCCCGCGTTGACCCAAAAGGAAGACGTAAAGTTCCTGGGGGCGGTTACGTGGGCGTTCGAATTCGAGGATCAGCCGATCTTTGCGGGCTTTCGCGAGTTGGCAACGGATGGAGTGGACAAGCCCGTTCTGAATGCCTTTCGGATGCTGGGGCTGCTGGCCAACGAGCGCGTCAAAACCACCAGCTCAGCTTCCCTGCCGAGTGAGGACGTTGTCCGCGCTGGAGTACGCGGCCAACCTGATATCAACGCCATGGCCACACGCAAGGACGGAGAGATTGCAGTGCTGATCTGGAACTACCACGACGACGATCTTCCCTTCCCTGCCGCGCCCATCGATTTACAGATTACCGGCCTTCCTGCGAAAGCGGAGCACGCCCTGGTCGAACACTTCCGCGTCGACTCCGATCACAGCAACGCCTTTACGGTTTGGAAGGAAATGGGCTCACCGTCCGCGCCTTCCGAGACAGAATACAAGCGGCTGGAAAGCGCAGGGCAATTGCAACTGATGACCTCGCCCTCGTGGGTCGCCGTTCCGCAGGGCGCGATCCAATTGCAGTTCACCTTGCCCCGGCAGAGTCTCTCACTCATCCGGCTGACGTGGTGATCTTCGGCCCCGCTAGGTCTGCATCAACAAATTCCAAACCTGCATGGAAGTTGCCTGCCGGTTCGCCCACGCGTAGTACGGAATAAAGGTCAACGGCACGCGACGAGTTTTCGCGGATTCTCCGCCGTAGCGTGAGTAAAGCGCCTTCTGCGCCGCGCCCCTTTCGAAGGCAGCGCCCGTATGGTGAAGCACGACCATTCCACCTAGCAGGTCGCTCTTGAACTCGGTTTGAAATTGGTCGGAGGGATGGCGCCCGGGGCTGACGGCAACATCGCTCAAGGATACGCCGCTAGGTTGATCGACCTCCTCCAGACAGTAGATGAGCGGCCCCCGCTGAATGGCCACTCGCCCGGTGTCGTCGGCCACATGAGGGTTCGCTTCAATCACCTGAGGTACCACCTCCAGCCTCATCTGAATGACGTCGCCCATCGACCAGCGACGACGAATGGGGAGGTATTCTCCAGGCTTCGCACCTGCGAACGTCTTGTTGTTCACTGAAACCTTGGCTTGATCAGCCCAGCCCGGAACGCGCAGGTAGAACGTGAACTCCGAAGGCTCAGCAGGTGCAACTGTGATGTCGATGTCGCCGTCCCATGGATAGTTCGTCTTCTGCGTCACTTTTAGGCCAGTGCCGTTTTCGAGGTGCCAATCAAGCTCCGAGTTGTCGTAGAAATGCGCGTAGATCCCATCGGCGCTGGTGCTGTAGAAGTATCCGGGCAGTGAACCGAAGGTGCGCTCGAGGTTGGGAGGACAACACGTTACGTCATACCAGGGATTCCGAATCTTGTCGCCGGTCGAGGGGTCAAAGGCCAGTGGGTTGCGATAACAGTACAGCGTGCCGTCGAGGGACATCCCCGAGCTGATTCCGTTGTACAAGGCTCTTTCCATGACATCGGTAAACTTCGCGTCTCCGGTCACGCCCAGCATCCGCCAGTTCCACATCATGTTTCCGATCGCAGCACAGCTTTCGCCGTACGCCCGGAAATTCGGTAGCTCGTAAGCATCCCCGAATGCTTCTCCGTCGGAACGCGAACCGACTCCGCCGGTAACATACATCTTGGTGGCGGTCATGTCGTCCCAAAGCGTGTTCAGAGTTTTCAGATAGGTTGGATCGCCCGTCTCCATGTAGTAGTCGGTTGCGCCGCAGCAGGCGTACATGGCGCGAACGGCGTGTCCTTCCAGCTTGGTGCGCGCCGTAAAGGGAGTGCCGCTGAACATGTAGATGGTCCGGCGCTCGGGCAACTGCAGACGGTCGTCGCCCTGCAGGATGTAGCCGGCAAGGTCGAGCTGGCGCTTGTCGCCCGTGATGCGGTAGAGCTCGATCAGCCCCATTTCAATTTCAGGATGGCCGGACACAATGGGCATCTTCGGCGCTGGGCCGTAGTTAGGCTGAAGAAAATCGTTGACGAAACGAATGCCGGCGTCGACCAGCCGGCGATCACCCGTGGCCCGATAGTAGGCGATGGCCCCTTGCAGCATGTGTCCGATGTTGTAGAGTTCGTGGCCGGTGGTCTGCGTCTGCTTGAGCATTCGCAGGCTCTTGCGATCATCCTGGTAATAAGTGTTCAAGTAGCCACTGGGTTCCTGGACCGCGATCACCTCGTCGATGACTTTATCGGTCATCGCGCGAAGTTCAGGGCGATCTCCAGATTGCAGCACAAACCCCACTGCCTCTGTCCATTTGTAGACGTCGGAGTCGGAAAACACCGGGCCGCTCTGCGCCGCTTCGCTTTTGCCAACCAGGCGGCGGAAGTTATTCATGCGGCCGTTGGCCTCCAGCAGATCGTGCATACTGGGAATGCTTTTGCTCACGTTGATGTCACGACGCCGTGCCCAGAAGTTGCCCGTGATGGTCACTGCATGTACCGGAATGTCCCGCAGCTTGGCGTGGGGGGACTTGACAAGATTTTCGATGCCCTGATCCTTCCAGCCAGGAGCATCCGTCAGCGTCACGCTGCTCGGTGGTGTCGGGGCTCGGTCGATGGCGGCCGCGGCGAATGTTCGGCGGCTGGGCAGGGACGATAAGGCGGCTACAGACACTGCCGAGGTTATGAAACCCCGACGCGAAATAATCTTCTTTCCAGACATACTCCCACCTCGTTTCTGTGGCAACCTGGGCTGAACAACGCAGGGACGGGGAGCCGCAAGGAGTACAATCGAGTTCGCAGCAAACGATTTCTCGAACGAATTTATAGTCCGCTGCGAAAATGACTGTCAAGCATTTCTTCGTGGCGTTCTTTGGCGGGAACTTTCAGCCGTTGACGAAAGACCGCGAACCGCATCGAGAGTCTCTCAAACGGTCCGCAAAGTCGGACTACCATTCGAGGTGATCGAGTGCAGACACGACAACTGGGAAACAGCGATCTCCACATCACCCCCATCGGAATCGGCGCCTGGGCCATCGGCGGAGGCGGTTGGAACGGCAGCATGGGCCCCCAGAACGACAGCGATTCCATCCCCGCCATTCACGCTGCCCTCGATCACGGCCTCAACTGGCTGGACACGGCCGCGCTTTACGGACTCGGCCATTCCGAAGAGATGGTCGCGCGTGCTCTCAAGGGACGTTCGTCCCGTCCTTATATATTCACCAAGTGCGAGCGCGTGTGGGACTCCAACGGAACCATCGGTGCGTGCCTTAAAGCGGAGTCGATCCGGCGCGAATGCGAAGACAGTCTGCGCCGCCTCCAGGTCGATGTGATCGATCTCTACCAGATCCACTGGCCCGAACCAGATAAAGACATTGAGGAAGGCTGGGCGGAACTGGCGTGCCTCCAGCGCGAGGGGAAAGTCCGTTACATCGGGGTATCGAACTTCAGCGTTTCCCAGATGAAGCGCGCCCAGGCCATCGCGCCGATTACATCCTTACAGCCTCCCTACTCGATCGTCACTCGAGACATCGAACACGACATTCTTGCCTTCACTCAGCGAAACAACATTGGCGTCATCGTCTATTCGCCGATGTCTGCCGGCTTGCTCACCGGGGCGATGACTCGCGAACGCGTTGGGAACTTCGCGGCTGAGGACTGGCGGAAGAACCTTCCCAACTTCCAGGAACCTCTGCTGTCCCGCAATTTGAAACTGGTCGACCATTTGCGTGAGATTGGCAATCGGCATGGACGGACGCCCGGACAGTTGGCGATTGCCTGGACGCTGGACAATCCAGCGGTCACGGGCGCGATCGTAGGCTTTCGTAGCGCTAAACAAGTTCTCGGCATCATCGGCGCTGCCGATTTCCGGCTGAGTGCGAGCGAAGTCGCAGAGATCGGGAACGCATTGAAGCAACAGTCCGCAGCCTGACGTCGCCGAGGCAAGCCGATTTGACAGGCGACAGGAAGCGGCGTAAAGCTTGCTGGAGCAAACGTTTGCTAAAACTCATCCGATAAGTGCGAGGTCTGCTATGAAATCCTCCGTCAGCCGCCGAACCTTCCTGAAGGCCGCCACCGCCACTACCGCAGCTACCTACGCTGCACGCGCTATTCCAGCATGGGCAGCACCAGATCGGGGAACCGTCGCAATCCAAACTCCGCTTACGACCTTCGCGTATTCCGATGTGGAGTTACTGGATGGACCGATGAAGACGCAGTTTGACCAGCACCACGCCCGCTTTCTCAACCTTGAAGATGATCGCCTGCTGAAGGTCTTCCGCCAGGTTGCCGGGTTGCCGGCGCCTGGAGAAGACATGGGAGGTTGGTATGATCTCACGGGCTTCAGCCTAGAACGGACCGACTTCCACGGTTTCATCGCAGGCCATAGCTTCGGTCAGTACGTTTCAGGACTGGCCCGCGCCTACGCCGTTTCCGGGGACGACGCAACCCGGTCCAAGATCAACCGCCTGGTGAAGGGCTACGCAGAAACCCTGGATCCCAAGGCGAAATTCTTCGTGGACTACCGTCTGCCTGCATACACCTACGACAAGCTGTCCTGCGGTTTGATCGACGCACACGAGTTTGCGCACGATCCGATGGCGATGGACACGCATGAAAAACTGACACGCGCGATGTCGGCGTACTTGCCGGAGAAAGCGCTATCGCGCGCCGAACAACGTTCGCGCCCCCACAAAGACACGTCCTACACGTGGGACGAAACTTACACGCTGCCCGAAAATCTTTTCCTGGCCTATCAGCGCAGCGGCAAGCCCTTTTATCGTGACCTCGCGAAGAAATACCTCGAAGACGACACTTATTTTGGACCGCTGTCGGAGAGCGCCAACGTGCTTCCTTTCGAACACGCGTACAGCCACGTCAACGCCTTTAGCTCCGCCATGCAGGCCTACATCACTCTAGGCAGTGAAAAGCACCTGCGCGCCGCCAAGAACGGGTTCGAGATGTTATTGAACACCCAGAGTTTCGCGACCGGCGGCTGGGGCCCCGATGAGGCCTTTGGAGAGCCCGGAACGGGACAGCTCGGCAATAGCCTGAAACACACTCACGCCAGCTTCGAGACGCCCTGCGGCGCTTACGGGCACTTCAAAATCACTCGCTACCTGCTGCGAGTTACGAAGGACTCGAAGTATGGTGACAGCATGGAGCGCGTGCTCTACAACACCATCCTCGGAGCCTGGCCGGTACAGGCCGATGGAACGTCGTTCTACTACTCCGACTATGCTGCGACCGGCAAGAAGGTTTGGTACCGGGACAAATGGCCTTGCTGCTCGGGGACCTTTCCGCAACTCGCTGCCGACTATCACATCAGTACTTACCTGCGGTCCGCGGATGGCGTCTACGTGAACCTCTTTACTCCCTCCGCGGTGCACTGGACAGCAAATGGCGCTCGTCTAGGGCTGAAGCAAGTGACAAAGTACCCGTTCGAAAACACGGTTCAGATCCAGGTGGCGGCCTCGCAGCCCACCGAATACAAGCTCTATGTGCGAATCCCGGCGTGGGCGGGACCCGATCCCGTCCTCTCGGTCAACGGACAGCGCGTCTCTGACGTCAAACCCGGAAGCTTTGCGAGTGTTCAACGAACCTGGAAGGACGGTGACCGCGTCGAGTTGGAACTGCCTATGCCCCTGCGCCTGGAAACGGTGGATGCGAATCACCCGGACCTGGTGGCCTTGGTGCGTGGCCCGCTCGTGCTGTTTGCCGTTACTGACACGCAACCAGCGTTTGAGAAAGCCGAACTGCTGCGGGCGAAGGCAACTAACAACGATCAGGGCGACTCGACCGCCGTTGCGGCGGATGGCAGCACGGTCACCATGCGTCCGTTCAGCACCATCAATCAGGAGAGCTACAGCACATACGTTCTGTTGAAATCGTGAAGAGATATTCCGCGGGAATGATGGATATTCCGCCTGCACAGGCGCACGCCTTCCTCGCGTCGTCTTGCTGATCCTTCATCGGCACTCGACCCGCATGGTGGGCGAATCTGAGATGTTCTCGCCGTGGAATACATTCGGGGAAATACCCATTCCAAGACTGATCGCAGCATGGGGCCTACCCTGCGATTGCCCGCCAGGACCGTTCAACACTACAATTCTGCAGGGGCGCTCGGAGAAAGAAGACCCATGAAAAAGTGTGCCGCACTGTTCGGAGTTTGCCTTTTATGTTGTTTTGCAGCCCTTGCCCAACACCGCGGTGAAGGTGGGGGCGGGCATATCCCATCCCACGGGCCGGCCCCGGTTCACAATCCACATCCCGCGCCGGAAAACCGTCACTACAACGACAAGGCCGGGCACCCCGACGCACCTCACGTCCATTCCAACGGCAAGTGGATCGGCCACGACACCGGGCGCGACGATCCTCACTACCACCTCGATCATCCCTGGGAGCACGGGCGCTTCACAGGCGGCTTCGGTCGAGGCCATGTCTGGCACCTGGCGGGAGGCGGCCCCGGTCGCTTTTGGTTCGGCGGCTTCTACTTCAGCGTCGCCCCGGTGGATATCGGCTTCTGTAATGGCTGGTTCTGGGATCGTGATGACATCGTCATCTACGAAGACCCGGATCATGACGGCTGGTATCTGGCTTACAACGTCAGGTTGGGAACTTACGCACACGTGCTCTACGAGGGAAGATAGGCAGCTTTTACATAAGAGACGTGCCTGGTAGTGGTACCGGTCTCGACAACGCACTACTTGACCGGACCGCCAGGCACGTCGAACCCATAGCTTCTTAGCAGATCAGCAGTAGCAGACGTCTTGATCAGCGACATGAATTGACGCGCCGCTGGCTTGTTCTTCGAACCGGCCAGGATCACGCAGGCTTGCTCGATGGCTGGATAGTCGGCGGCAGGGACCTCGACGTAACGTCCTTTGTCCTTCATATTGGGAGACAAGGCCAGAGACATCGGCACGATACCCATGTCGGCCGCGCCCGAGGCCGCAAACGAGGCGGCCTGAGAAGCGTTCTCACCGAGTACCAGTTTCTCTTTGACTTTGTCGTATACGCGCTCGCCTTTTAAAGCTGCCACCGCAGCCTGCCCGTAGGGTGCGTGCGCTGGGTTGGCGATCGCGATTTTCTTGACCCTCGGATCGAGGAGGCTCTGGACACCGGAATCCAGGTTGAGTTGGGAATCCTTTGGCACCCAGATCACGAGTTTGCCCCTCGCGTACTCGTAATAGGTTCCGGGTTGGATCAAACCTGCCGCTTCAAGTCTCTTCGGGTAGTCCAGGTTCGCGGAAAAGAACAGGTCGATGGGAGCACCGTTCTTGATCTGTTGGAAGAAGTTACCCGACGAACCGTAGACTAGCCTTACCTTCGTCCCGGATTCCTTCTGGAATCGCACCGCTACATCTTGCAGGACAAATTGAAGATCAGCTGCCCCGGCTACCGTGAGTTCCTGGGATGCACACAACGGAACCAGGAAGGCAAACGCCAAGAACACGATCAGGACGAATGTTCGTGCTCCTGACGGCCATCGCCAACGGGCCTGAGCCCACCATCGACGATTGCCAAAGGTTAGCGAGGACAGATGGCTCACCTCAGATACGTAGAATCATCACTTCGGTCGCTTTGATGAGGGCCGCCGCCGTCTGCCCCGCCTTCAACTGCATCTCGCGCGCGGAACTTGCCGTGATGATCGAGGTAATTTGTTGTCCCCCAATCGAGATCTTCACTTCTGCCATCAAGCCGCTGATCCGTACAGAGTCAATGCGTCCCACCAACTGGTTGCGGCCACTCACGCGGCGGACCACCTGCTTTCGTTCTCTCTCCGTTTTTCCCCGCGTTCTGAACAGTAGCCTGTCCACTTCGCCTAACGGTATACGGTGGTGTCCGCCTAGGGTTTGGACGCTTCGAATCTTCTTCCGGTAGATCCACTGCTTGATAGTCGGGAAGCTAATGCCGAGTTGCAGGGCGGCATCCCGCAGCTTCATTAGCGACTCGACCTGGCGCTTCGATTGAACCACCTTGGGCATAGAAATCGAATCGTACCTTCAACCCGGTCGAACAAACGCCCCAACTTTGGTCCACTACAATAGCATATGACCACATTGGTTGTGATTCAGTAATCGCCTATCGTGTACGGTTCAGGACGCTTTACCTCAGACCGACGTGCCATACCTCCGAAGCACGTCCTGCTGAGAGATCGCACCTTTCCAGTGTGCGGAAATCGGCGCGCTCACCACTGGAATCAGCGGCCAGCGATCCATGTGGCGGGGACCGTCTCCAAGGGTTGATCAGGGTGCAGATAAGGGATTTTATCGGGTGGCCAGAGCAGAACCAAGCGTAAGGTCCCTTTTGCCTTTCCTGACCACGATCTCAAGCTCGTGCCTGGCGACGCTATTCCACTCGCCGGGATTTAATCGGACGACTATCACATCCGTGGGCTTGCCATCTAGTCGCTGCAGCACCCAGTCCCGAGTTTCTTCGGCATCGAGCAC
>Ga0075030_100004305_pt1 | contig 12875 bp, 10 predicted proteins | sample LitLauG_LLR_2012_FD_71393 | JGI IMG/M metagenome (GOLD analysis project Ga0075030, IMG submission 71393) | Freshwater sediment microbial communities from Pennsylvania, USA - Little Laurel Run_MetaG_LLR_2012 | ecosystem: Environmental > Aquatic > Freshwater > Creek > Sediment | place: USA... | reverse complement strand
TCCTCGTAGGCATCACGGTCACCCGGCCGCTTCGTCTCCCGCATGCGCTCTGACTTGGTGGGCCTGCCTGACTTCTTGTGGCCGCTGATCATCAGGTCCCACTTGTTGACCACGATGATCACCGATCGGCCGCTCTCATGCGCGTAGCCGGCGATCGCGGCATCGAGCTGGCTGACACCCTCAGTGGCATCGATCACCAGCAGCGCTATGTCGGCAGCCTCCAGATGCTTGCGCGCCATTACGACTGAGAGTTTTTCCGCCATCAAGTGCGTCTTGCCTTTGCGGCGGATACCGGCGGTATCGATAAAGCGGAAGCGCTGGCCGTCGCGCTCGACCACTTCGTCGACGGCATCGCGCGTAGTGCCGGGGATCGGGGAGACTATGGCGCGATCCGACGCAGTCAGGCAGTTCAGCAGCGTCGATTTGCCGACGTTGGGGTGCCCGATGATGGCGACCTTAACTTCAGCCGTCGGTCGTTGGTCGTCGGCCGTCAGCTCACCCGTTTCGAGTGCAGGCTTTTCCTCAGTAACCTCTGTGCCTTCTGTGGTGAAGGTTTTCGGAAGCACTGCCACAACGGCATCCAGCAGATCGTCCACGCCGCGGGCGTGTTCGGCCGAGATGGGGAACATACTTTCGACCCCGAGCCGGTGAAAGTCAGTGAGGAGCGAAGATTGCTTCTCACTGTCAACTTTGTTAACGGCCAGAAACAGAGGCCGGTTGGCCTTGCGCAGCAGGTGAACAAGTTCGAGGTCCGGACCAGCCAGTTCCGAGCGCCCGTCGACGACCATGACGATGGCCGCAGCCTCGGCCAGCGCGACGCGAGCCTGGCGGAAAATCTCCGCTGGGATCAGATCTTTTTCTTCCGGCAGGATGCCACCCGTATCGACCACACGCAACCGGCGACCATTCCACTCCGCGTCCCCGTAAAGGCGATCGCGCGTGATACCGGGCTGGTCCCCGACGATCGCACGCCGCGAACCGACAATGCGGTTGAATAACGTGGATTTGCCGACGTTGGGGCGGCCAACAATGGCGACGATAGGAACGCCAGTCGCGACGGCGTCACTCGAGTTGTAAATGGGCTGGCTCAAGTCGAACTCATGTGGGGACAGCCGCCTCGGCTGTCCGGTCAGGCGGTAGCCCGACTGGGATCCACGGTGCGGAAAGTCCGGAATCGCTATTATAGAGACTCCGGTGCCTACTCCCTCTCATCCCGCGTCCACCGCACCTCCGAATCGCCCGTCCCCAAGCGGACGGGACGCTTCTCTGCACCAGTTCTTTGCGCCAGGTGGCATATTGTCACGCACGCATCCCGCCTACGAATTCCGCCGCGGGCAGTTGCAAATGGCGCAAGCGGTTGAGCAGGCGCTTGAGGAGAAGCGTCACTTGATCGTCGAAGCTGGCACCGGCACGGGCAAGACGCTGGCCTATCTTGTCCCCGTGATCCGTTCCGGCAAGCGTGTCATCATCTCGACTGGCACCAAGAATCTGCAGGAGCAGCTCTTCTACAAGGATGTTCCTTTCCTGGAGCAGGCGCTGGGCGCGAATGATTCCACGCGCCTTTCAGTCTGCTACATGAAGGGACGCAACAACTATCTATGCCGGAAGAAGCTCTACGACCTTACCGACCAGCCGGTGCTCAGCGGGCTGGAAGAGATTGAGCAATACCGTGCGATAGCGGCTTGGGAAAAGACTACTTCGACCGGCGACCGCGCCGAACTCGCAACACTTCCGGAAGCCAGTCTGCTCTGGCACAAACTCGATGCGCGCGCCGACGCCTGCACCGGCCAGAAATGCAGCCAGTGGGAGCGCTGCTTTATTACGGAAATGCGGCGGCGGGCGATGGAGAGCGACATCATCATTGTCAACCATCACCTGTTCTTTGCCGATCTTGCTATCAAACTGCAGGCCGATGGGGCCCCGGACGCGGGAATTCTCCCCGAAGCCGCGGCGGTCATCTTTGATGAGGCGCACGAACTGGAAGATGTGGCGGGGAACTACTTCGGAATTTCAGTCAGCAATCTGCGCGTCGAGGAACTCGCCCGCGATGTGGAACATTCGATGCAGCATAACCGAATGCTGTCGGCATCATTGTCGGGCGCACTGGGGAGCCTGCGCGATCGGTCCCAACTGTTCTTTTCGCTGCTGCCCTCCGGAGACGGGCGTTTTGCCTTCGACACCCGCCGCGAATTTCTGGAGGAAAACGGCGATGAGTTTGTTGCTCTGAATCAGGCATTGACTCGCCTGGCAGGAGAACTTGAAGGCCTGGCGCAGAAACCGGAAGAGATCTTCACCTTTGTCCGTCGCGCACAAGAGATTCAGATGCAACTCGGTTTCGCCCTCGAAGCCGAAGATGCGAATACTGTGTTCTGGATCGAGCGGCGCGGTGGGCGCGCTGGAAACCGGGAAGGGCACGGCTTCAGCCGCGCCGATGAGGCGCAGACAAACAGACGGGCTTCCGCCCCTGAGGGCGCCTCCCGTCGCCAGCACGTTTTTCTCCAAGCTACGCCAATCGATGTTGGCCCCATCCTGCGGGAATGCCTGTGGTCGAAGCTGGAGTGCGCGGTGCTGACGTCGGCAACGCTCGCGGTCGGCGGTGGCTTCGATTACATCAGACGCAGGCTCGGCTTCGAACACGCCCGTGACCTGGTGCTGCAATCGCACTTTGATTATCAAAGCCAAGCAGTGTTGTATGTTCCTCCCGATCTGCCCGATCCACGGACGCCGCAATTCGCCGTCACAGCGGCCGAGCGCATACGCAGATTGCTCGAGATCACCCGCGGGCGCGCATTTGTCCTCTTCACCAGTTACGCGCAGATGAACGACATTTACCAGCGGCTTCTGGGCGAGGTGGAGTTCCCGATGCTGCGGCAAGGCGATGCTCCGAAAAGCGCACTGCTAGAGGAGTTTCGCCTGACGCCGAATGCGGTCCTGTTTGCGACGGCTTCTTTCTGGCAGGGTGTGGACGTGCAAGGTGAGCAGCTGAGTTGTGTGATTATCGATCGGCTGCCCTTTGCCGTACCCAGCGATCCGGTGGTTGCCGCACGGGTCAAGGCGATCGACGCCAATGGCGGAAATGCTTTCTTTCAATACCAGGTTCCGGCCGCTGTTATCACCTTGAAACAAGGATTTGGAAGGCTCATCCGTTCGCTGCATGACCGTGGTCTGCTGGTGTTGCTCGACAATCGCATTCTGAAGAAGCAGTACGGCCGCGTGTTCTTGGACAGTTTGCCCAACTACAAGAGGACTACCGACATCGGGATCGTCGAACAGTTCTTCGGCGTGGGTGGGTGATCGCGCCTCGCTATTTGTGATCTTCTGATGCACCGGGATTTGCTAACACCTGCACCACGATTCCGGACGGCTCTGCTTTGCTGTGATATATGCGCTCTGTAGCCCGGACGAAGTCAGACGGCTTCGCGTCCGGGATGTTGACGTACGTTTGCGGGTTGCGGTCGGTCAGCGGAAACCACGAGCTCTGGATCTGCACCATGATGCGATGTCCACGGCGGAACGTGTGATTGACATCTTGTATGGTGAAGGTAACTTCTTCCACTTTGCCTGGCGTAAACGGTTCCGGCTTTTCAAAGCTGTGGCGGAATTTTCCCCGGAAGGGCTCGCCGCGAACGAGTTGCTGATAGCCACCCATCGCAAATGTTGGCGGACCAACATCGGTGCGAGGCTTGTTCCGGTCCTCCGGCTTTTGGGCATCCAGCTTGCTTTCGGGATATTCCGTCGGATACACGTCAATCAGCTTCACGTCCCAATCGGAGTCCGTGCCACTCGTAGCGACGAACAGTTTCGGCGAGAGCGGCCCAACGATGGTCACGTCTTCCTGCAGAACCGGCGTTGAATACACGAGCACATCGGGACGGCTGGCGGCAAACCTCTGATCCGAGACCATGTATTCCTGAGGCACGTTTTGAGCGGTGTAGTTCACGAACGGGACGGGCTTGGAGGGATCGCTGACGTATTCATCGAAAGCGGAGCCCTCGCCGGGGGGAGCTTCGAACGAAAGCCCGCCATTCGCCTGCAAGTAGAGTGTCTTCGATTCCGCGTTCTTTGGGGGCCATGCCGAATACCTCCTCCAAACATTGGTTCCGGTCTCGAAAACATAGGCTTTCGGCAGTTTTTGGTCGGCGGCGCCTTTCAGATACTGCTCGAAGAATGGAAAGAGAATATTCTTCCGGTAAAAGTCTCCGGTGTTTGAAGCGAAGTCGGCGCGGCCCAGGTGCTCACCGTCATAGCGCGCCCACCCGCCGTGTACCCATGGTCCGACGACCAACCCATTGAAGATGCCGGGATTGTTCTTGTCGATCGAGCGGAACGTGGTAAATGGTCCTTGCAGGTCCTCTGCGTCGAACCACCCTCCGACGGTCAGCACGGCGCAATGGATGTTCTTCATGTGCGGCGCGAGGTCACGCGCCTTCCAGTAATCGTCGAAGGTGTCGTGGTGCATCTGATCATCGAAGAGTGCGCTCTTGCCCTGCAGCAGCTTCGATAAGTTGCCGATCGGTCCTGCGTTGAGGAAGAAGTCGTAGCCATCGTTTGTGCCATAGTCGAAGGGCATGAAGGTTTTCGGCGGCAGCTGCGGATTCTCTTGCGGTTTGAAAAACGCATAGAACCCGAAGTTGGCGGCCAGCATGAAAGCCCCGCCGTGGTAAGCGTCATCTCCCATGAAAAGATTGGTCATGGGAGCCTGGGGAGAGGCGGCTTTCAGCGCCGGGGGCGAATCGATGATGCTGGCCGAGGTGAAGAACCCGGGATAGGAGATACCCCAGATTCCCGCACTGCCGTTGTTATTGGCGACATTCTTGAGCAGCCATTCGATCGTGTCGTAAAGATCGCTGGCATCGTCCACGTCTTTGTTGGATTTCTTGTTATCGAGGTGTGGCCGCATCTCCACGAATTGGCCCTCCGACATGTAACGGCCACGCACGTCCTGAAAGACGAAAATGTACCCGGCCTTGTCGAATTCGGGCGAGGGCCCCAGTTGGTTGCGATATTGATCGACGCCATACGGGCCGACGCTGTATGGAGTGCGGTCAATCAGGAACGGGTATGCGCGCGAACTGTCCTTGGGAACATAGACGGCGGTGAAGAGGCGCACCCCATCCCGCACAGGAATGCGGTACTCGTATTTTGTGTAGTGTTCCTTCGTGTCGAACTCGGGAGCGTCCGGGCGGTTCTGGGCGACGAGGGGTCTTGTGAGAATCGAAGCAGCAAATATCAGAACGAAAATAACCCGTTGCATAGGAGTCCCCTGAGGCATGTAGCCAATCGGCAAAGCTACATTTCAGGCCATGAATCGGTCAAGTACCCTCCGCCGATGCGCTGTACAATAAACGATTGTGGGTCTGTGTCCGCCCGGGCTAGCGGGCGCAGCGTTGTTGGAGGATCATGTTCGAAGTCACCGTGGAAGATTCGTTTGCGGCAGGCCACTACCTGCGGAACTACAAGGGCAAGTGCGAGAATCCGCACGGCCACAACTACAAGATTCGTGTCACGCTGGCCGGTGCCGAACTGGACAAGGCCGGCTTGTTGCTCGATTTCAAGGATCTGCGCGAGGTCATGAAGCATGTCATCGAACGGCTCGACCATAAAATGATCAACGATATCGAGCCTTTTACGGTGATTAATCCGTCGGCCGAGAACCTGGCCAAGTATTTCTACGATGAATCGAATACCCGTCTGCAGTCCGTCACCAGGGGCCGGGTTCGTGTGAAGGACGTGACCGTCTTCGAGACGGATACGACCACGGCAAAGTATTCGGAGTAGCCACTCGGTCCAAAGCGCGGGCGAGACGCCCGCACGACAGCCGCCGAGACGGCGGCGCTACTATGCAAATCACCGAAATCTACAAGTCGCTGCAAGGCGAGTCGACCTATGCGGGTCTGCCCTGCGTGTTCGTACGCCTTACGGGATGCAATCTCCGCTGCACCTGGTGCGATAGCGAGTACACGTTCTACGGCGGCCGCAAGCTGTCGATGGAGGAAGTGCTGGATGAAGTGCTGCAACTGAGTCCCGGCGGAGAATTGGTGGAGATCACCGGCGGCGAGCCGATGTTGCAGGAGCGGGAGCTGGTTCCATTGACGCAGCGACTGCTCGAGCACGGCCGCACCGTCCTGCTCGAGACCAGCGGAGAGCGGCCGCTGGAGCGGGTTCCGGCCGCTGTTGTGAAAATCGTGGATGTGAAATGTCCGGATTCCGGCGAAGGGGACACCTTCCGGCTGGAGAACCTCGAAGTGTTGACCCATCGCGATGAGATCAAGTTCGTCCTCAGCAGCCGCGCCGATTATGAGTTCGCCCGCGATTTTGTTGTCCGGCACAGGCTCGCCGCGAAGGTCAATGCAGTTTTGTTTTCCCCCGCGTTCAGAAAGGAGGCGAGTGGCGCCCGCAACAGTTCACACTGCCTGCTCGATCCTCAAGAACTTGCGGAATGGCTGATCGCCGACAACGTCCCGGCCCGGCTGGGATTGCAGCTGCATAAATTCATCTGGGACCCGGCGATGAAGGGGGTCTGAAGCGTCTGTCCAGGCAGAACAATTCCCGAGCGGTCGTGCTGCTCAGCGGCGGAATGGACTCGTGTGTGTGTGTGGCCCTTGCGGTCCGTGATCACGAAACAGCTGCTCTGCATGTCAGCTACGGGCAACGTACCGAGGAACGCGAGCGGCAAAGCTTTCGAGCTATCTGTGATCGTTTGAAAATTCACGATCGCCTGATGATCAGGAACGAGGCGCTGGGGATGATCGGCGGATCCGCTCTCACGGACGAATCGATTGCGGTGCCCCGTGCGGAGGCGGTCGGACAAAGTATTCCAGTCACCTACGTGCCCTTCCGGAACGCGCATTTCCTGGCGGCGGCCGTGAGTTGGGCCGAGGTTCTTGGAGCCCGGAAGGTCTACATCGGCGCAGTCGAGCCTGACAGCTCTGGATATCCGGACTGTCGTCCCGCATACTACAAGGCTTTCAACGAGGTGGTGAAGGCGGGCACGAAAGAAGGCAACATCGCGATCGTCACGCCGCTGATCGCCATGCGCAAGGCCGAGATTGTGCGTCTTGGCCTTGAATTGGGTGCGCCCTTCGATTTAACTTGGTCGTGTTACAGCTGCGCGGATCAGGCCTGCGGAGTATGCGATAGTTGTGTGCTGCGCCTGCGCGCGTTCCAGGCTGTGGGAATCCAGGATCCGATTCCCTACGTGACCCGATAGACATTTCGTTGCCGGGAGGCAATATGAAGAAGCATTTCGCAATTGTTTTGATCACTCTACTAACCGTGGCCCTGTCTGCTCCGGTAGCTTTTGCTCAGGCTTCTGGAACGGTGAAAGGCGAATGCAAGGACGCCCAGGGCAATCCCGTCGCCGATGCGATCGTTGTTTATTCCAATCTGGACAACGGTCAGAAATATCAACTGAAGACGAATAAGAAAGGTGAGTACTTTTCTCTCGGACTCACCCCGGGCAAGTACAACGTCTCGCTGTACAAGAACGCCGATGACATGAAAGCCAACAAACCCCTGGACTTCGTGAAGGGTTTTCCCGTTTCGCTCGACGAAAACACTCTGGACTTCGATCAGAAGAAGGAGCAGGAGAAGCAGGCGAAAGGGGAAGGCCTGACCCCGGAGCAGGTGAAGGCCATGCAGGAACAGCAGGCGAAGCAGCAAAAAGAAACCAATACCGTTAAGACGTTGCAAGGCAAGCTTGACGCCGCCAACCAGGCGATTACTGCGAAGGACTACGACACCGCAATCTCTGCGCTGACCGAAGCCAATCAGATCGACGCGACCCGCGACGTCTTGTGGTACCGGCTCGGGGACGCGTACCGTTTGTCGGCCGCGCAGCAGACCGATAAAGCCGAGAAACTGAAGCGCTACGAGTCGGCTGTAGATGCCTATCAGAAAGCAATTCAGCTCAAGCAGGATGGGCTGCAAAACGGCAAAGAGAAAGACGCCGCCAAGGCGAACCAGCAGCTTGCCGGCTTCTATATCAATATGGCCGACGCCTACGCCAAGGGGCAGAAGACCGATGATGCGGTGAAGAGCTACGAGGCGGCGGCAAAAGCTGACCCAACCCAGGCCGGCACAGCATACTTCAACATCGGAGCCGTTTACACCAACGCGGGTCGCGTGGATGATGCCAATGCCGCGTTCGACAAGTGCATTGCTGCCGACCCTACCCGCGCGGACGCCTATTACCAGAAGGGCATCAATCTGCTGGGAAAAGCGACGCTACAGGGGGATAAGACCATCGCGCCGCCCGGCACTGCGGAAGCCCTCCAGAAATACCTGGAACTCGCTCCCAACGGCCCGAATGCGCAGAGCGCGAAGGACCTGCTTGCGAGCCTTGGCTCGACTGTCGAGACCAGTTTTGGCAAGAAGAAGCCACCCAAGAAGTAATGGCCTTTCGATACAACAACTTACAGATCAACTTGGGGCGGCTATGAGCTGCCCCTTTCAATTGGATCCTGGGTTACGAAGGACTATGCACTTACTGGCCTTCGCAGGCCAGCCTGGGCGCGGTACAGTTAATCCATCAGCTCTCTTCCATTCTGTGGTGCGTGCGATTCTCGTGTGTGAGGACGAATGGCAGCACCAACAATTGCTCCGATCTCCGTCGCTCTTGAAGACTTCTCTGGAAGCGGCCGGGTAGCCACTGCGGCCCTGCTAAGTGCCATGCTGAGCGCCGCCGAAAAGATCAGCGACCTTATCTTTTCTCCGGGCCGCCCGCCGCAAGTGCAGGTCTACGGGCAGATGATCCCCGTGCAGGTGCCGGGGTTCACGGTTCTTAACGCCGACGATACTCGTCGTATCGCCGCTGATCTGATCGGCGACAACAAGCAGGCCATCAACACACTGCGCGAACACGGATCCTGCGATATTTCCTACGGCTTGCCCGGACTGGCCCGCTTCCGGGTCAACGTCTTCATTCAGCGCGGCAGTTGTGCGGTCGTGATGCGGGTGATTCCGACTAATATTCCGGATTTCTCAGCGCTGCGCCTGCCAGAGCAGTTGTCGGAGATGACGAAGCTCAGGGATGGCATCGTTCTAGTCACCGGGTCGGCCGGCTCCGGTAAGTCTTCTACGATGGCCGTGTTACTCGACTCCATCAACCGCGAGAAGTATTACCACATCATCACCATCGAAGATCCCATCGAATTTCTGCACAATCACAAGTGTTCCACGATTCACCAGCGCGAACTGCACAGCGACACGCCCAGTTTCGCGCATGCGCTGCGGTCCGCGATGCGGCAAGCGCCCAAGGTGATCCTGGTCGGCGAGATGCGCGACCGCGAGACCATGGAAATCGTGCTCGAAGCGGCGGAAACTGGGCATCTGGTTCTCTCGAGCCTGAATACCATGGATGCGTCGAAGACCGTGGAGCGAATCGTCAGTTCGTTCCCGCAAGTGGAACAACAGTCCGTTCGCGAGCGATTTGCCAAGTCGTTCCGCTACATCGTTTGCCAACGGCTCATGCCAAAAGCGGATCGCAGTGGACGAGTGGCCGCCTTTGAAATCCTGAAAGCAAACTCGCGTACACGAGAGTGCATTGAGAAGGGCGAACGCGAGAACAATACTCTGCTTGATGCCATCAAGGCAGGAGAGTCGGAAGGCATGCAGCATTTCGATTCCGAGATCGCACAACTGGTGCAGGACCGGGTTGTTGATCTCGAGACTGGGCTGTCGTTTGCCACCAACCCGGGCGCCTTGGGACAGGAATTGGCTAGGTAAAATCGCCCAACGAGACACCACTAACAATCCGGCGGCTAGCGCGCGAGCGAGTATGCACTGACGGTTTGCAGCAGGTTGAACTCCGAGTAAAATCGATTCCCATGCTCCCACGAAAACTGCCGTTGCAAGTCTTCGTTCTGTTTCTCGCCGGGGTGCTCCCTGCGCGTTGTCATGCGGATCAGCCCTCGGTTGCCGAGATTCTGACGAAAGTCAGCGAGACCTACGAGAACCTGCACAGTTATGAGTTCGTCGCACAGAAAATAACAGAGATTGCGGCTGTAGGCTCCATTGAACCTGCGCAGGGTGGCCGAATCCAATCTAATTTTCACAAGTCAAGTACTTCCGAGATTGTGCTTGCTATCGTCAATCCCCAAAAATTTCGATTGGATGTGAAAGAAGGGGGAGGAGGCCTCCTTCTGGTGAGCGATGGTCAAACAAAGTGGACATATCTGCCCAAGCGCAGGCAGTACACGGAGGAATCTGCTGCGGGGAGCACACTGCCGGATGTTCTAAGGTCATATAGCGCTCTGCTAGCAGATCGTTGTCGGGGTCTTTCGCAATACGGTTCAAGCGCAGTGCTTGAGAAGGACAGCCAATTAAAGGTGGCCGGATCAAAGATCGACTGTTACGTAATCAAGATCCAGACCCAACACGGGACCTTCGAACTCTGGGTGGATAAAGACCGCTACCTAGTTTGGAGGAGCAAGCGTGTTGGTCCGGCTGATTCGGAAGGAATCAGCTTCCAGGAGACAGCTACGGTCAACCTGTCGCAAGCTACAGTCAATAGCGATCTGGAAGAGGGCCTGTTCCAATTCACGCCTCCGGAAAAAGCCGACAAGGTTACCTCCCTGGACTCGAAGAAGTGATGCATCGTCGCCGCACCGACTACCCTCTTCATCCTCTATGATCTTTCCATGCCAGTTACACAAGTTCCCGTTGTTTTGAGCTTTGAAGATGCTCGACGTACCGTTGAGCAGCACGCATCACGAGTGCGTCAACCAAAGGTCGAGCCCGTCGACTTGCTCTCCGCCGCCGGGCGGGTGTTGGCGGAGCCGATTCAAGCGGATCGCAACCTTCCACCGTTCCCTCGGTCGACCCGCGATGGGTACGCTGTGCGCGCCGCAGATGTGGCACGTGTCCCGGCAACTCTGGACGTGTTGGGCGAAATTAAAGCAGGCGAGAGCCTCGAAAATATTCCCAAACACATCGGAAGTGTGCAAGCCGCGTCGATCATGACGGGAGCACCGGTTCCGTACGGTGCGGACGCGGTGGTGATGGTCGAGTACTCCGCGCAGCAGGGCAATCGTGTTGAGATTCAAAGGAGCGTTGCGCCAGGAGAGAATATCGTCCCCTCTGGAGCAGAAGCCAAACAGGGCAGCGTGCTGGTGGAGCGCGGCGTGCGCCTGAACGATGCGGCCATCGCCTTGGCCGCGTCGGCGGGACAATCACGGGTGCGGGTCTACAATCGTCCTCAGGTAGCGGTGCTCACCACGGGCGACGAAATCGTCAGTATCGATGCGAATCCTGGTCCTACGCAGATTCGCAACTCGAACAGCTATTCGCTGGCCGTACAGATTCGCAAGGCCGGAGGCGAACCCGTTCTGCTGCCCATCGCTCCCGATGAGCCGCGGAAGCTCCGGACCTTAATCGAAGAAGGCATGAAGTCGGACCTCCTGCTGATGACCGGCGGAGTCTCCATGGGCCGTTACGACCTGGTCGAGCAAGTCCTGACAGAATTACACGCCGAGTTCTTCTTCACCGGCGCGAAGATTCAGCCCGGACGCCCAGTCGTATTCGGCAAGTGTGGCGCAGGCGCCCCCGCCCGCGAAAAGCCAGGCACCTATTTCTTCGGCCTGCCCGGAAACCCAGTCTCGACCATGGTGACATTCGAACTCTTCGCCCGCCCCATCCTGGAAGCGCTGGCCGGCATGTCTCTGCGGAAACTGCAATTTACTTATGCCAAGCTGAAATCGGAAATCCGCGTGAAACCCGGCCTCAGGCGCTTCCTCCCGGCGATGCTGTCGGGCGAGTTCGAAGCTTCGCTGGTGGAGTTGGTGCCCTGGCAGGGTTCAGGAGATGTCGCCGCCACCGCCCGCGCGAACTGCTACATCGTCATCCCTTCAGATCGCGACCGCTTTCCGGCAGGCGAATTCGTAGCGATCCTATCGCGCTAGTCACGGTTTCTCCGTGCGCCTCTGTGTCCCGGTGGTGTGCGGGGTTTCGAACTTCTTCACCACAGAGGACACTGAGGAACACAGAGGCAGATACTGACCATTGACCACCGGCTACTGGCCACTGCTCGCCTCCTGTAAGATATCTCTGGCTTCGCGATGCCCAAACTCTCACACTACGACCGCGAAGGACGCGCCCGCATGGTCGATGTTTCCAGCAAATCCGCCACCAAACGCGAGGCGGAGGCCAGCGGATTTGTGGCAATCAGCTCCGCCGTTCTCGCCGCGTTGCCGTCGAATCCCAAGGGGGACCCTCTCGAGGTAGCGCGCGTGGCGGGCATCATGGCGGCCAAACGCACGTGGGAGTTGATTCCGATGTGCCATCCCCTGCCGCTGGCGCTCGTTGATGTCGAGGTGCGCGTGTGCGAGAATGGCCTCGCGATCACCTCGAAAGTGGCGACGACGGCTGAAACCGGCGTCGAGATGGAAGCTTTGACCGCCGTCAGCGTTGCGGCGTTGACCATCTACGACATGCTGAAGGCCGCCGACAAGGGCATCGAGATTCGCGAAATTGTGCTGGAGCGCAAGAGCGGAGGCAAGAGCGGAGACTACCGCCGCCGGAAATAGCGGCGCCACACGGATTCATGGCCGACAATCTCAAGCTGCTGCTGGTGGACGACAACCCGATGGTGTTGGCGATGTTGCAGCAGACTCTATCGTCTTTGGCGAAGGTGACGACAGCGACGGATGCCGCCGACGCCCTGCTCAAAGCCGTGGACGATATTCCCGACCTGCTCATTTGCGACTACCGCATGCCGGGGATGGACGGGCGCCAGCTTATCGAGAAACTCAAGAGCCGTCCCGCGACTGCGAATTTCTCCTCGATGCTTATGGCAGGTAAGGCGGACATCGCCGAGCGTCTTTCTCCCCAGGACGCGGCCGACGACTATCTCGAAAAGCCGTTCTTCCTGAAAGACG
>Ga0075030_100004304_pt1 | contig 12878 bp, 12 predicted proteins | sample LitLauG_LLR_2012_FD_71393 | JGI IMG/M metagenome (GOLD analysis project Ga0075030, IMG submission 71393) | Freshwater sediment microbial communities from Pennsylvania, USA - Little Laurel Run_MetaG_LLR_2012 | ecosystem: Environmental > Aquatic > Freshwater > Creek > Sediment | place: USA... | reverse complement strand
GGCTGCCAGGAGTCGTCTACAAGAACGTGCGTTCTCGACATTGGACATCGATTGACATCGGCTTCAAGCCTGACATCGACAATCCCGCGGTCGAAGCTTTTCTGTCCATCGTGCGCAAGCAATTCTCGAAGACAAGCCCTGGTTCTGCGCACCGCTCGACGGGAGAATAGGAGATTAACCGAGGTTTCCGACTGCACGGAGAAACACTAGGCGACTTCGGGCTGGCCCGCGCTCAACGGCCGAGTGGGACGAACGTACCATCCGCCACGGTGCGTTTCGTGGAGTTCTGGCCAGCGGCCGTGGGTAATGTCAGGATGAATGAAGCTCCGCGACCGGCATTGTTCTGGACGACGATGCTGCCGCCATGCGCTTCCATGATCCGTTTGCAAATGCTGAGGCCAAGGCCGTAGCCGCCCGTCTTCTTGGACCGTGATCGATCGACTCGGAAGAACGGTTCGAAAAGGTTGGAGATATCAGCGCCCGGAATTCCAGGACCATCGTCACTGATGCGGACAACGACCCGTTCGCCATCCTGTTCGGCGAAAATCCGCACGGGATTGCTATTGGGAAGTGAATACTTTGCTGCGTTCTCGAAAATGTTTCGGAGTACGGTGCGAATCTTCTCTCCATCAATGTCGAGCAGGATCTGCGACGGAGCGCCTGCAAAATGAATCCCTGGCGGTCTCTGCTCATAGCTTTTGGCCACATCGTGGAGAATTGGAATGAGGTCCTGGCGCTCACAGCGGATCCCGCGGCCATCGCGGAGCCGCTCCAGTTCGAGAAGCTCACTGATCATCGCTTCCATCTCGTTCAGGTCGGTACCCATGCCGGCCCTGTTCTCGTCATTGGGAAGCAGGGCAAGCGCTACCTTCATGCGAGTCAGGGGTGATCGGAGTTCGTGACTAACGTCGAGCAGCAACTGATCGCGAGCTTGGATCATCTGCTTCACGCGGCGGACCATCTGGTTAAACGCGTCGGTGAGAGAACCGAGCTCATCATGAGTGACTACCGGCAGTACAACATCGAAGTGCCCCGCGCCTAGTCGCGCCACTCCATCGTTCAACGAGCGCACGGGGCGCAACAAGCGCTTCTGAAAAGAGTAAGCGGTGAGGACAACGGCCATCATCAAAAACAAGAGCAACCAGAGCAACATCGCATGCACGGCGTGCATGCTCTGGGCAAAATTCCAAACAAAGAGGTACCTTCCACCGTTGGGTGCGGTCTCCACATAATATTCGCGTCCGAAGGAGGAGCCGGCTTCACCGCTGCGGAACTGGTCAATGGTTGGCAGACCGGCGGCCGTTGCCCAGGTGCCATCCGGCCCTTCATAACGCGTCTGAAGCCCCACGCGGCTCTTGAGGTCTTTTGCGGTTTCAAGGGTCGGCGAACTAGCTGCAAGGGTACGCGCATATTCATCGAACACCTGCTTCGACATCGAGATCGAACTGGGATACACAACCAGAACGAAGACGCTGCTCACCAATAGCAACAGACTCGTCGCCATAGCCAACATAATGGCCAGCAGCTTGGCGAAAATCGACCCCCGCAGGCGCGGGGCCTGGTGGCGCTCAGTCATGGTCGCCTCCGATGAAGACATAGCCGGTCCCGCGAACGGTCCGTATGAGGCTTGGCCGTTTCGGGTCGTCTCGCAGTTTTTGGCGCAAGCGGCTGATCAGAACATCGATCGAACGGTCGTATGCTGCCCAATCAATTCCCCGAGTTTCATCCATGATTCGGTCGCGACTCAGAACGCGTCCGCGGTTCCGGAGGAGCAACCCGAGCAGCTCAAACTCCGCGGTAGTCAACTCGAGGTCGTGTCCCTCCCTCCGGACCGAGCGGGTCGCCCAACTCACATCCAGCGTTCCGATGTGGAGACTTCCCTCACCATCGTTGCTCGCGCCTCGGCGCAGTACGGCCTGAATGCGAGCCACCAGTTCGCGGGGCTCAAACGGCTTAGGCAAATAGTCATCGGCACCCATCTCAAGCCCGACGACTCGATCCGTTACGTCGCCACGCGCCGTGAGCATAATAATCGGAATCCGGCTGGTCTCGCGGACCTTGCGACAGACCGCAAAGCCGTCCATATCGGGAAGCATCACGTCGAGGACCAGGACATCCGGCGGATCAGCCTTGAGTGTCCGGAGCCCGGGTTTCGGATGAACGGCCGTGCGAACTGAGAAACCGAATTGAGAAAGGTATTTTGTCAGAAGAAGGTTCAGTCGCTCGTCGTCAATGACCAGCACTCGCTTTCCCGCGGACCGAGGCGACATCATGAGTCCTTCTCCAGCGCTCATTATTCCACCTGGAGCGCCTCGATGGGCGGCACCAATGAGGCTTTTCGGGCCGGGTAGGCACCGAACCCGAGCGCAGTCGTCAGCACCATGCCGAGCGTGACAAGCATTTGCTCCAGAGACATAGCGACCTTCCAGCGGGTAGCGAAGGCAACAACTGCTGCCCCAAGCGTGCCAAGGGTGATGCCGACCGCCCAACCTCCCACTGCCAGCAACGTTGCCTCCATTAAGAATTGGAAAAGGATATCCCTTGGTCTAGCCCCGACAGCAATCCGCAATCCGATCTCTCCCGTCCTTTCTTTTACCGACATGAGCATCAAGGCCAGGATTCCGGCGCCTCCCACAAAAAGAGAGATTGCCGCCAGGCTTGTGGCGAGCAGATTGAGCGACTCGGCGACCTGCTTCTGGGCAGCGAGCACCCTAGTTTTATTCTGGATGGAGAAATCATCAGGCTTTCCAGTTGGCTCAAGGCGGTGGCGATCGCGAAGCAGTTTTGCAATCGTATTCTCAGCCTCAGCCATTTCTCCGGGATTCCGTACGCTGACGAATACGGGATCCAGCCAGGTGGAGTTGAAGACGCGCCGGAGAGCGGTACGAATGGGTATCAATACCTCGTTGTCTTCATCGGAGCCGTCAGCTAAGACACCTTTGGCTTCCAGGATGCCGATGATCTCGAAAGGCACGCCACGAATCCGAATCTCATTCCCAATCGAGTCTTGGCCATCAAAGAGCGTGTCGTTGACGCGCGCACCGAGAACTGCGACCCGCCGTGCGTTCCAGTTGTCCTCGTCGTCGAGGAAGCGGCCGAGCCGAAGGCGAAAGCGGCACACCTCTATGTAAGGAGAGGTTGTCCCTAGCACCATGGCCGACATTGCATCGCGGCCTGCTTTTACGGTCAGGGTGCTTTCAGCCCCAGGCACAGCTTCATCCACCGGGGCCAGGTCCCGAATCGCTTCGTAATCTGCAAGCTTGAGGCTGGTGACGACACCGCGGACCTGTTTCCGCGCTGCGGAGCTTTTGATTTGCGCGGGCCTCACCACCAGTAGGTTGGTTCCCATGCTCTCAGTCTGGCGCAGCACTTCTTTCTCAGCGCCAGTGCCGACGGCACCCGTGACCACAACCGCCGCCACTCCAACCGCGACGCTGGCGAGGGCAAGCGCCGTTCGGAGCTTGTGGGCGAATAACGCTCGAGTCGATAGTCCGAATCCGCGCCTGAGTCTCATCGCAGCGCTTCAGCAGGGGATGGTCGTGCAGCCCGCAGAGCCGGCAAGAGACCCGAGGCAAGACCCACTACAGTGGAAGCGACGATCCCCATCAGGGCAGCGAGCCAAGGGGTGATACTCCCCAAGTGCATTCGGCTCGCCCCCAACTCCGCGCCAAAGTACCCCAGCACGATGCCCGCAATACCGCCGGCAAGAGTTGTGCCCGTGGTTTCGAGCAGGAACTGCAGTCTGATGTCCTCGGCGCGAGCACCCACGGCTCGACGCAAGCCAATCTCTGCCACGCGCTGATTCACCGATGCCAACATCAGGCCCGCCGACACGATGCCACCCACAACGAGTATGACAGCCGCCACGAGCGGCAAGTAAAGAAACATGACCCGCCGGACTTCGACGACCATCTGCTGCACTTGGGTGGCAGTGAGAATCGAAAAGTCATCCGGTTGGCCTGCGGCAAGGGCATGACGTTCGCGTAAGATTCGCTTGATCTCTTCCGTCATTTGGTCGGCGTGGGCCGGGTCCCTTACCACTAATTTGGCGGCGGAGATCGTGTCAACGTTGGTCAGGCGGTGCATGAGCGTGGATATCGGAACGACGACCTCGTTGTCGCGGTCCATCCCGTGAGGATCAGTGCCCCAGGGCTCAAGAATTCCGATCACGCGAAACGGGACCGAGCCAATCTCGATGTCGGCGCCGAGAGGGTCCTCGTTCTTGAACAGTTCGTTCGCCACCGTCTCGCCAATGACCGCCACGCGGGCTGATCCCGTCACCGCAGTTATATCGAAGAATTGGCCGCGTGATGCGGTTCTGCCCCACACTTGTTCAAACCGCTCCGACTGTCCAAGAACCCGGGCGCTGTCAGTGACGGCCCCCCGCCGCACAGACGCACCGGAAAGCGCCTGCATCGGGTCCCACGCATCGACACCGGGCACCTCCTTCGCAATCGCCTCGATGTCCTCCACCTTCAATCGTGTCCCCGGACGACGGGGGCCACCCATCATGCGGCCTCCGCCATCGAAGATCATGACAGACGAGTCGCCAAACATCTGGCCCACCGTCTTGAGCATTTTCCGTTGTGCCGCCTGTCCCACGGAGATCACCAAAGTCAAGGCGGCGACACCGAGCATGCTTCCCAGCATCATGAAACTGGAACGCAGCTTGTAGCGCCCCATCATTCGTAAGCTGTGGCCAGCCAGACGTGTTGTGTTCATATCGCCTCCTGCAGAGCACGTTTCGGATCTGCGACCTGTTCGTCCGCGACGATCGAGCCTTGCTCGATTCGCGCGATCCGGTGGCAGTGGTTTGCAATGTCCCGATCGTGAGTGACGAGGACAATCGTGCGGCCAGCACGGTTTAGAGCCTGGAAAATCGACATGACCTCGAGAGCCGAGCGTCGGTCGAGATTTCCGGTGGGTTCATCCGCCAGGAGGAGGTCGGGCTCATTGACCAAAGCCCGAGCGATCGCCACCCTCTGCTGTTGCCCGCCCGACAGTTCAGAAGGCCGATAATGGATTCTATCCGCGAGACTGACCGATTCCAGCGCTTTGCGCCCTAAGCCCTTAATGGAGGTCCGATCCGAGTAGAGCAGCGGCAACTCCACGTTCTCAAGAGCGCTTGTTCTCGGCAGCAGGTGGAAGGTCTGGAAAACGAAGCCCACCTTCTTATTGCGCAGCCGCGCCTGATCATTCACGGCGAGAGCGGCAACGTCCTGACCATCGAGAAGGTACCGGCCATGGCTGGGCAGATCCAGTAATCCAAGGATGTTCATCAGCGTGGACTTGCCCGACCCAGACGAGCCGACGATGGCTACGAATTCACCGCGCTCGATTTGAAATGAAACGTCAGCCAGGGCCTGTACGGTTTCGCCCGTCGGCCGCGTGTATGTCTTGCTGATCCCCTGCAGTTCAATCATTGCCATTCACTTTTCCTCAGTCTTGATTTCGCCCACGAATACCTCGTCGCCTTCTCGAAGTCCGTCGACGACTTCCCAGTAGCTGTCGTCCCGGATCCCCGTCCTGATAAATCGCCGCGCGGTCACGTCGCCATTTCGGATCAGCACAAATTGGCGGCTTCCATCCCGGCGCACGGCCCGGATCGGCAGCGCTAGCACGTTTTTGTGCTGGTCAAGAACAATCTTGACGGTTGTCGTCATCTCCGGTCGCAGGATGCGATCGCGTGGCGGCGCGAATCTTACAACTGTGACGTAGTCGACGACGTTATCGCGGATCTCAGCTTGGGGATGCACCGCCGTGACTCGCCCTTCGAACTCGTGCTCGCCATAGGTGTCGACCGTGAAGGCAGCGGACTGTCCGATTCGGATTCGTCCGATATCGGTTTCGTCCACGTAGGCCCACACCTCCAGCCGTGAGAGATCGAGCAGGGTCACGAAGGTCGGTGCGGCAAAGCTTGCTGCAACCGTCTCCCCTTCCTGGGTCGATACGGATTCGACAACGCCCGCGATAGGCGCGAAAGTTCGTGCGTATCCCAATTGCGTGTCGGCTTCGGCAAGGTTGGCCTGCGCCTGGTTTGACTGTTGCTCGGCGACTGCATAGGCCTGCTGTGCGAGTTCGAGTTCGCTCGGCGCGATGATCCTGGCGGCGCTCAGATCCCGTTTGCGCCCGAGGTCGGCGCGGGCATAGCTCAAGTTCGCCTGCGATAGCCGCAACGCCGCCTCGGCCGAATCACGGCGGGCCGTAAGCTCACGAGAATCCAGTTCCGCCAGGAGCTGCCCCTTCTCGACCCTGTCGCCGATCCGGACGAACAGGCGCGCCACCACACCTGACGCGCTCGATCCCACTCTTACTTCCGCCCCCACCATCGGCTTAATGACTCCCGTGGCCTTCACTACGGAACCAATATCCCGCCGAGACACTCGCGCGGTCTCCGCATGATGAAGACCATCCCCGGTTTGCTTCGCGCTCACCCTCGCCAGGACCAGCGCGGCGAGCGCAACTGCTCCGATCGCGATGCCGCCCAAGATGCGCTTCTTCACCAGGCACTCCCTCCATTCGGTTCGCAGTCCTAGCGTAGGGAACTGAGTTGTCTGTTTTGTTTCAGGACTGTAACGAAATGTAACTGGCGGGGAATGGCCCTCGTACATTCTTAGTGGCGTCAAGACTCCAAGAACGCTGGTTGGGTGGTCCGGTAGTTTATCCGCCTACAATATTTCTCTCGCTCATCCGTCTACACAGGAGAATACGATCCCGCGATACATGGTGACCGAATCAAGGGTCGGAATGTAACAACATGTCGCCGTAGCGAGGTGCGGTTGCATGCGGCGACATATCTCGACAATGGCGCCGGTAATTTCGTGATGTGATTGATCAGATGCTCTCTTGGCTAAGCAAGTACTACCAAAAGGAAGGAATGAGCCGTTGATACACCGTAAAGCTGACGCGAAAGTGCAAGACTGGACGCAAGTTGCGAAACAGATACCGGCGCGATATGCGACCAGAGCGGATTTCTGCCGGATCTTCCACGAAGAGATGAACAGCCTATACCTGCTTTCATCGTTGCTCACCGCGGATGATGAAAAGGCGGAGAAGTGCTTTGTCCGCGGCTTAGAGGATTCCGCAGATGGCACCCCAGTTTTCAGGGAGTGGGCTCATTCGTGGGCTCGACGAACGATTATCCAGAATGCCGTGCGGATGATCGGCCCGCGCCCGACGGATAGCAATTCCACTTCGATCCAGGCCTCGGGCGGTGGTGCTGCCAATATGCGGGCGGAGATCGCCGCTATTGTTGAACTCCCTGCGTTCGACCGCTTTGCCTTCGTCCTGTCGGTCTTCGAACACTTCTCCGATCAGGAGTGTTCTCTGCTGCTGAGCTGTACGAGCCGCGAGGTAATCGCGGCTCGAACTCGCACGTTCGAGCGGCTTGCAAACCTGGGGAGATACAGTGGTGGAGGCGGCGGGAGTCGAACTAGTCACTATGTTGACAGCACGTAAGTTATTGATTCTAGGAAGTGCCACAAGGGCGAAAAAGGCCCCTTTGCCCGATCCATTGTACGTTTATTGTACGAAAATATTTTTGGCTCCAGAGTCCAACTGACGCACATATTGACCACAGTATCCCATAGATTCACCAGCATAGATCGAGAAAAACCTGCCGCCTTCCTAGATTGTCAGTCATGAAGCTCCTAGAACAGCGCACCTTGGGGCTGGACAAGTTTGACGGGTGTCGAGCATTCTGCGTCGTCATTGGCGACACGGTTGACCCTGGTGCTAACGGGATAGGAGCGCATCGTCCGGGCGTCGCACGGCTTCAACATTTCTGACACCGCCTCGACATTCATCATCCCCGGATCGAGCCACAGATCGTAATTGTCTGCCCCAAGAATGACGGGCATGCGGTCGTGAACGGATGAGGTAACGGCATTCGGCGTCATGGTCAGGATCGAACAGGACTTGACCCACTGCCCGCTTAGGTCTTTCCAACGATCCCACAATCCAGCGAACGCGAACAACTCACCATCATTGACTTCAAAGCAGTATGGCTGCTTCGCTTTGCCCGTCCGCTGCCACTCGTAAAATCCGTCCGCTGGAATCAGGCATCTGCGGGATTTGAGCGCTTCGCGGAATGCAGGCTTTGTCCCCGCCGTTTCTGACCGGGCGTTAATCATCATGGCTGCTCCAGACATATCCTTCGACCACGACGGTATCAATCCCCAACGCATCAAGGACAATTCCCGTCGAGGTTCCTTGGGGTTCTGTCGGATGACGGGCACTGGTTGGGTAGGAGCAATGTTGTAGCGAGGCGCCCATTCCGGTTCGTCGGAGATGGTGTCGAAGTGTTCCTCGACGAACTGCTTTCTACGTGACAATCGATAGCGCCCGCACATCAGAAAATTATAGATCCGCCCGATACTAGATGCGATTCGATGACCGGGGATTTAAGGCGAAACCATGACTCCAATTTCCTAGGCCATTCCTTCCAGGAATAGCTGCCTGCTGAACATTCATTGGACAGCGTGATTGAGTGCGGTTAGTTTTGCGCCAAAAGCAGGCGCTTTGAGGTACTGCCGGAGGTGCATATGTCACGTTGCTCCCAAATTCATCTCATCCGTCAAATCCGGTCGCTTCGTTTGTCAAAATGCGTCCGTCCAACAGCCGTCATTCTTGCCTTGCCTTTTCTCGCGCCTATGGCCGCGTTGGCACAGGGTTCGCCGTTCGACACCGGCTTCAACGCCATCCAAAGCCTTTTCACTGGCACGATCGCGAAGGTTGCAAGTCTGGTTGCAATCGTGATCGGCGGCTACGGCTTCGCGCACGGCGAACCCGGCGCAAAAAAGGCGCTTGCCGGCGTCGCGGCCGGAACAGGCATTGCCGTTATGGCGGTGAATGTCCTGAGTTGGCTCTGGGGTGTATAGAACCCGACCCAGCCACCCTCAACCCGCGCTTAGAACGAGGGAGTTATGCCAGACAAAGCACAGCAGAAGCATCGCACAAATCGAGTCTTCAAGAGTCTGCACAAGCCGCTCACTTATTTGGGTGTGGAGCGCACGCTCTTCTACTTCGTCTGCGTCGGCGCGGTGGGAGCCTTCAACCTCTTCAATTCCATCCTCGCAGGTATCGCCGTCTTCATCGGCGGTTTTGCCTTCGGCCATTGGGTCACGAACAGCGATCCAGCGTTCCTTCGCATCCTTGCAAAGTCCGAACGCTACAAGCTGCGCTATGACGCCGCGAAGCAGCAAGTTCCCCGCGTGGAGGTAGTGTGATGCTGCGTCTCGACAAGGTCATCAAGCCGTGGAAAGAAAGTGCGGCGCTGAACGACCACATCAACCTCTTCGGCTTCTGGAATGAGACGGCCTTCCTTACCAAGAGCGGTGATGTCGGCATGATTCTCAGTGTTCCCGGCGTGGACTACGAAAGTCTTGACCGCTCGCAGCAGGAGTATGCGGTGAAGCGGTTGGAGGCGGCGCTGAAAGCCTTTGGCCCGGGCTTCCATGTTTACCAATACCTCTTCAAATCAAACCGCCCCGACATACCGTTCGCAACATATGATGACCCCATTGTCGAAGCGGCTATTGACCAGCGACGGAAGTTCTTTGAAGCGAAGCGGGACCATCTCTATCAAGTTGAAATCTTCTACTGCATCCTGCTCGAAGGCGCCCGGTCGAAGACCGGCGTCGGCGCGGCGCTAGCTCGCCTCTTGCGCGATCCAGAGGGCGCACTTGGCGAACTCAAAGCGCAGTTCACCAACGACAACATGAAGACGCTATTGCGCACGCATATCGAGCGCGATCTTCAACGGCTCGACCAGCACGTCCAGGCATTCGCTCGGCAGCTTGCGGATTTCATGCAAATCGGGGTATTGAATCGGCAGGGGCAGCTCAGGTTTTTCCGCCGCTTGCTCAATTATGACGACTGGCGTGTTGCCGGCAGTCCACAGTCCACACAGTTTCTCGACTATCAGGTGGTCAACTCCGACATCGTAGCCGAACGCGATCATCTGCGGGTAGGCGATCACATCGTCCGAGTGCTGACGATGAAAGAGGCCATCACCGAAACGAGGCCCTTGGTACTAGACGCGCTGTTGAAGATCCCCGCCAACTTCTATGTGGTCACCGAGTGGACGCCTCTCCCCGCAGACAAGGCCCGCAAAGAAGTGAACAAGCGCCGACGCCACTTCAATATGTCCAAAACAGGGTTTGTCTCCCAGATGGGCAACGATGCCAACAAGACGAACCCACGCGACGTGCTGGTGGACGAGTCCAAGCAGGCGGATATTGAAAACCTTGGCGATTGCCTGTGCGCTCTCGGTGACGGTCAATCGCTGGGCGACTTCTCGCTCACGATTGTGCTGTATGGACGGTTACGAACAGAACTCGATCAGCTTGTGGCCGAGTTTACTGGCGTCTTCACCAACGCCGACGGCAATCTGTTCGCGGAAACCTACAACCAGTTGAACGCTTATTTCGCGACTGTACCAGGCAACTATGCGATGAATCTCCGCCAGTTGTATCTCCTGAACACGAACTACGCTGACCTATCGTTTCTGTTTACGCTCCTTCCCGGCGAAAAGACCAACGCGCATCTCGGCACGGAGTACCTCGCAGTCGTCGAAACCGACAACAGCACGCCCTACTTCCTCAACCTCCACACCCGCGACGTTGCCCATACCCTGATTCTCGGGATGACGGGCAGTGGAAAGTCCTATCTTTGCGTTTTTCTGCTGCAGAACGCGCAGAAGTACACGCCGCTGACTTTCATCTTTGATATCGGCGGCAGCTTCCAGTCGCTTACAACGATATTCAAGGGCTCCTATCTCAATGTGGGTCAGGAAGCGCGGGACTTTACCATTAACCCCTTCTCGCTTCCTCAGACCAAAGAGAACCTGCTGTTTCTCTTCAGCTTCTTCCGCGTGCTCATTGAGGGTAACGAGCAACGTTACCGACTCGACTTCAAGGAGGAACGCCGACTGTGGGACGCGATCGAGCGCATCTACGTACTGGAGCCGAACCAGCGCACCGTCTCGAACTTTGGCAACATCATTGGCGAGCTGAAAGAACGCCTCCACCGCTGGACCCGCGGTGGACAGTACGGATTTCTGTTTGACAACGCCGAGGACACACTTTCGTTCAGGAGCTTTCAGACGTTCAATTTCCACGGCTGGAACGATGCGCCGGAGGTCTTGGAACCACTGCTGTTTTATGTTTTGCATCGCGCATCGAATGAAATTACCGACCCGAAGAACCTCGGAACCCCGAAGTTCTTTCTGCTCGACGAAGCGTGGCTCTTCATCAAGAACGAGACCATTCGCAAATATGTAGTGCAGGCGCAGAAGACCTGGCGCAAGCACCTAGCCGCGATGATCCTGGCGACGCAATCCATCAAAGAACTTGAGGAATCGGGGATGCTGGCGATAGTGGCGGAGAGTTGCCCGACAAAGATCTTCCTCGCCAATCCGGACATGAACCGAGAAGTTTACCGCGAGGCGTTTCATCTGAACGACACCGAACTGGACCTTATCGACGGACTTGTTCCACCGGGCCAAATGCTGATTCGCAAGGCGCAGACCTCCAAGAAAGTGCACTTGAACGTCGATTCGGTGTCGCACTGGATGGCGACGAACAATGCCCGCGACAACCTCATGAAACAGGAATATTTCGACCGCTTCGATTTTGCGGATGGGCTTCGCCATCTCGCGGAAGATCATCCATTCCAGCCGCGCACTTTGGCTGTATCAACTTCGAACACTAACCGCTAAGGAGAGCTTTATGCGGTATCTGAAATTCGTCGTCAATTGCGCCTTGGTTTTCGCTTCCATCGCTACTTTCGCCCAAGAATCTGCGCGCACGGTGCAGTATCACTCGCAGGACATCGTTGCCATCCGCGCCAAGGTGAAATATACGACCCTTATCGAACTGCCCTTGACCGAGAAGATCATGGAAGCCGCCACCGGCGACAAAGAGTTCTGGATTGTGGATGTGGTCGGCAACTTTTGCTTCGTGCATCCGGCGAAACAGGGTATCAGCTCCAACTTGAATCTCATTACGGACAAGGGAAACATCTACAGTTTCACGCTTCAGGACATCTCCGGGTCCTCCACCGGCCCTGATCTAAAGGTAATCGTAGAGCCAGCCGACCGTTCCGCCATTGTGGCCGCGAGCGGGCCTCCGCAGTTCGTGCCCGCCGCGCAATTGGAACAGTCAAGGCAGCAGCTTGCCGCCCTTCAATCGCACGTCGAACAGGCTGTGGATGAGTACAAAAGCGCCTATCCAACACGGCTCAGGTTCGATTACGTCTACAAAGCGAATGAAGCGCCTTTCAATATTCAGTCTATTTATCACGACGACAAGTTCACCTACATCAAGACGAATGCGCCGGAAAAGTTCAGCGTGTATGAAATTAAGGATGGCAAGCCCAACCTTGTCACGTATGACCTGCGAGAAGGCACGTACATCATCCCGAAGATCATGGACAGCGGATATGTGGAGCTGGGCAAAAAGCGGATGGAATTTACACGCAAGGGATAGCCGCCATGACCGAGAACATCTTTACTGCAAACAATGCCGCGCAGACCGAGCCGCAAGCTGAGCCAACGTTGCGCCATAACCTGGAACTGCCTAAGGGTGTCTTGCAGAAGAATCTCAAGACCTTCGTGTATCTGGGTGCGGCATTACTCGTGATTGTGGCGGCGCTGTTCAGTTCGTCCGGAAAGAAGACGCCGGGGCAACAGGCGGGCGTGAAAGGGCAACCACCGCAACCAGCCTTGCAGGACAACACCGACAGCAACGTACAGGAGTTGAAGAACCAGCTTCAGGCCGAACGTCAGAAAGAACAGCAGGCGACAATGGCCGCCGCTGCGATGGGAGATTCAGCGCTCGCGTCTGCGACTCCCCAGCAGCGGGCTGCAGCCGCGGCCT
>Ga0075030_100004303_pt1 | contig 12882 bp, 9 predicted proteins | sample LitLauG_LLR_2012_FD_71393 | JGI IMG/M metagenome (GOLD analysis project Ga0075030, IMG submission 71393) | Freshwater sediment microbial communities from Pennsylvania, USA - Little Laurel Run_MetaG_LLR_2012 | ecosystem: Environmental > Aquatic > Freshwater > Creek > Sediment | place: USA... | reverse complement strand
AATTCCTCGGGACGGCCGAAGCGGCCCATCGGAGTGCGCGCCAGCAGTTCCCGGCCGCGCGGGGTGCCGTTGATAATCCGGCTGTTCAGTTCCGTGGGAAAAATTCCGGGCGCGATGGCGTTCACCGAAATACCATCCTCGGCCCACTCGCACGCCAAGCTTCGCGTGAGCGAGAGCAACGCGGTCTTCGTCGCGCAGTACGCGGCGACTTCGTGGAACGCGACATAAGAACCTAACGATGCGATGTTGACAACGCGTCCCATGCGATGAGCCTTCAACGCGTCATAAAAAGACTGGCACGCGCGCAGCGCCCCGTTGAGATTAGTGTCCATCATGGAGGACCATTGTTCCTCGCTCACCGTGGCGGTTGGTTGTTTGAACGTGAATCCCGCGGCGTTCACCAGGATATCGACGCGCCCAAACTCGTGAAGCACCGCGTCGCGCAGTGCGTCGATCGATGGGCGGCTGCGGACATCGACCGCCCAGCGCGAGGCGCGACGGCCCGCCGGAACCACCAGCGCCCCCTGCTCGGCCAGTCCGAGGGCGATCGCGCGGCCAATTCCTGAAGTGCCCCCGACGACAACTGCGACGCGATTTGACAGATCGAATAATCCGGACATGATCTAGTAGGGAATCCGCACACTGCGGTCGTCTGCCGGATCCGCCCATCGATCGTTCGGCACAATCGGAGTCCAACCAGGGCGGCCTGGATCCTGATCGTAGGGATACCCTCCGAGGCGGCGATACAGCTCGGCGTACTCCGCCAATTTGTCGCGATCGAGCGTCACTCCTAAGCCCGGCCTTTCAGGAACGGCAATGGAGCCATCCCGGTACTCCATCAGGCCCCCTTCGATGATGTCGTCGGTCAGGTGATGGTAATGCGCGTCGGCGGCGAACGACAGATTAGGGATCACGGCCCCCAGATGCAGCATGGTGGCGAGTTGAATCCCTAATTCCCCGGAAGAGTGGACCGCCACGCCCAGTTGAAATGTCTCGCACACGGCGGCGGCTTTCACACACGCGCGAATGCCGCCCCAAAACGTGGTGTCCAGCAGAATCACATCCACCGCGGTATTCAGCACATTCGCCGCCAACTGCTCGAAATTCACGACCACAGTATTGGTCGCCAAAGGGACACGGACCATTCCCCGCGTGCGGCGCATGCCGTGCAACCCATACACCGGGTCTTCCAGATAGTCGTTTCGCAGACCTTCAATCGCCTGGCCGAAACGAATCGCCTGTTCGGTGGACCAGACGCCGTTCGGGTCGAAGCGCAGGGAATCGGACGGAAAGGCCGCGGCGAGGGCGCGATACACTTCCAGTTCGTAGTCGGGCGGAAAGACTCCTGCCTTTAATTTATGGGTGCGAAACCCATACTGCTGCCTCTGGGCGGCAGCGTATTCCACCATTTGATCAATGGTCCGCGTTTCTCCCATGCCTGTCCGCGGATTTGGGTAGCGGAAAAAGCAATAGGACGCGAACGGCACGCGGCTCCGCAAACGGCCTCCCAGAATCTCGGAGACAGGCACTCCCCACGCCTGGCCCAGTAGATCGAGGCACGCGAATTCCAGCGCGGCCAGGACTTGCGTCCGGTTGTTGTACAAAGACGCGGTGGGATTCGCGATCAGGAACCGCATTTCTTCCAGACGCGCCGGATCGTGGCCCACCAAGTACGATTTCATGGCGCGAAACACAGCCTCGGCCGACTCGCCTCCACCGCCCATTTCGCCCAGCCCGATCAAACCGTTGTCCGCCTCCACCTCCACCACGGTCCGCACAAAGCGTCCCCAATGGCAGCCGTTGGCATGGCGCAAAGGAGCCTTCAGAGGCACGGTGACGGTAGTGGCGCGAATGTCGGAGATTTTCATTTCTTCGATTTGTCGGAACGGTTGAATGCCGCCGCCTCGCGAACCAGCGCCTTGAACGCAGATGCCTTCACTTGTTCCCCTTCGTGGATGTCGATCGCACGGCGCACCTTGCCTTCGAGACTTGAGTTGAACAGATGGGCCGGGTCCTTCAGAAACGCGCCCTTGGCGAAGGTGAGCTTCACGGCCTTCTTATAGGTTTCGCCAGTGCAAATAATGCCGTCGTGCGACCAGACCGGTGTGTTCCACTTCCATTCCTCGACCGCGTCCGGATCTGCTTCCTTGATCAGTTCGCGCATTTTCCCGAGCGTTTCGCCGCGCCAGTCCCCCAGTTCGGCGATTCTCTTTGAAATGAGCTCCGATGCCGGTTGGCCCTGGCTGGCGTCCGACTTTTTCATGATCGTCAGTATATTAACATCTTGTTCAGAGCCGAACATGATCAAACACGTACTGCTCGCTTGTGCCATCCTGTCCTGTTCCGAGGCCGCCGCACAGGCGCTTCCCTGCGCGCCCGCGAACTGGACCGCGCAGCAGGACCATCGCAACATGATGGATCAACTGGGCATCAAGGCTCTGCGTCCTGGGCCGAGCGGGAATGAGAAGGATGCCAATCACGCCAACTACGATGAGTCGCTGGCCAATCCGTTTCCCGGCCTGCCAGACGCGCTGACTTTCAAAAACGGGCAACCGGTTGCGTCGACGGAACAGTGGCCGCGGCGGCGCACGGAGATCGTGGAGGATTTCGAGCGCGAAGTGCTGGGGCGCGTCCCGTCCGGTGTGCCGCGCCTAACGTGGACCGAGACCATCGCCCATTCGAAGACCGGCGTTTTTCCTGTGATTGTGAAGCAACTGGTGGGACACGCGGACAATGCCTCGTGCCCGGCGATTGCCGTCGATATCGACATGACGCTGGTGCTGCCGGCCAACGCCAAAGGCCCGGTGCCCGTGATGATGATGTTCGGCAGCGCGGCGTTTCTCAAGCGCATGGCGGAAATCATGGCCAGCCGTCCCGAGATGAAGGCCGCGATGGGAACCGATCCACCATCCACCGAACAGCTTATCGCCGCGGGCTGGGGTTACGCTTTGATCGACCCCGCCAGCATTCAGCCCGATAACGGCGCGGGACTCACGAAGGGGATCATCGGCCTCACCAACCATGGACAGCCGCGCAAGCCGGACGACTGGGGCGCGCTGCGGGCGTGGGCTTGGGGAGCTTCACGCGGCCTTGACTATCTGGAGTCCGACAAGGCGATCGATGCAACGCGCGTCGGCATTGAAGGCGTTTCGCGTTACGGGAAGGCCGCGCTGGTGACCATGGCGCTGGACACTCGGTTTGCGGTCGTGCTGGTGGGCTCCTCCGGAGAGGGTGGCGCAAAACCGCACCGGCGGAACTTCGGAGAGGCGGTGGAGAATCTCACAGGTTCCGGCGAATATCATTGGATGGCCGGGAACTTCCTGAAGTACGGAGCGGCGGATGCATCGTTCGGCAGTAAGAACGCCGGCGACCTTCCGGTGGATTCAAACGAATTGATCGCGCTGTGCGCGCCGCGGCCTACCTTCATCAGCTATGGAATCCCCGAGAAGGGCGACGCGAAGTGGCTGGACCAACAGGGCAGCTTCATGGCGACCGTGGCTGCCGGTCCGGTGTTCCGGCTACTGGGTGCAAAGGGTTTGGGCGTTTCGAAGATGCCTCCGGTCAATACTAGTCTTCTCGATGGCCAACTCGCATGGCGCCAGCATGACGGCGGCCACACCGACGCGCCCAATTGGAAGTACTTCATCCCCTGGGCCAACAAGTTGCTCAACTATAAACCCTCGCCCTGGGAATTTCCGGCCGATGTACCGGTATTCCGGACTGACGCAAACTCGCTGGTTGCCCACGCCCAGTTGCTCCAGAAGGCGAAACAGGGCGGGATCGACGTCTACTTCGAGGGGGATTCGATCACGCGCCGCTGGGGCGCCACGGACTACCCCGAACTGCTGGCCAATTGGAAGCAGAATTTCTTCGGCTGGAACGCCGCCGATTTCGGGTGGGGTGCCGATCAGACCCAGAACATCCTGTGGCGCTTAGAAAACGGCGAGTTGGATGGGGTCAGTCCCAAAGTGGTCGTCCTGCTGGCCGGGACCAATAACGTCGGCGCGCTGGCTTCGGCGGACGACGTCACGCGAGGCGTTCAGGCGATTGTGCGCCTGATCCAAACCAAAGCTCCGGCGGCAACGATCATCCTCATGGGAATCTTCCCAAGAAACGACAATATGGCCTTCCTTCCGGTCATCGAGAACATCAACCGCGATCTTTCCAAATTGGCGGGGGTTCGCTATCTGAATATCAACGACAAACTTGCCCGCCGCGATGGTACGCTGTTCGACGGAATTGCCAAGGACAAGCTCCACCCGACGCTAAAGGCATATCAGGTTTGGGCGGACGCGCTGAAACCGGTTCTCACGGAGTTGTTGGGGCCTCCCGCTGCCTCGGATCACGCGCCGCCTCCGACGGGCGATCCCGGCGCGAAATGATCGGAATCTTCGTCGGAGTCATCGCGCTGATCGTCTACGGCTCGCTTTACCCGGGGACATTTCAGGCAACTTCGCTCCCCGCCAGCCCGCTGTATATCCTGCTGCATACCTGGGACGCGAATCCCGCCGACCGCCGGTTCCTTTTCGATATCGCCGTCAACATCGCCATCTACATTCCGCTAGGGATGTCCGGATATCTCGCGTTTCGCCGTGTGTTCACCCCGGTCGCGATCGGCACCGTGCTCTCGGCCAGCATGGAGATGCTGCAACTTTACACCCCTCACCGGCAGTGCAGCTCCATTGACTTGGTCGACAACATACTCGGCTCCGCCATCGGCGTCGTTGCGGGAATCGTATTTACCAGGATTGTCGATTTTCCTTCCACCGGCCCGGCGTTTCGGGTTCGCGACCGAGGCGCTGTGGCCCTGCTTTTCTGCTGGCTAGGATATCTGCTGTTTCCGATCTTTCCGGTTCTCGCGTTAGGAGTTTGGAGAACGAAGCTGTCCGCATTCGCCCATGCGCCGGTGCTGGATCCGATTCCGACACTGTTGAGCGCAGCAGAGTGGATCGCGGTGAGCCGGCTGCTGATCGCCGCCGGAGCCAGGCGACCTGTGGCCTGGTTGGCCGTTCTGCTCGTGCTGTTGCCCGTGCAATTCGGGATTGTCAATCGCGCTCCCCTGCCGGCTGACCTTGAAGGAGCAGCGATTGCGCTGGCGGCATGCTTCCTCATAAATGCGGACTGGCTCGCGGGAATCCTGCTGCTGACGGCAGTGGCGCTTAGGGGACTCGCGCCTTTCCATTTCGAAGACCCGGCGCGAGCATTTCTGTGGGTCCCATTCGGAGGCCTGCTGGAGAACGCGTGGCAGAACTCGATCGTGATCCTGCTCGGCAAGCTGTTTCAGTACGGGGCCTCCATCTGGCTGCTGGCACGTGGCCGGATGAGATTGTTCCGGGCAACTTTCTTGGTCACATTGGTTCTGGCCGCGATCGAAGCATTGCAAACCCGCATCCCCGGGCACGTCGCCGAGATCAATGACCCTCTGCTGGCAGTGATGCTCGGCTTGGGGCTCCGGGCACTTCTTGTCTGGCGCTCTCGGCGGCCAGCTTAGCGCCGGGGCCCCACGACGCGAGCGCAGTCTTGGCAAAATTCGGCTCGCTTCATGTCCACGAACTCCACCGAATGGCTAGACGCCATCACGCACTGCCAGTCGTCGCAGTGGTTCAATCCGAACGTGTGGCCAAGCTCGTGAACGGCTTCCTTCGTCAACCGCTCCTGGAGCTTCTGCTCATTTCTCGGGAGGCCGTAGCGCTCTTCCTCCAGCCGGTAGGTGGATGCCAGCGCGCAGTGTCCTTCAACTTCCGCTTGGCCGAAGACGAAGGTGAAGATGGGTACGAACGGATCCATCGCGGCCACGCCGAGCAGGCGCGAACCTTTGGCCACGGCCCGCAGCTCATTCAGGATCGTAGTGGCGTGGTACTGCGCACGCGCCGCCAGAGAGTGATTGCCCGCCGATTGCTTCCAGACGGATTCGACATGAGCCCGCTCCACGTCCTCCAGCGTGCGCCACCAGTTCCGTTTGCGCATGAGCCCCGGGAAGCGCCGCTTTGAGATGCGCGACTCTGGCCCCCCTCGCGGCGCGCCCGGGTGTGTTCGGCATGATAGCGAAGCCCCTCAGGCACGAGAGATCCATAGTCAGCGAGCGCGCCCGCCAGGAAGGCGAATAGAACCAACGACATCATGATCATAGAGCACCTCCGCTTCTGAGAAAGCATGTGGAGCGCCAAATGAATTCTGCATTGTTTTCAACCTGTCGAGAAAGCATCTGTGGAGTTCCGCAACACCAGCCCTTTATCCGTGGCGTTGAACGCCTCCAACGCCATGGACTTACGTCAACATGACAAGGCTGTGGTTATTCTCGACACGAATATGGCGTTTATCCGCATACAAGCAATGTCGCCAGGTCTGGGGCCGGTGATCGACGAAATTAGGGCGCGGATCGCCCACGGCGAGCGTCCGTAGATTTATTTTGCTGTGAAGGCTTCTTTGACAGTCCGTCCGATCCAGCACTCGGGCGGCTTCACGCCGAGGATGGCGGCGACGGTCGCGGCGGTATCGTAGGTTTTCAGAGGCGCGGCCAGTTCGCGGCCCTGCGCAACGCCGGGCCCGCTGAGAATCCAGGGAATTTCAATCTCAGCCATCGTTGAGTGGCCATGGTCTTTGCCCACACCTCCGTGGTCGGCTGTGATCAACAGGATGGTCGTGTCTGCCATGCCTGCTTCTTTTATCGCCGCGAGCATTTGCCCGCTGAGCGCGTCCGCCTTGGCCACCGCTTCGTAGTATTGCGGCGTACCGTGGCCAAACTGATGACCGGCGTGATCCACATGGTCCAAATGCACGAAGGTCAGGCGCGGATGGCGCTGCTTCAGGAATGCGATGGCCATTTCCATGGTCTCGTCCGGACCCTCTCCGTGCTTCAGAACGTCCACCGCGCTGGCTTCAAGCAGGCGCGCGAAGCCATCCCAATCGTGAAAGACGCCGACGACCGAATCCGGCCTCTGCTTGCGCAGCAAGCCGAAGATGGTGGGGAAAATACCGCCGTCACCCACGCAGATGGGGGAAATGTCGAACTTGCCGGGCTCCCACGCGTTCGAGGTCACGCCATGTTCGGCCGGGCCTGCGCCCATGATCATGGAAGCCCAGTTCGGACTGCTGACGGTGGGGATCACGCCGCGCGCGTGCAGCGTCCAGGCCCCACGCCGCATCAGTTCGTGGAACACCGGCGTCGGCGCGTTCTGAATCCCATTCGGACTCATGCCGTCGAAGCCGAGAATCACGACATGGTCGGCGGCCAGCGCCGTGCCCGCCGCGAAGAGCATTAGGAATCGCGTCATGATTTAAGAATTCTAACCAAAGCGTAAGCTGCACGACGCGGGAGCCCTTCGACTCATTCCCGGGCCATCAATGCTTTGGATACTCCTTGTCGTATCCTTTGGCGTCCCACCACAGGATGCGGTTCAGCACGTCGGAGGGCACGTCGTCCGGCTCATGCCAGTTCATTTTCGCCGACCTCTGCGCGGCCCACAGTTGACGTCCCTTTAAGCCCCTCGCCGCGGGATTCATTTCGTCGAGCGCCACTTCCGGCGTCAGCACTTTCCACGCATCATTATTGGATGCTGGTGTAAAAATGCTGGTCATCGGCCGCGCGGCCGCAACAAAGCGCGTTTGCGGAGGGATGCGGAAAATCTCCTGAATGGTGCGGATCATGCTGGAGTGATTGTAGAAATTCGAATCCACTTTCCCGCGCACGATGCTCGGGCCGATGACGAGCGCCACGGTGCGGTGCCCGTCGACGTGATCCAATCCGTCCTGTGCGTCGTCCTCCACGACGAAGACCAGCATGTGCGGCCAGAACCGGCTCCTGCTTAAGCCTTCGACGATGCGTCCCAGCGCCAGATCGTCGTCGGCGACCATCGCACGCGGTGTGGGCGAACCAGGGCGCGTACCGTTGGTGTGATCCGAGGTGAGCGTCATCACCGAAAGCTGCGGCATCATGCCGGATTTTTCAAAACCCGCCAATTCACGCAGGAATTCGTCGGCGCGGACCTGGTCCGTGATCGCCGTATCGTCCTCCGGGAAATGCTCGTCGATGTACTTCTGGAGCGCGGGGACGCCGCTGCGCGAAGCCACCATCCCCAGCAGTTTGCCTTCTTTATACAGCTTCCAATTGGCGCTCCAATCGCGAAACTGGCCTTCGTTCATGTCGGCCACTTTATTGGCTTTCGGATCCCATTGGGCGCCTTCACAGAACTCGCCGTAAATGCGCAGCGTCGGCGTCCTCGCCGCTCCTTGCCAGAAAAATCCAGTGGGCGCAACCGTCAGCGCGTCCGCCATGTTCCAGGCATAACCGCGCGGCGAGGCGGCGAACGCGCGCTCCGTGTAATCGCTGACGAAGGACTGCATCAGCCACGGATGGCCGTCGAAGCTGATGGCGCCTCCGGTGTGGAAATTATCGAGGATGACGTATTTTTCGGCCAGCGCGTGATGATTCGGCGTCACCGCGCGGCCGTACATGGTCAGTTCCGGGTCGCCGTTGGCCTGCGAAAGATCGCCGAACAACTGATCGTATGTGCGGTTCTCTTTCACGATCAGAAGCACGTGCTGGATGCCCAGGGAAACCAGATTCGCGACGCCTCCCGCCGGCTCCAGCTTGGGACTATTAGCGGCAATCACTTCGCGCGTGGCCGATTCGAGTTGTCCCGTCGCCAGCGCCGGAATGCTGACAATGGAGCCTTCGTACGAAGTGGACTTGAACGCGCCGCGTCCGTTGCCGGTGTTGCCGGTGCCCTTGATGTTCACGATACGCAAGGAACCGTCGTCCATGGCGCTGACCGAAGAAGGAAACCAGCCGGTGGGAATCGACCCCGCGATCTTCCAAGCCCCGCCCGATTTCTCCACCACCGCGATTGCATTCGTTCCGGCGCAGGCCACGTAAATCGCATCGCCCTTCGCGGAAAACGCCACGGATACCGGTTGGCTGCCGGTGACGCCTTCCGGATACGCAGGAATTCTCGTCTCGGCGACTTTCAGCGTTTCCAGGTCGACCAGCGACAGCGAATCGGAGTGCCCGTTGGCGACGGCCAGCGTCGCTTCATCCGGACTAAGCGCGAGGCCCGAGGGCGCGCGTCCAACGTGAATCTCACGGGTAGCGAAGGTGGTCTCGTCCATCACGGTCACGGTTCCGGAAACAGTGGTTCCGGTCACCGGGTCGGTCAGCGCCTGCGATCCACTGGTGGGAGCCGTGGTTTCCGAAGCCTTGGCGACGCGTCCAGCGCGGTTCGAAACGTAGATCGCATGGTGTTTTTTCGAATAAACCACGCCGAACGGCGCGATCCCCACCGGGACTTGCCGGATCAATATCCGGGTCTCCGCATCGAACACCGCGACGCTGTTGGACCGGCTCAACGCCACGTACGCGCGCTTCCCGTCCGCGCTGAAAGCGATGCCGCATGGCACGGCGTGATCCGGCACGGCGATTTCATAGCCTGCACCCGGAACGCCGGACTCGGAAACCGGGGTGACCAGGACGAAATCGCCTCCATTGCGCGATGTCTCGCTCGACCAGATTTCGCTTCCCTTGGGGCGGAATGCGATGCCCGCATAGGAACTTGATTTGGTGCGTGCGGTGCCCAGCGGCGTCACTGTATGCGCATCGAAAATATCGATGCCGCGCGTGTTTAGGACGGCTAGAAGCCCCTGGCCGGAATTGAGCGCCGCGTCCACTGGCCGGCCCTTTAATACCGCCTGTTCTCCCCAGGGTTTCAGCAGTTGGTTCGTCGGCAGGACATAAAAGCCTTCCGGCTGACGTCCGATTCTCACCGACGATTTCAGGATCGGGAATAAGGCAGGCGCGGCCGCCGCGGCGATCGCAGCCAACACCGCCGGGATGAGGTAGATTTTGCTTCGCACCAGATCAGAGTAACGGATGAAGTCTGCTTTCGGGGCAGTTGAAACCGAAGATTCACGCAGATCCCCGTACGATGGAGGACGGGCCGCACTGCGTCCCACATGCCGGGACGCTGCCGTTCAAGCCCGATTTCGGGATTTTTTGTTGATTGGCGCAACCTTACCAGCTAACATGGGTTCAGCTTAAGCATTGTTAAATGAACATATCGGTTGTGGGATTGGGGAAGCTGGGCTCGGTTCTTGCCACGGTGCTGGCGGATAGCGGAGCGAGCGTCATCGGGATCGACACCGATCCTGGCGCAGTCGCTGCAATCAATGAACACAGAGCTCCGGTGAGCGAGCCCGGCTTGAACGAATTGCTGGCGGCGCAAGGCAGGCGGATTTCGGCGACTACCGATCTTGCCTCTGCGATTGCGGTAAGCGAACTGACCTTTGTTGTCCTGCCTACCCCTTCTCTGCCGAATGGAACATTTTCCATGGATTATGTTTTGGATGCCTGCCACTCCATCGGCGCGGCGCTTCGCCGCAAATCGTCCTACTACCTCATCGTCATCTCCAGCACGGTGATGCCCGGTTCGATGGATGGATTTGTGCGGAAGGTACTCGAGGACACTTCCGGCAAAATGTGTGGCGAGGATTTCGGCCTGTGCTACAACCCGGAGTTCATCGCGCTGGGCCGGGTGATTGCCGATTTGCGGAATCCCGACATGATCCTGATCGGCGAATCCGACGCCCGCGCCGGAGCGATGCTGGAAGCGGTGTATGGGCAGGTATGCCGCAACCGGCCTCAGATCATGCGCATGAACTTCGTGAACGCGGAACTGGCGAAGATCGCGGTGAATTCCTTCGTGACGATGAAGATTTCCTTTGCCAACACGATGGCGGAGCTGTGCGGCCGCACGGAGGGCGCGGATTCGGCGCAGGTGCTCGGAACCATTGGGATGGACTCGCGCGTGGGGCAGAAGTATCTACAAGGGGGACTCGGCTACGGCGGCCCGTGTTTCCCGCGGGACAACGCCGCGTTCTCCGCCTTCGCGAGGCAGCATGGCGTAGAGGCGTCGCTGGCCGAATCTACCGACCGAGTGAATCGCCGCCAGGTGGAGTTGCTCCGCTCGCGGATTCTCGAACTGCTGCCGGAGGACGGAACAGTGGCCGTCCTGGGGCTTTCCTACAAACCGGAGACACCGGTTGTTGAGGAGGCGCAGGGCGTGCAACTGGCGAGGGCTCTGGCCTCAGCCGGACACAGCGTTGTGGTTTACGATCCGCAGGCCATCGCAAACGCGAGGCTGGTACTGGGCGGTTCAGTACGGTATGCCGCGTCGATGAGGGAATGCACCGAGGGTGCGGCAGTGGTCGTGATCGTGACGCCGTGGGAGGAGTTTCGATCCTTGCCTTCGTGCAGGGTGCCGGTGATCGATTGCTGGCGGATCCTCCCGGCCGGAGAATTTCCGCTCTACGAAACGATCGGGCTGGGGCCGCGCAACGCTTCGCTCGACGTCGCCGCGGGAGTTTTGTCCATAGGATGACCAGACGCGTTCTGGTCACGGGCGCTGGAGGCTTCATCGGCCATCACCTGACGGCCGTTTTGAAAGCACGCGGCGATTGGGTTCGCGGCGTGGACATCAAGTCCAACGAATACGCGCCCGCGGCGGCCGACGAGTTTCGCATCGCCGACCTTCGCGAATGGGGCGCGGCTTTGGACGCGGCCGAGGGCATCGACGAAGTGTACGCACTGGCCGCCGACATGGGCGGCATGGGCTACATCAGCGCCCATCACGCCAAGATTCTGCATGACAATTCGCTGATCAATCTGCACACCTTAGACGCGGCAAGGACGCACGGCGCGCGCAGGTATCTCTACACGTCCTCGGCTTGCGTGTACCCGGAGTTCAAGCAGACGGATGCCAACGTCACGCCTCTCAAGGAAAGCGACGCGTATCCAGCCCAGCCACAGGACGCGTATGGATGGGAGAAGCTGATTACCGAGCGGCTGTGCCTGCATTACGCCGAAGATTACGGCATGGAGGTGCGAATCGCGCGCCTGCATAATATTTTTGGGCCGGAGGGCACCTGGGACGGAGGCCGGGAAAAAGCTCCCGCGGCGCTGTGCCGGAAAATCGCGATGGCGAGCCTCACGGGGAATCCGGAAGTGGAGATTTGGGGCGACGGCGAACAGACGCGGTCCTTCTGCTATATCGATGACGGACTGGAAGGGCTACACTGCCTGATGCGCAGCGATTTGCGAACGCCCGTCAATCTGGGGCAGGACCGAATGGTGAGCATCAACCAGCTGGCGCAAATGATCGCGGAGATCGCGGGCGTGCGCATCACCTTGAAACACGTGCCCGGCCCAATGGGCGTGCGGGGGCGCAACTCCGACAACACCCTGGCCGCGCAGGCGTTGCGGTGGAGGCCCTCGGTGACTCTCGAACAGGGGTTGGCAAAGACCTACCGTTGGATTTTCGACCAGGTGGCGGCAGCAAACAGGAAATGAGCGGGCCGTACCTGTCTATTGTTGTCGCGGCCCGCAACGATAATCACGGGGGCGATCTGCTGGGGCGCATGCAGTGCTTTGTCACCGCGCTTCTAGACCAGTGCCGCGCGCTTGAGTTTCCCGCGGAGTTGATCGTGGTGGAATGGAATCCCCCCGCGGACAGGCCCCGGCTGATCGACGCACTGCGATGGAGCGAGAGCCCGTGCCGGGTTCGCATGATCGAAGTTCCGGAAAGCCTCCACCGCACCTACCAACACGCGGCCGTGCTTCCGCTGTACCAGATGATCGCTAAAAACGCCGGGATCCGCCGCGCCCGCGGAGAGTTCGTGCTGGCGACAAATATCGATATTCTCTTCTCCAATGAACTGATGGAATTCGCGGCGCGGCACGGCTTCGAAAAAGGGAAACTATACCGGCTGGACCGGCTGGACGTCCAGCCGTATCCTCCGATCGAGGCCTCAGTGGAGGAGAGACTCGCGTTTTGCGCCAGCCACGTGATCCGGGTGAATGCTCGGGAGGGTGCGATCGCGCTCGACCCGGAC
>Ga0075030_100004302_pt1 | contig 12883 bp, 9 predicted proteins | sample LitLauG_LLR_2012_FD_71393 | JGI IMG/M metagenome (GOLD analysis project Ga0075030, IMG submission 71393) | Freshwater sediment microbial communities from Pennsylvania, USA - Little Laurel Run_MetaG_LLR_2012 | ecosystem: Environmental > Aquatic > Freshwater > Creek > Sediment | place: USA... | reverse complement strand
AGGTAGAACGAATACGCCAACTGCAGCACCACGTACGCCGCGGCGACTTTGAGCAACTGCAAGTCGGGCGTCACCACCACCGCCAACGCGCCCCCCGCGAGCCAGACCGCGCCCAACAGCGCAAACGCCGGCACCGCACCTAACTTGCCCGACGCGATGGGGCGCTGGCTCTTCTCGGGGTGGAGCCGGTCCTTCTCTCGGTCCACCCAGTCGTTGAGGATGTAGATGCCGCCGGCCACCAAGCAGAAGGTGCCCACCGCGGCGAAGCCGCGCACCACCGACTCCGCGTGGAAGGCCGCCTTGGCGAACAACAGCGGCGCCAGCGCGGCCAGGTTCTTGGTCCACTGTCGAGGGCGCAGGGCCCGAAGCCACAGGGACGCCAGGCCTTCGGTGGACGAGGTCATGCAGCCCGGCCGACGCCGAAGTAGGTGAAGCCCCGCTCGCGCATCAGCTTGGGGTCGAACACATTGCGCCCGTCGAACACCACCGGCTGGACCATCAGGCTCTTCATTCGGTCGAAGTCGGGGTGGCGGAACTCGTTCCACTCGGTGACCAGGAACAAGGCGTGCGCCCCCTGCAAGGCGTCGTACGGCGCGGCGGAGTAGCGGATGCGGTCGCCGAAGTGGCGGCGGGCGACCGGCTCGGCCACCGGGTCATGGCAGTGCACGCTCGCCCCTTTGCCCAAGAGCCCCTCGATGAGCTCCACCGAAGGCGCTTCGCGCATGTCGTCGGTCTTGGGCTTGAACGCCAGGCCCCAGACCGCGAACGTCTTGCCGGCCAACTCGCCAAAGTGCTTCACCGCCTTGGCCAAGAGCAGCTTCTTCTGCCGCTCGTTGGTGCGCTCGACGGCGCGCAGCAAGTCCAACTCCAGCCCGAACTCCCGCGCGGTGGCGACCAGCGCCTTGACGTCCTTGGGGAAGCACGAGCCGCCGTAGCCGACGCCCGGAAACAAGAACGGGTACCCGATGCGGCGGTCCGCGCCCATGCCCTTGCGCACCGCGTCCGCGTCCGCGCCGACCTTTTCGCACAGCGCGGCCATGTCGTTCATGAAGGAGATGCGGGTGGCGAGCATGGCGTTGGCGGCGTACTTGGTCAGCTCGGCCGACCTCGCGTCCATGAACAGAATCGGGTTTTCGGTGCGGACGAACGGCGCGTACAGCTCAGCCATGACCTTGCGGGCCCGCTCGGAGGTGGTGCCAATCACCACCCGGTCCGGCTTTAGGAAGTCATCCAGCGCTGCGCCTTCTTTTAGGAACTCGGGGTTGGACACGACGTCGAACTCGACCTTGGTCACCGCGGCGACGGCCTCGCGCACGCGGTCGGAGGTGCCGACCGGAACCGTGCTCTTGTCCACCACCACCGTGTACTGCTTGAGCGCGCGGCCAATCTGCTGCGCGGCCTCGAGCACGTAGCGCAAGTCCGCGTCGCCGGACTCGCCCTCGGGCGTTCCCACCGCGATGAAGACGACCTGGGCCGCGCCCACCGCGGCGGTCAGGTTGCTGGTGAAGCTCAAGCGATTTTCGCGGGTGTTCTTCTTCACCAGCTCTTCCAGGCCCGGCTCGTAGATGGGAACGACGCCGCTCTGGAGCGCCTTGATTTTGCGCTCGTCGATGTCCACGCACGTCACGTCATTGCCCGAGTCGGCGAAGCAGGTGCCCGCGACCAGGCCCACGTAGCCTGTTCCAATGACTGCAATCTTCATGGGGCGGCCCTATATCGCATCGAGGACGGTTTTCTTTAGGCGGCGTGAGATGAGTTGCCGGGCGGCCAGGCCCACTTTCGGCTGCAGCCGGGCGCCCGCGTTTTCGGTTTCAGGAAATAGACGAGCCAGCGCGTCCAAAGAGCCCCACAGCTCGCGCTCGATGTTCCATTCCTTCGCCCGCTCCATCACCGCGCCCGCGTCGGGAACGCGCGAGTACGGCCCGGATACCGACGGAGCGCCCATCACCAACTCCCGAAAGTCCACCCAGGCGATGGCGGGCAGCGCGTAGTCGGACTGCTCGTGGCCGAAGGCTTCGACCAACACCGCGTCCTCCAGCGCCAGCCGGAACACCGACGGGCCGAAGACTTTCACCGGCTGCGCCCGGGACAACAGCGCCGCGCCGTCGCCGAGCAGGCCCTCGTAAAAGAGCAGCCGGGTGCGCCCGTCGAACAGCACCGCGGCTGTGCCCTCGCCCTTTTCCGGAGCGACTGGCTTGAAGCCCGACACGCCCAGGTGTTCCACGGTGGGCTTTAGGTCCTCGGCGGAGATGAGAATCTCAATCTCCAACAGCGGCCGGAAGGCCACGTGGGGGTACAGCCCTTCGTTGAAAGAGGCCGCCCCCAACAGCACCACCCGCCGGCCTTCGAGCCCGTCGATGGCGCGCTTTAGGTTCACCATCTTCATCACGTTGTCGTTGAGCGAGCCCTGGTAGACCGAGAGCAGCCGGTCGCGCGCCCATTCCGGGCTGCCTGCGCCGCCCAAGCGGTACTCCAGGTTGAAGGCGGCGAGCGGGGCGATGCCCTGGGAAATGGCCCAGTCGACGTAGGCGTCCCACGGCCCGTCCGCCAAGGAGCCCTTGGGCGGGTCGAAGCGGGAAAGGCTGCGGAACATGTCCAGGCGCGACGTCACGTCGGGCGCTTTTGTCTCATGTTCCAGAGCCAGCGGCGCCCCAAAAAGAGCGCCATCCGCGGGCGCGAGTCGGCCAGCAACAGCTTGGCGATGACCCAGGCGCGCTTGTCGTGGTGAAGCGCCGCGGCGGACAGCTTGGGGCTGGAATACGCCCAGGCTCCCGCCGCGCGGCGCAGCCAGGAGGGCCGCAGCGCTTGCAGCGGCGCACGGGGCACGCTCGCGCCCACCTGGGTCCGCGCCAGCTCCAGCGCGAAAAACACCTGGTCCGGCAGGCCGGACTCGCGCGCGGCAAGCAACACGTGCTCCCAGTCGAGGTCCGGGTAGCGGACCAAGAAGAGCTTCAAGTCGTAGACCCAGGACAGCCGCTGGAAGAGGTGGTTGGCGGCGTGGAGCGCCAGGTAGACCAGCTCGTCCTCCGGGCACAACACGCGCGCGGCGCGCCCGTCGAAGGTGGTGGCCACGCTGCGCGAGCGCCAGACGTGGGCCTCCACCAACTGCCCGAAGGCGGACATCGCGCGGTAGTGCAATTCCACCATCCCCGCAGGGCCCGCGTAGGCCACGTCGTGATGGTAGCGGGGCGGGTAGAAGGCCACCGCGTCTTCGCGAATGCTCAGCCCCATGCCCTGGAGCACTTCAGCGCAGCGCTCGACTTCGTCGGGGGCCACCAGCACGTCCACGTCGCTGGTGGCGCGCACCGTGGCGTCGCCGAACAGGCGCAAAGAGAGGCACGGCCCCTTGAGCAGCACCGGGACCACGCCGACTTTTGCAAAGCCGTCCAGCACCCGCAGCAACAGCGCCTTCACCTTGAGCGCCGAGGCAATGGAGCCCAGCGCATCGAGTGCGAGGGCGCCTTGGTGGGGCTCGGGGAAGCGAACCGCCGACTCCTCCACCGCCTGGGCCACCACCGCGGAAAGGCCGTGGTCGCGGGCCTCGCGGACCAGCGTGGCCGGGTCGAGGCGCCCCAGCCGCTGGCCGCCCAACAACTCCAGCGCTTCGAGAAGGGCCATCGCTACTTCCGCATCGCCACGACGCGCGAGGGGTCCGCGGCGGCGCGGGCCAGCACGCCGGCAGCCGCCCGGCCGATGGCGTCGGCCAAAAGTTCCAGCGCGAGCTCTTCGTCGCGGTTGACTTCGCCGCGGCCGTCGCGCCAGTCGAGCAAGAGCTGGCCCAGCCCCGCGTCGCCGTCCTTCACGTCCACCCGGACTTCCAGGGGCAGCGCCGAGCCGGCGGGGCGCTGGGTTTCGAACACCACCGCGTCGTTGGCGCCCGGGGCGCGGCGGTCGAGCTTGAGCTCCAGCCGCGCCGCGTCCAGCAACTCCGCCACCGGCCTGACCGCCAACCACACCGCTTCGAAGCTGTCCGCCTGGGACAATTGGGCGGACACGTCCTTCACCACCGCGCGCAGCTGCACGTTGCGCTTTCTCACCTGGCCCACCTGGCCCGCGTCGCCCAGGTTCAAGTAGCCCAACTTTCGCATCAGCACGCCGACCACGATGCTGACCCCGGCCAAGAGCAAGGCCGACTGAGCGGAATTGGCGTAGGCGAGCCCCAGGGCGGTCAAGCCGAACAGGCAGCAGATGCCGTAGAGCACCAACACTGCCCGGCGCTGGGTGAGCACCAACCGGCTCATCAGGCGGTGGTGGATGTGCTCTTTGTCCGCGCTGAACATCGGCCGGCCCAACAGCGCCCGGCGGACCATGGCCAAAAGCGTGTCCATGATGGGCAAGCCGAGCGCGATGACCGGGACCACCATCGCCACCGCGGCGCCGGCCTTCTGGGAGGTTTTCAGCGACACCGCCGCCAGGACGAAGCCCAGGAACATGCTCCCGGTGTCGCCCATGAAGATGGACGCGGGGTTGAAGTTGAAGATGAGAAAGCCCAGCACCGAGCCGGCGAGCGACGCCATCATCAGGCTCATCAGGACTTCCCCGCGGGCCAGCGCGAGGATGAAGTTGGTGCCGATGGCGAAGAAGGCGACCCCGCCGGCGAGCCCGTCCAGCCCGTCGATGAGGTTCATGGCGTTGATGACGCCCACAATCCAGAACAGGGTGAACGGCAGCGCCGCGTAGCCCAACTCGATGGGCGGGCCGAAGGGGTTGTGGATCTGGTCCACCCGAAAACCCAACGCGTAGAGCGCGCCCGCCACCATGAACTGCACGGTGAACTTCTTGAGCGCGTCCGCGCCGCGAAAGTCGTCGTACACGCCCAGGGCGGCGATGACCGAGCCGCCCAAGAACAAGCCCAACACCACCTCGGGACTGGAGCGGAAGGTCTGGCCGACACTGGAATCGACCACCAACAGCGCCGCCAAGGGGGCGTAGAAGCCGGTCACCAGGGCGATGCCGCCCAAGCGCGGGATGGGGCGGGAGTGGATTTTCCGGCTGTCCTTTACCCGGTCCACCCAGCCGTACTTGAGCGCGCGGTTGCGCACCACCACGGTGGCGGCCGCGCCGACCATCAGCGCGAAGAGAAAGGCGACAAAGTAGGTAATCATCCTTCGACCAGCTCGCCCAAGACTTCCAGGTACTGCTTTGCCAACGCCGCCCTCGAAAAGTGCGCCTCGACGAAGGCCCGGCCCGAACGACCCATCTCTGCACAGTCCCCCGGACGTGCCCGGAGATTCAAAATCGCCTGCGCCAGGCCGGTGGCGTCTTCGGGGCGCACATATACCCCCGCACCCGCCTGTTCGACCAGCCGGCGGGCCTCCCCGTCCACCCCGATGACCAAAGCCCGCCCAGCGCCAAGGATTTCAAAGATTTTGGAGGGCAGCACGGTCTTGAACAGGGGCTTTTCTCGAAGGAGCACCAGCGAGAGGTCGGAGGCGGCGAGGTAAAGGGCGATTCTGTCCCGCGGCTGCTTGTCCACGAAAGTGACGTTTTCGAGGCGAAGCTCGGCAGCGCGCGCTTTGAGCGCTGCTTTGTCGGCCCCCTCCCCCACCAACACGAAGCGAATGTCCGGGTGGCCGCGCAACTGGTCGGCCGCTTCCAGCATGGTGCCCAGGCCGTGGGCCATGCCGTGGGTGCCCACGTAGAGCGCCATGAAGTCCTTCGGCTTTAAGCCCAATTCGCGGCGAACGTCGTTCTCTCGAGGCGAGGGCTTGAAGAGTTCCAAGTCCACCCCGTTCTTCACCACCGAGATTTTCTCCCGCGGCACGCCGCGCTCGGCCAATTCGTCGACGAAGGAATCGGTGACCACCACCACCCGCTTGGCGCGCGCGTAGAGGAACAGCTCCAACTGCTCCAGCGCGCGAATGAGGGGGTGGCCCGCCGGCATGGCGCCGACCTCGACGATGGAGCGGGGCCAGATGTCGCGCACCTCGAAGACGAACGGCGCGCGCAACAGGCTCGACAGCCAAAAGCCCGCCACCGCGGTCAATAGCTGCGGGCTGGTGGCGATGAGCACGTCGGGCCTCCCGCGGGCGAGCAAGGGGCCCACCGTGGCGGCGGAGAGCGCGTAGGAGCCGTAGTTGGCTGCGCGGCCGACGAAGCCCTGGTTGGCCGCGGCGTAAATGGGGGTGCGCACCACGTGGATGCCGTCCACCTCTTCGCGGCGAAACAGCTCCCCCCGGTACTCGGGCGGAATGACGCCGGTGGGGTGGTTGGGAAAGCCGGTGAGCACGGTGACGTCGTGCCCGAGCGCCGCCCACTCGCGGGACAGCTCGTAGACGCGGGCGGCGGGTGCGCCCATTTCCGGGGGGAAGTACTGGCTCAGGTACAAAATCTTCACGACAACCCTGCCTGCGCCGCGAGCGCGAGCGGGTCCGCCGAGCCCCAGGCCAGCGCGTAGGCGAGCCGCACCTGCCGGCCGGCGCCCCGTACGCTGTGCTCGGCGATGTCGAACACCTTGTTGAATTCGGGCGCGTAGGCGGTGCCGCGCTGCGAGGCGTCGCCGGCGAGCGGCACGAAGCGGACCGGCGCGTTACCGGGCAAGAGGCGCGCGCGGCTCACCACCGTGGCGGCGCGCTTGGCCTCCACCGCGTCGACCACAATCAGCGCCTGGCCGGGAAACAGCGCGAGGGTGCGCTCTTGGCTCCAGCCCTGGTACGCCTCCAGTTTGGCGCGGGCCCAGAGGTAGGTCAGCCGGTCGTCGAAGGCGCGAGAGACCACGCGGCAGCGGCCGCCCACTCGAAACGCGCCCCACAGCTCGTCCGGGCCAAGGCCGTCCACGGTGACGGTGTTGTGCGCGACCGCGGAGCGAAAAAAAGCCCGGTTCGCACTCTGGTACCCGTCCACGCCGCCGTTCACTGCGCGGCGCGCCCCGGCGATGGACAGCTCGTAGGACAGGGTGTCCGAGTGCGCGTGCCCGCTCTGGTGCAAAGGCCCCAGCGGCCCGGAATCGAAGAAGAGCGCTTCTTCCTTCGTCGGCCGAAAGACGGTGAGCCCGAAGTCGGGGGTGTCGAAGATGCGCGCGGGGTCGACCTGCGGCACCCGGCCCAACCGAGCGAAGAGCTTGGCCGGCGGCGGCGCCTGGCCCAGCACGGCATCATTAAAGAGCGGCAACTCTCCGTCCGGGTGCAGGACGTGGGCGGCAAAGCGCGCCATGCGCTCCAGCGCGTCTTCCAACCACGGCACCGCCCGGCTGCGGCCCTGCGCGAAGTCGCGCACGTCCAGCAAGTCCGCCATCGCCAACAGGTGGTACATCACGCTGCGCTCGTCGTGGCCGCCGTCGGGGAGCACCTGGCGCGCCACTTCGGCCTCCACCCGCGACAGGCCCAAGAGTTCGCGCTCGCGCGTCCCGTCGCCTTCGAAGCACAGGCCCGCCACGGCGAGCGCGCAGGCGTTCTTGAGCAAGTGGTTGCCCTGCAGGTGCTCTTCCGGGAAGGCGGCCACGTAGCGGGCGTGGAGTTCGGCTTGGCGGCGCAGCCAGTCCGGGCAGTCCGCCCCGGCGGTGGCGGCCAGCACGCAGAGGTTTTGCAGGCGGGCGGACACCGGGTACGGCTCCCACGCCTCGCCGCCGCGCGGCGGGTGGGCCACGCTCCAATCGCGAGCCAGCGCGAGGCCGGCCTGGGTCAAGTCCTCGCGGTGGGCGAAGCGGCCCGCTTCCACCAGGTCGCGGGCCAGGTCGAGGTAGTGCAGGTGGTAGCGGACGAGCTTGGGCACGTCCGTCCGCCCCCAGTCGCGCACGCCCACCTCGTGCCCGGCGAGCACCGCCGTGCCGTGGCGCAGGGCGGTTTCCGCGCGGGCGAGGCTTTCCGGGTCCTGCACTGGCTCGGGCAGCTTCACCGCCACGCCCGGCGCGTCCGGCATGCCGAGCACGAACGGCAACAGCGGCGGGATGCGGCGAAACGCGCGCTGCCGCGCTTCGTGCACCAGCCGGCCCCAGACCTGCTCGCGCTTGAGCGGCTGCACCGTCCGCCATAGCCGCCCGACGGAACTCACGAGGCTCTAGAACCCGGCGTCGGCGCAGGCGTAGCCCGCGTCGTTGAAGTCGCCGCCCGGGCACTGGACCAACACCAGGGGCGCAAGCGGCGTTTGGTTGAAGTCGAACTCGGCGCGCAAGTCGCCCAGGGCAAGGTTCGTCTCCCGCACGTTGGGTCGCGAGTCGGGGCGGCCGTCGGTGGCGGGGTCGAGCCGCTGGCCGCCCAAAAACACGTCCTCGATGAAGCGAGCGTAGGCGTCGTGGCTCAGCGCCTGGTGGTCGATGCCGCGCTTCACCCAGGGGCTGATGGTCAGGCCGGGCACGCGCAGGCCCCAGCCGTTCACGTCGATGGCCGGCGGAACCACGTGGTCGTAGAAGCCACCCCAGTCATCCCAGGTGACGAAAATGGCCGACGTGGCCCAGAGCTTGGGGTCCTGCATGATGGCGTTGATGATGCCGGTGACGTACGCCTGCCCCATCGTCACCGGCGCCGGCGGGTGCTCGCTCACCTCGTTGGCCGGGAAGAACCACACCACCTGCGGCACGGTGCCGTTGGCCACGTCCACGTAGAATTGGTCGAAGTCGACCACGTTGTTCAGCTCGCCGTCGCTCTTGACCGTCTGGAACATGGGCAGCACGTTCCAGATGCCGGGCACGTTCGCGAGCTGCGGCACTGGGTCGCACTCCATTTCGCCCTGGTTGCAGTCGGGCTCGGCGCCCTGGACCAAATAATTGCGCCAGGAAATCCCCGCCCGGTGCAGCAGGTAGGTCAGGTCGGTCCAGGGGAACTTGTAGGTGTAGCTATTGGCCAACGGCAGGCTGAGGTTGATGTCGGAGACGCAGTCCATCGGGTTGAGCGACGGGCCGCCGTCGGGCAGCAGGCACGACGCCGACCACTCGGACATGAGGAACAGGTGCGAGGGAAGGCTCCAGGACGCGTTCGACTGATAGAGGTGGTCCTGCAGCGCGAAGTTCGAGGCGTAGGCCCAGTAGTTCGGAATCTGGTGGTCGTCGTGGTACCCGACCGCGTCGTGAATGCCGATGCCCAGCGGCCCGCCCACGCAGCCGGGCGAGTTGGGGACGCAACCCACGCCGCCCATTTCTTGCTGCAGGACGAAGCCGTTCATGCCGCCGTCGGCAATGTCGGCAATGGCGGACGGCGCGCCGTGCGGCCCGCCGGCGTTCACGTCCGAGCGGTCGTGGAAGATGCGCGCGCAACCTCCGTCGACCGTAGGCAGGCAGCCAAAGCCGCCGTCGGGCAGCACCGGGATGCCGTCCGCGCCCGGGTAGGTGCCGAAGTAGGAGTCGAAGGAGCGGTTCTCCTGGAAGATAATGAACACGTGCTGAATGGGGCCCCACCCGCCGGCGCCCGCGTCCGCCCCGCCGTCAGGAGTTCCGCCCGCGTCAGGAGGCGTCCCGGCGTCGGAGGTGAGCGCCGGCGTGTGGGAACACCCCATTGCGGCCAGCGCGCAACAGGCCAGTAGAGCTTGGATTCGCATGCGCACGGCTTCTACCCGACATGCGTACTTGCAGGCGACCTCTGCTTCTTCGGCAATTCCGTTGCATTAGCGTTAACGGAATTGCCACAGAAAGCTAGGCGGGCGCCTCGCCCCAGAGTTCGGCGACCTGGGCGGCCACGTCCACCGCGCGGCCCTGTCCCATCGACTCCACCGCGGCGAAGGTCGCGAGCGTCGTCTCCACCAAAGAGCGCAGGGCGACCGGCGGCGGTCCTCCCGTGCGCACAGCCTCGAAGAAGGCCTCCAAGGCGGCGCCGTGGCCCTTGTCCTTCACCAGGCTGCGCGAGCGGTGGACCTTGCCGTTGCGCGAACACTCCAGCGACTTGAAGTCGTCCAGCACCGCCGTCGCGCCGCCGGCGTGGGCTTCCACCCGCTCCTTGGGGAGCGAGGCGTCGCCTCCAGAGGTGTAGAGGATGTGGGCCAGCGAGCCGTCGGAGAAGGTCAACGTCAGTGAGAGCTGGTCGTCGTTGAGAAACGCCCCGCCCGCCTGGCCCACCGACTCGGCGAAGACGCGGGCGATGAGAGCGCCGGTGACGGCCTGGCAGAAATCCACGAAGTGGCACACCTCGCCGATGAGCCGGCCGCCGCCGACGGCGGGGTCGTGAATCCACGAGTCCGCCGGGAGCGTGCCGGCATTCACCCGGTAGGACAGGGTCAGCGGCTGGGTGCGCCCGGCGAAGAAGTCGCGCATTTGCACCGTCAGCGGCGCGAAGCGGCGGTTGAAATCCACCATCAACGCCCGGCTGGAGCCGCGCGCGGCGGCGAGCACGGTTTTCAGGCCCGCGCGGTCGATGGCGAGCGGCTTTTCCACGAAGACGGCTTTGCCGGCGCGCAGGGCCAGCGCCGCTTGAGCCGCGTGGGCGTCGTGCCGGGTGCAGATGACCACCGCGTCCACGTCGCCGGTGAGCGCGGCCTGGTCGTCGGTGGAGGCCTCGGCGAAGTCGTACTTCTTGGCCAGGTGCAGGGCGGACACGCCGCGGGCAGAGACGACTCGGCCCAGGCGAAGGCCCTTGATGCGAGCGAGTTCCGGCACCAGCACTGAAGCGGCAAAGCCCCCTGCGCCGATGACGTTCACCCGAGGCAGGGTGGGCGCGGGGCCGGTGGGCGCGGGCCGCAAGGACACCGTGTGCGCCGGCGCGCTCGCACCGGGGTAGGTCAGCACCACGCCCAGGAAGGGCTCTCGCACTTCGCCGGAGATGAGCTGGTAGGCGCGGGCCGCGTCGGCAATGGGGATGCGGTGGGTGATGAGCGGCTCCACGCGGACGTCGCCGGCGGCGCAGAGTTCCAAGAAGGCGTCCATGTTGCGGCCTTCGGTCCAGCGCACGTAGCCGAACGGGTAGTCGACGCCGCCTTCCTCGTAGGACGCGTCGTAGCGGCCAGGGCCGTACGAGCGGCTCTGCAAGAGTTGCAGCTCTTTGTCGTAGTACGGCCGGCGCGGCACGTTCATCGGCACCGCGCCCACCACCACCACTCGGCCGCGGTCGCGGGACAGCTCGCCCGCGAGTTCCACCGGGTCATTGGTGTCCGCCGCCGCGCAGATGATGACCGCGTCCAGCCCGCGGCCTTGCGTCAGCCGCGCCACCGCTTCTGCCACCGGGCCGCTGCGCAACACGGCGTCTGCCCCCAACGAGCGGGCCAGGTCCACCTTCGCGGCGTCCAGGTCAATGCCGAGCACGCGGCAGCCGTGGGCGCGCGCCAACTGGGCAGCGAGTTGGCCAATGAGCCCCAGGCCGATGACGCCCACCCGCTCGCCCAAGGTGAGTTGCGCGGTGCGCACGCCTTGAAGCGCGATGGCGCCCACGGTGACGAAGGCCGCCGCCTCGTCGGACACGCCGTCGGGGATGGCCACGCACAGGTTGTGCGGCACGGCGTTGATTTCGGCGTGGTTGGCGAGCTTGGCGCCGGCGCAGGCGACGCGCGCGCCCACCGCGAAGCGTTCGGCGTTCGGCCCGCGAGCAACCACCCGGCCGGCGGCGCTGTAGCCGAGCGGGATGGGCTGGTCGAGGCGGTTCAAGACGGCCTTGGCGGTGGCGACCACGCCGTCCTTGGCGAGCTTGTCGGTCACCTTCTTCACCAGGTCCGGCCGGTCCATCGCTTTGCCGGCGAGCGACTTCTTGGCCAGCTCCATCACCATGCGCTCGGTGCCGGCGGAGACCACCGAGGCGGTCGTTTGGACGAGCACCTCGCCCGCGCCCGCCTTGGGCGCTGGGACGTCAGCCACGGTGAGCGCACCGGTGCGGTAGGACTGGAGGACCTGTTTCACGGAAGGGGCGCAGTATACGCCGCGGCGACTAGACCTTCATCCACAGGGCCGTTTGGTCGCCTTCGTAGACGAGCGCGCCGCCCTGGCTGAACTCGAAGGCGTAGCGCGCCACAATTTGCGCGGCGGAGCGGCGCACGCGGGTGGCGCGCCCTTTGAGCAGAAGCGGCTCGCCGGGTTTGGCCAAGTTGGCGAAGCGCGCGCTGTGGATGCGAGCGCCGTAGCCTATCCATCCCTCGGCGTGCCGCAGGCGAAGGACGTAGTAGGCGTGGACGAAACCCAACATGCCGGTGACGTGGACCATCAGGCCGCCGTTGACGTGGCGCGGGTGGCGGCTCGGGTGCACCCGCTGCGAGCGGGTCAACGGCAGGTCGTCGTGGACGGGCATGCGGCACACGACTTCAGACGCGTCGTGGTCGATGCTGACGATTTCGTCCAGGAGCAGGGCATCTGGACCGTAGGGGCAGTCTTCGACGAAGGCGGAATCCAGGGGCATGGGCGCACCCTACCCGACTCTCACGCCTGCTGAAGGCAGCTCGCCAGCATCCCGGCGCTCTCGCTCTTCGCCAACCCGTCGAGAATCGGGCGCCAGACCTGTTCGCCCAAGCAGACCAGCGACGCCGCACGGTGCCGCATCCGGTCCCGAAGCGGGGTCGAGTCGAACCAAGCGGTGCCGCTGCCCACCCAGAAGCGATGGGTGGCCCAATCCATGACCGCGCGCTGAACGTGGGGCCTCACCGCGGCGCCGGCGCCGTTCTCGGCCGCCTTCTTGAACGCGTTCTGCACAAAGACCGGGCATTCGGCGCGGAGCAACGCGACCAGTCCTTCCTCGCCCCGCTCCTTCCAGGCGAGCTCGACTTGCGCGCGGTCGCACCAGATGGGGACCGCAGGCTGACCCAGGGCTTCCAGCGCCGCCGTGGCGCGCCGGCGGACGTTCTCGTGCAGGGAAGAGCGAACGACTTGGCGGATGTCATCCGCGGCTTTGGCTCCTTGCCCCTGCACCAGCGCCTCGATCGCCAAGCAATGCATCCATTCGGTTTGGAGCGACTCCCCTTGGCTCTGAAGGGCAAGGCGGGCCGCGTCGACCGCCCGCGGGTCGCGGCACAGGACCTCGAACGCAGTCTCGGGGGCCAGTAC
>Ga0075030_100004298_pt1 | contig 12889 bp, 5 predicted proteins | sample LitLauG_LLR_2012_FD_71393 | JGI IMG/M metagenome (GOLD analysis project Ga0075030, IMG submission 71393) | Freshwater sediment microbial communities from Pennsylvania, USA - Little Laurel Run_MetaG_LLR_2012 | ecosystem: Environmental > Aquatic > Freshwater > Creek > Sediment | place: USA... | reverse complement strand
TCGCCGGCCAGTTAGTGAATTTAACCGACCGGATGGTAGCCGCTAACAAATTGCAAAAAACAACGGGCGTTTACGTTTTTGAGGTGATCGCCGACGGGAACGTTTACAATCGGGAACTACGGGTGGGTGATATCATCGTCGAAATGGACGGCAAACCAATAGGTTCTGTGGATGACATGCACCGGTTATTTACCTATGATATGATCGGCGTACGCACCCAGATTGGCGTCCTACGGGAGGGCCACAAACAATTCATCCAAATTATACCGGGGGAAATGCAATAAGAGCTATCTCAGCAGTGTAATGATTCCCCTGCTGGCCTGGGTGGTATTGTTGAGGCGGACCAAAGACGCCACCCAAACATAGACATCGGCTGGCTGGGGCAAGCCGTGATAAGTGCCGTCCCAACCTTTGGTCATATCCGCCGTTTCAAAAATTTTCTGGCCAAGGCGGTTGTAGACCGCGAGCCGGAAGGACTTCACACGAAAGGGGTATCGGATCCTGAAAATATCATTCACCCCATCACCGTTAGGAGTAAATGCACTTGGTAACATTAGGTCGCAAAGTCCCTGTTTTACAGAAATCTGGCTAGAAAGGCTGCCGCAGGTATTTGCCACCCGAAGGGTGAAAACACCGGTATCCGTAACCAGGAATGTCGACTGACTGCTTCCATCCTGCCACAAATAATTGGCGGGGCCGTTCACCACGGGTTGCAAGGTTATGGTTTCTCCGTGGCATATAGTGGTGTCATTGCCCAGGGTAAAGCCGGGCTTGTTTAAATAATTAATATCCACCGAGTCCCTGGCAACACAACCGTCAAGGTTTACGGTGACAAAATACCTTCCCGGCGCACTAACCAAAAAATAAGGTTGAGTGGAACCATCCTGCCACAGATAAGAGGATTGGTTGCCGGCGGCATTAAGCAGATAGGTGAACCCCGAACAGATCGTCGTGTCATTTCCCAGGTCGACAGTCGGATTGTCTTTGTACCGGACGGTGATCGTGTCCTTTACCAGGCACCCCTGTTGGGTTATAATGACTGAGTAACGTCCGGGATGCCGGATCGAAAAATTACCGGAGGTGGAGCCGTCGCTCCATAGGTACGTGGCGCCTGGGAGCTGTAAACTGAATCGGTATACCGTATCCTGGCAAAGGGTCGTGTCATCACCCAGGATATTAGCTGGTGGCCCGATTGACAATATTTGTACCGTATCCGATGACCCACAACCATTGGTGGCGGTGGCCTTTACAAACCAGGTGCCGGGATGGTTCACTATTATCTGGCGGGTGGCCGCTCCATTATTCCAAAGGTAGCTGGCGAAACCAGCTCCGGCATCGAGGGTGATGAATTGATTGGAGCACAGGCCGCGGTCTGGCCCTAAGTCCACGATTGGTGACGCGAGGACCCTGACCCTAATGGTGTCGCTGAAACTGCAACCCGGCCATTTATCTGCAGTAACCGAGTAGGTGGTGTCTGTTGCCGGCAAGATAGTGACCGACCTGCCCGTATCGGAACTGATATCGTAGTTAGGCTGCCATTGATAATTCACAAACCCGGCGCTGGCGGTCAATACTACCGGTATTTTGTTGCAAACAGTGGTATCGTTACCGCCACTGAACGAAAAATCGGCGCCGGTAATACGGATGGTGTCAGAAAAAGCGTTGCCGCACTCATCTTTCACGGTGACATAGTATTTGCCCGGGGCGCTGACGGTATACAGGGAATCCCCGGCACCATCCTGCCATCGATAGCTGGCATAACCGATGCCGGCATGAAGCACCCTCTTGTTTCCCCGGCACAAAACAGTATCAGGTCCCAGGTTGAGCGGCGGTATCCTTTTCATGATAGTGACCCGGATCGAATCGACCGCTTCACTGCATTTCCCCTTTGGCAAAGACGCAATTAAGTGCCCCTTCCAATTCGTATCCTTCAGATGTATCAGCGCGGTGGAATCATTTTGAGGCAGAAGGCTATCAATAGCCGCGCTGTCGATCGTCCATTGCACAATTCCACCGCAACCGGGATTCTTGTAGGCAGTAAACAGCACTGCCGCAGAGTTTCCGCAGAAGGAACTGCCAGAGATTTTAAGACTGTCGCAGGAATTCAATTGTGCGCAAGGGTTGGAGGCAATGAGCGCTGAGGTATCATCTTCCAGGAACTGGTAAGCAACGGGAGAAACTTTATTATCAATGGCACTTCCCAGGTACGCATACAAGGGATCTTCGATGAACTGTAACGGCGAAAACTGCAAGATAAAGGTTTGGGTGCCCAGGCAAAGGGAAGAAGTATCACTGTTATGCATTTTTCTAAATTCAATGAAGCTGTTATACCCTCCCTGGAAATAGGACTGGGCGAAGATATAGCCGTTATCACTTGTGTAACGGAAGTTCCCGGGGTCGGTAAGGGCAATATTGGTATACGGCAATTCCCGCTGGTGTAAGAATTGCTCATTTTGAAAGGAACCCAGATACAGATTTGCATTGAGAGGATCCATGTAATGGAAAAGCGATACGAGTCCGCGCCCGTAGTTATCCAGATAGAGATCGTTGCTGTAATAATTAGTGTGGACCGATGAACTGATAGTGAAAGATTTCACGACATTGAAACCGCCATCGAACTCAATCAACCCGAAATGGTCGATAACCGCAGATGCGCCTATAAAATCTGAATACAACTTGCCGCCGACAAGATAGTGCCCGTTCGTCAGCCTGACACACTGGTTATAATAATACGTGAAAGATTTGTTGAGTGCTTCATTCGGGTCGGTGTAATCCGGCCGGAAGAAACGTTTATTGAGCAAATTGCCGGTGACATAATCCAGCGTCAGCACATTGATTGCAGCGGGAACGAAGGGCGCGTCAGCTCCATGACTGATACCCACTTCGGTAATTTGGCTGCCTTGCAAAAAGACAGATATGCCTTCGGCACCCTCCGTCGAAGAACTTGTATTGCGGTAGTTAGCATCCCAGACAATATTACCGGATGCATCCAACCGGATTATGGTTTCAGCCATCTCAGCATTCCCGTTACTTTCCGTTGTGCCGCATAAGATCAAATCCCCGTTGAGACCTTCGGCAACGCTATTTATATTAATAGAAATCTGCGGATACGTATTGGCCAGGTCCGTATGCAATCCTTTTTGCCAAATAATTTGGCCGTTTTTGTCAAGGCGGTAAACAATCGTATTGCTGGCGTTAAATCCGGCAGTGGTATCCACACTGCCCACACAAAGAATGTCCTGATTGGAGAGCTCGAAGGCATTGTACATAAAAAATGTGGAAAATGCATTGGGGTCAGTATTGTAAAATTCCTTGATCCAGGAGACTTTTCCCAGGTCATCTGTCTTAATCACCAGTCCCTCACCCCTTTTAATAAAATTGGGCTGGGTGGTATCATAGATCAACCCTAAAATCAACGTCCCGTCATCGGCGGTAGTGGCCATTTTTTGCACGTATATCCAGCTGCTATTCATATGCAGGAGCTGAACAAATGAAGTATCGGTGCATGAACTGCCCGGCTGGGGCAAATCACGGCCAGGGAGATGAGTGCCCCCTGAATGGATGGGGAGTTGCCGCGCGTATAAAAAGTCTTGTAACGAAGAAGGTTGCAGCAATTGAGGAACAGCTGTCCATCGGTTGGGCGGCCGGGTGTTCCCTTTGCGCGGCAATAGGTCTGCCTGGTGGATGTTGCTTCGGAGCGCCTCGCCGGCATATGTTTGCCAGTTGGCTGCATTATTTTTTTGGGAAAATGAAGTCAAGTGCAAAACGGCAAAAAATACCAGTGCAAGAGCCATCTTCATCGCATAAATTTAAGACTTAAAAATCAGTAAGAAAGACCGGAGTCTGAGGCGCTACGGCCTTATAGCGCCGTAATCTCCTGGCGGGTGCCAGTACTATTTTGACTGCTTTTCAACGCCTGCGGTATGGCTTCCCTTGACTCAAAGTGCTCCCGGTTCCTGGGTGCAATTCTCACGGAATGCATTGGTTTTCTGAAAGATGTCTGTGCAGGTACCAAGAGGCCTTTGCGTCCTTACCGGTTTGGTTGGCTTTGTAGGAATATGGACACCATGAAAAGCTTTTGCCGGAGGTTTTGTGACTGCGAACGCGGGATGCGGCCGGCAATAAAACCGGGAATATTTTAGTGCAGCAAGTGATAACACTGCGAGGCGATTTCCAGTTCTTCATTCGTTGGAATGACTAAAATCTTTGCGTGCGATTGGGCGGTATTGATTTCCCGCAACCCTGGTGAGTGCTGTTCATTTTTGGCGTTATCCAGGTAAAGACCGAGGTATTCCATGTTTGACGCACACAGTTGGCGCATCAGTGGGTCATTTTCTCCCACGCCACCGGTAAATACGAGTGCGTCGAGGCCATTTAACAGTGCCGTGTAGCCGCCAATATATTTTCGAATGCGCCACGCATACATCTGGTAAGCCAACAAGGCGTCTTTGTCTCCGCTGTCAATTTTTTCTTTGATGTCACGCATGTCACTGAGCCCCGTTAGCCCGGTCATGCCGCTTTTATTATTGAGCAGCGCATTTACATCTTGGGTGCTGTACCCCTTTTGGTGAACCAAATAAAAGATGGCAGACTGGTCAATATCACCGGACCGAGTACCCATGATTAATCCATTCATGGGACCAAACCCCATACTGGTCTCGATCGACTTTCCATCCTGAATGGCTGTCATGCTGCAGCCGTTGCCAAGATGTACCGTGATTATTTTTGATGGTTGACGCCGGAGATATTCAATGGCCTTCCCGCTAACATACTTATGACTTGTACCATGGAAGCCGTACACCCGAATGCCAAAATCATAGTAAAATGATGCAGGAATGGCATACCTGTAGGCAACAGGTTGAATAGACTGATGGAAGGCCGTGTCAAATACAGCCACCTGGGTAGCGTCGGTAAATAATTTTTGGGCAATATCAATCCCGAGATAATTTAGCGGATTGTGCAGGGGCGCCAGGGGGAATAATGTTTTTATCTTTGCTTTTACTTCTTCGGTAATAATGGTGGTAGCAGCAAAACTTTCCCCACCGTGTACCACGCGATGTCCGACAACATGTATGTCCCGGAAGTTTTTGATGACCCCTACGGAAGCATCTGTCAGTAATTCAGCAACTTCTTGCAGTCCTCTGGAATGGTCAGGAATTTCCCGGGTTCTCTTAGTAATTTTTTCAGTGCCGTTCTGATAGGTCTTGTGGATGATGGCCGCATCAGGGCGCGCGATCTTTTCAACAATACCGCTGCAGATAATGGCCTCGCCGGGCATGTCTATGAGCTGGTACTTGATCGAACTGCTTCCGCAATTAATTACAAAAATATTCATGCTAGCTATTTAGAAAGGAATGTGCGCTGGGTAAAAACAGGGGCTGTCATTGCTGCGCCTGGATTGCCGTTATTACAACCGTATTAAAAATATCATCCACCGTGCAACCCCTGCTTAAATCATTAACAGGTTTATTGAGTCCCTGTAATACAGGACCTATCGCGACGGCGCCTGTCTCTCTTTGTACCGCTTTGTAGGTATTATTGCCGGTATTCAGGTCGGGGAATATCAGTACCGTCGCCTGCCCGGCCACTTTAGAATGGGGCAATTTTTGTTTTGCTACCGCGGGATCTACGGCAGCGTCATATTGAATCGGTCCCTCCACCTGCAGGTCCGGTCTTCGCATCTTAACCAGTTCCGTTGCCCTTCGTACTTTATCGACTTCTTCGCCTTCGCCAGAGGTACCGGAGGAATAGGAGAGCATCGCAATTTTTGGTTCGATGCCAAATTTCAGGCTGCTTTCCGCAGAGGAGATGGCAATATCTGCGAGCTGTTCCGAAGTGGGTTTGGGAATGACGGCGCAGTCACCAAAAACAATCACACGGTCTTCCAGGCACATGAAGAATATGGAAGAAACGGTGGACACTCCCGGCTTCGTTTTTATAAACTGGAGTGCCGGCCGGATCGTATGTTGGGTCGTGTTAATCGAGCCGGAAACCATGCCGTCAGCATTTCCCTTATAGACCATCATCGTTCCGAAATAAGCGCTGTCCGTCATGAGATCGGCAGCCATATCCAAAGAAACATTTTTGCTTTTGCGCAGTTCATACAACGTCGAAATATATTGCGGCAGCAGGGGTGATTCGGACGGATGGACGATGCTGACGGAGGCCGGATCCAACCCTATGTTCAGGCGCTTTAAGGAAGCCTCAATTTCGTCTTTTTTTCCCAGTATGGTCAGCTGCACAATGCCCTGCTTGGCTAATTTTTCGGCAGCCAGCAAAATCCGGTCATCATTGCCTTCCGGCAAAACAATATGTTTACGGGTGGTTTTTGCACGTTTGACCATCTCGTACTGGAACATTCTGGGCGTCATCCCTTCTGGCCGGGTCGTCACGATCTTATTGATAATGGCGGTGGTATCAGCGAATTTTTCAAAAGTGTTGATCGCCAGTTCAATTTTGGCGGTATTGTCATAATAGATGCGGGACTTGACCGAGCCGACTTTATTGACAGTCTCAAAAGTACCTGTTTGCACCTGGACAATCGGGACCACCGTCTCCAGGCCTTCTATCAATTTTACAATCGGCTCCTCCGGTTCTAACCCACCGGAAAGGATCATGCCAGCCACTTTAGGATAATTTTTGGAAAGGTTCGCCTGGATCATGGCCACGATAATATCCCCGCGGTCCCCGGGGGTAACGATCAGGGTGTTTTCCTCCAGGTGGGTCAGACAATTGCGCAGCTGCATGGCCCCAACGATGAAATGGTCGACCCTGTTGGAAAGAAAATTTTCGCCGAACAACAGGTGCCCGTCTACGGCCGCAACAATTTCTTTCATCGTAGGGCTTTTCAATTCCTTTGCCACGGGAATGATCGCATGAAGTACATCGGCAGGCAATAATTTGTCGAATAGTTTTCCCAGTTCTTCACGGTCTTCGGGCAGCGTCTTGTTGGCAATGACAGCCACTAGCCTGACTTCTTTTTCGGAAAGGATCTGCAAGGTGGATAATACATTCTTGGTGACCTCATCAGGCCGGTACCCTTCGGCCTTGGCGACCAGGATTAACGGGATACCCAGGTTTTTGGCTATTTCGACATTGGAAGAAAATTCGAATGAAGCCCCTTCGCCTTCAAAATCCATCCCGTCTACCAGGACAAAATCATGCATGTCTTCGAGCTTCTTATATTTGGTTATAATCGTATCAATGATGTATGCATTGTTACCCTCGCTGCGATATTTCAATAATTCCGGATAGGTAAAAGCATACGCGTCCTCGTAGCTGATACCGAGTCCAAAGTGATCATTGATGGTTTCAATATTGATGTCCTTATGGTGGCCAAACTCCCGGATGACCGGCTTAAAATAGGCGATTTTTTTAATCTTGCCAACCAGTATGTTCATCAGGCCTAGCGTGATAACAGACTTACCACTATTGGATTCTGACGATGCGACGTAGATAGATTTTGACATTCAATTCTTATTTTTCAATACATTTTTAGTCAGCAAAAGTCGGTGAATTTTGCGTAATGTTTCATGAAGAAAATCAGCTCTTGGGTTGATTAGGTTCAACTTATTTTTGGTGGGGCTCTTGTTCAATCCGGGGCGGCGGCCCATTTCTTCAGCCCCTTTGGTGGGTTTGGTCCAGGATGGGAGCCCCTGCCGACCGTTCTGTTGAATGCCCTGCCCAATATTTAGGCATTAATGATATCTTTGAGAATGGCGGGCTGGTTGGAAAAATTCAAAGGCGCAGGCACCGGGTCTGCAGCAGTTTTGGCGGCACCGTGAAAAGGGAAGCCCATCGCGGAGCCATTACACAGTAAAAAACGATCGTTTATGGATACTTCTGGTGCAACGGGGGCCGCTGATGCGACGCAATATCAGTTGCAAATTTATTTGGCGGGGACCCAAAAAATCCGACCGCAACTGCCCGTGTCGTTTGAACAGCTGGAACAAAAGGCCGCAGAAATAATGAGGCCCGAAGCCTTTGGTTATATCGCGGGCAGCGCCGGATCGGAAATAACAGCGGTTAATAACGGGGCCGCTTTTAATCAATGGCAGATTGTTCCCCGGATGATGGGGGACGTGTCCCAGCGAAGTATAGCTATTGAATTATTCGGGGTTTCCTTACCTACACCGGTGTTACTGGCGCCGGTGGGCGTTTTGTCTATTGCCCATCCCGAGGCAGAAATTGCGGTGGCCAGGGCGGCAAAAATATTACGGGTACCCCAGGTTGTGAGTACCGTATCATCTAAAAAGATGGAAGACATTGCCGTAGCCCACGGCGATCACCCCCATTGGTTTCAATTGTACTGGGGAAAAAGCAATGATTTTACCAGGAGCCTGATTTCCCGGGCAGAAAAGGCAGGTTACAGCGCCATCGTCGTTACGCTTGATACACGGTTGTTTGCCTGGCGCGAAAGAGATATATCCAATGCGTATTTGCCGTTCTTATACCATGAAGGGCTGGCCAATTATTTTTCGGATCCCATTTTCCTGGCAGAAGTGGGCGACCCGGCAAAAGATCCAATGAAGACAATGCTGCATTTTGCCCATTGTTTTTCCAATCCGACGTCCACCTGGAATGACTTGGCTTTTATAAGAGCGTGTACCCGGCTGCCGGTGATCGTGAAAGGAGTCCTGCATCCCGATGACGCCCAAAAAGCGATCGACCAGGGAGTAGACGGCATCATCGTTTCCAACCATGGGGGTCGCCAAATGGACGGTGCCATCGGAGCGATCGATGCGCTCGCTGGCATTGCAGACCGGGTTGGTGGGCAAACAACGATACTGTTTGACAGCGGCATCCGCAGGGGCGCAGATGTGTTTAAGGCAATGGCTTTAGGAGCCAGGGCCGTTTTACTTGGTAGACCCTATGCGTATGGCCTTGCATTAGGCGGCCAACAGGGGGTACACCAAGTGGTGGCCAATTTGCTGGCTGATATTGATCTTACACTGGGCCTGGCAGGTTGCACCTCGTGGGCGGATGTTACGCGGGAGCGATTATTTCATAAAAGATGAGTTCCGGGAAGTTTTTCCCTCGGGTGGTATCCCGAAAATAAAAAATAGATCCCGCCAGGCAGACGCCGGCGGGATCTTCTTTTTGGAGGAAACTATGTCTTTTTGATCTTCTTTTGTTTATGGGACGATAACCAAATGATCTTGCCATTTTTGAGGGCATTGTCATCCTCGTAGTCGGCAGAATCGACCCTGCCATCTTTAAATTTGTCGACTTCTGTGTACCAAACGTTTACAAAATTGGAACTGTCTTTGACCGCATGATTTTTCAGCCAAACTGCCACCGTTACTTTCACGGAACTGAGGCTGTCGCGGTATTTGCTCCAGATACCCATGACAGAATCAGCCAGGCCGCCAAAATGAGAACCGTTTGACATGTCCGCATACATGCTGTCACCCATCGTGGTACGAAGCGCCTTCATATCGCCCTGCTCCCAGTATTTGTAGGAGTTCAGGACAGTTAAAAGGTCAGAATCGGAGACATCGTTAGTAAATTCCGTCGTGTAGGTCGCCGTATACGGCAAAGTGACCGTAGAAGCAGTCGCGGCGGTGGCGGGAGCGCCCGTGTCACTCTTGGGATTACAAGCTACCATGCATCCGCAGGCGCCCATGAATAGAAAAATGTACTTTTTCATTGTGATGCTATTTTGTTTTAAGGAAATGACGAGATCGTAATAGGTAAGATCGTTCAGGAATTCGTCAATTGGTTGGCAGACCAGCCTTCCATCGCTTGAAGGATGAGGGCGTGGATTGGTAAGTTAAGGTATTTAAACTGCAAATTCATTTTTATTGTGATCCCGCTACTGACCCGGTTTGAAATTATTTAAAATTGCGGCCATAAAAAATACCTGCCGGCATAACGCTGATGCCGCCTTGTAGACATTATTTCAGCGTTTTACCCATTCTTGACTGCCTGACAATGAGCCTTGAGAGGAACGGGAACCTTGGCCGATGGAAGTAGGATAGAAAAAATGAACATAAGGCTAAGAGAGAAAATAATGCTAACAAAATTATATCCGGAATCCCTGTGAATGTTTATTTTGTCATCTTTGAATACATCACTTACTTTACTTTATTGCCTTCGGTATCTATGTATTTAATCGGCCCAAGATTAAGCTCTTTTATTCCTGTTTCTATTTTACTTCTATCACCAACAATAACCCATGTTAAATTTTTGGGTTTCACTACTTTCATCGCCGCATTTTGTATATCGGTTAACGTCATTTGCTGCAGCAAGGTTGGATAATTAGTCAGATATTCTAGTCCTCGCTCATACTCAATAGTGCTTTGTAAAGTATTCAATACAGCATCATTTGTTTCCCACAGCCCGGGTAATTGCATCACCGCATTTTTTTGCACCTTGCCAAACTCCTCCTGTGTCGCAGGCTTATTGGCCACATATTGCGATAATTCTTTCTGTATCTCAACCATGGATTCTTTCGTTTTATCTGTTTGAACGGGAGCATACGCCACAAAAAGTCCCGGGCCTTTAGTATCTATGTACACAGAGCCTGCGCCATACGCCCAATGTTTATCTTCACGTAAGTTCATGTTTATACGTGAAGTGAATTCCCCACCAAGAATACGGTTCATCATACGGATTTTTTCATAATCCGGATCTTTCGCAGAAGGACTTATTTCAGCGGCAAAAATGATGGATTGTAATGCGCCGGGTTTATCAATAACATATACCGAAGGCTGTGCTGCTATGGCAACATCTTTTAAATTCTTTTCAGGAACAATTTGCTTTTTCCACGATGCAAAACTGCTTTCTAATTTTGTTCTTAATTCATCAGCTTTTATATCTCCAACCACGACTAATATCGCATTATTTGGGGCGTACCACGTATCATGAAATTTCACCAAATCATCACGTGTAATTGCTTTTACTGATACCTCGGTTCCTGAACCGGTAAAAGAATTACTATAAGCATGCCCTTCACCATACAACAAGCGCGGCAGTATGCGCAAACCCATTCCAAATGGCTGTGATTGTTCCTGCTTAATGGTAAGCAACTGTTCTTTCTGCACACGTTCAAAATTATTTTCAGGAAAAGAAGGATTGTGCAAAACATCCGTAAACAGGTTGAGTGACGCATCAAGATTTGGTTTTAATGCACTCAGGTATAAATATGAATTATCAAGATCAGAATATGTATACAATCTTGCGCCTAAATTAGCAAGATCGTCACTTAACTGTAAAGCAGTTCTTGTTTTAGTGCCTTCCTGCATCGCGCTCATGGTTAAAGAGGCGAGTCCGGGTTTACCAAATTGGTCTGCTGCATAGCCGGCATTAACCATTAACGACATATCAACAACCGGAACAGAATTTCTTTCAACCAATGCTACCTTTAAACCATTCCTTAATATAAACTGTTTTACTTCAGGAAAGTTTACAGTAGCAGGCGTACCCAAAGCAGGCTGTTGCTTTCTGTTTGCAATAGAATCGCCAACAGAATAATTGCCATAAGGTTCAATATATAAAACATATTCACCACCACTCAACCATTCAACCGCAGCTTTTTTTATTACAGCAGGTGTTGCATTTTTAATCCACTGCTGGATCTTTTTGTAATAATCAGGACTGCCACCAAACGTTTGACTTTGTGCAAGGATATCGGATGTGCCGCCGAAACCGCCGATACGCTCCATGCCTTTTACAAAGTTGGCAAAGTAATTTGTTTTCGCTCTTTCTAACTCTGCAACAGTTATGCCGTTCGTAAGTATTTTTTGGAGTTCTTCATTAATTACACTGTCTATTTTTCCTTTTGAATAGCCAGGTTTTACATCGCACTTAATAGTAAACTGGCTTGCAATTTCACGGTCATCAACATAAGAATGAACATCGTTCGATAACTGATCATCATACACTAATCTTTTATATAAACGTGATGTTTTGCCGTCAGTGAGTATATCGCTCAGTAATTTCAGGTAAGCTCCATCTGCGGTTCCCCATTGTGGCGTATTCCATGTTTTTTGTATGCGCGTTTGCGGGACACGGTCTTGTGCTGTTTGATAATGTATGCCCGTCATTTTTGCAACCCATGCGCTTTGCTTTGCAATTGGCGGACATGCAGGTATGGCGCCAAAATATTGTTTTACTTTTTGATAAACTATATCGGTATTTACATCACCTGCAATTACTACAGTTACATTGTTTGGACCATAATAAGAACGAAACCATTCTTTCACATCATCGAGTGATGCAGAATCTAAATCCTTTTTTTCACCAATCACAGTCCATGAATATGGATGACCGGCAGGATAAGTGCTATGTGCTGTAAGCTCATCAGCAATAGCATAAGGTTCGTTTTCATCCTGGCGCTTTTCATTTTCCACTACACCTCTCTGTTCTTCTAATCTTGATGAATCAACTGAGCCTAAAAGGTAACCCATCCTGTCACTTTCAGCCCATAAGATTTTATCTAAGCCCGATGTCGGTACATCTTCAAAATAATTAGTGCGGTCGTTATTGGTTGTTCCGTTCGCATCTGTGCCGCCAATAGATTCTATCAGCACATCAAATTTATCGCGGTTGTTTTCACTGCCGGTAAACATTAAGTGCTCAAACAAATGAGCAAAACCATTTTTGCCCTGCGGTTCATTTTTTGATCCGACATGATACCATACATTAAAAGCAACAATCGGCGCTTTATGATCTTCATGCACCACAAGCGTAAGTCCGTTGTCAAGTATAAATTTTTTGTACGGAATATCTATGTTAGGATACTTTGTTTTCACTGTTTGAGCCGATGTGGATGCAGCTAAAATTAATAAGCAGCAAATCGGCAGTAACTTTTTCATAAAAGAGATTTGGCGAGTTGTAAATAAATGAGAGGGAAAGATAGGACATTTTATAATGCATTTAGAGAAAT
>Ga0075030_100004296_pt1 | contig 12889 bp, 16 predicted proteins | sample LitLauG_LLR_2012_FD_71393 | JGI IMG/M metagenome (GOLD analysis project Ga0075030, IMG submission 71393) | Freshwater sediment microbial communities from Pennsylvania, USA - Little Laurel Run_MetaG_LLR_2012 | ecosystem: Environmental > Aquatic > Freshwater > Creek > Sediment | place: USA... | reverse complement strand
ATGGAGAGGCGCACCTCGAGCCGCGGGCGAAGCTGCTCGAGCCCCAGGAGGTCGAAGGTCTCGTCGCCGCGCAGTCGCAGGCTCGCCACATCGTCGCTGCCGCGAAACTGCAGCGGCAGCGACGATGTGGCGAGCCTGCGCCTTCGCGGCGACGAGACCTTCGACCTCCTGGGGCTCGAGACTCTTCGCCCGCGGCTCGAGGTGCAACTGGTCGTCCACCGCGCCGACGGCAGCACCGATACCGTGCCGCTCACGCTGCGCATCGACACGCCGATCGAGGTTGACTATTCGCACCATGGCGGCATCCTGCCCTTCGTCCTGCGGCAGCTCCTCGCCGCCTGATGGGGGTGGCGGCGCGGGAGGTCCCGCTCGCCGTGCTCGACACGAACGCCTGGCTTGACGTGTTCTGGTTCGGCGACCCGCAGGCGGTGGCCTGCGGACGCGCGCTGCGCGCGGGGAGCCTCCTCGCGCTGCGCAGCGCCGCGACCGAGCTCGAGCTCGAGCGCGTGCTGGCACGGGAGGCGTTTCGCCGCATTCCCTCGGCGCCGCTCCTGGCCGAATGGCGCGGACTCTCGCGCCTGCACGAGCCGGCCCACCCCGCCCCCTGGGCCTGCCGCGACCGCGATGACCAGAAGTTCCTCGATCTCGCCGTCGCGGCCGGGGCGAGCTGGCTCTTCACCAAGGACCGAGCGCTCCTGAAGATCGCCGGGCGGGCCCGGATGGCGGGGCTTTGCATCGCCGCGCCCGGCGCGCTCGCGATGGTGGAGACGGCATGAACGACGGAACGCCGTCCTGCCCCACCCCGGGAGACGAGGTCGTCGGAACTTCGCGCCTTCCAGGCGTGGGCACGACGATCTTCACGGTGATGTCGCGCCTTGCCACGGAGCATCGCGCGGTGAACCTCGGCCAGGGCTTCCCCGATTTCGACTGCGAGCCGGGCCTGCAGCGCCTCGTGGGCGAGGAGATGGCTGCCGGGCGCAACCAGTACGCTCCCATGGCCGGCGTCCCGGCGCTGCGCGAGGCGGTCTCGGAGAAGATCGCCCGGCGCGACGGCATCCGCTACGACCCCGAACGGGAGATCACGATCACCGCGGGCGCGACCCAGGCCCTGCTCACCGCGGTGCTGGCCGCGATGCAGCCCGGCGACGAGGCGATCCAGCTCGAACCCGCCTACGACAGCTACGCGCCCTCGGTCGAGCTCGCGGGCGGCCGCCTCGTTCCCGTCCCGCTCGACCACGCGCGCGGCTACTCGGTCGACTGGGACCGCGTGCGCGCGGCGATCACGCCCCGCACCCGGCTTCTCTTCCTCAATTCGCCGCACAACCCCACGGGCGCCCTCCTCTCCCGCGCGGACCTGGAAACCCTGGCGTCGATCCTCGAGGGCACCCGCGTGCTCGTCGTCTCGGACGAGGTCTACGAGCACATCGTCTTCGATGGGCACCGTCACGCCAGCGTCTCCTCGGTGCCCGCGCTCGCCGCGCGCGCCTTCGTCGTCTCGAGCTTCGGCAAGACCTACCACTGCACCGGCTGGAAGATCGGCACCTGCTGCGCCCCGGCCGCACTCATGGCCGAATTTCGCAAGGTGCACCAGTTCAACGTGTTCGCCGTGAACCACCCGGTGCAGTCCGCCCTGGCGCGCTGGATGCGCGAGAGCGACTCCGCGGAAACGCTTCCCGCCTTCTATCAGGAAAAGCGCGACCACTTCGTCGCGGGGCTTGCGCGCACGAGATTCCGCTCCCTGGCGACCTCAGGATCGTACTTCGTGCTCGCCGACTACTCCGCCATCTCGAGCGAACCAGAAGAAGCGTTCGCGCGGCGCCTGGTGATCGAACACGGCGTCGCCACGATCCCCGTCGCGCCCTTCTACCGCACCCCGTTCAACCACCGGCTCGTGCGCTTTTGCTTTGGCAAACGGCTGGAAACGCTCGACGCGGCGCTCGAGCGGCTCGCCGGGACCTGAGTTGCGGCATTGTCGGCCCCCATCGGAACGTCATCTTCCAGGGCCGGGCCAATCGGACAGGTTGTTCTCGCACTCCTCCACGCCAGCAGAAACCTGTCCTGCGGCGTAGAGCTCGCGCGCCTCGCGCCACAGGGGCGGGGCATTGGCAGCCTGGTCGAGGCTCTGCCAGGCGAGTGCGGTTACGCGCAGTGCGTTGGCGAGATCCAGGCGAGGCGCGTCCGGATTCGCGCGAAGGATCGCGACGGCTTCCGTGCCCGCGGAGAGCGCAGCTTCCGCTTGCCCGGCTTCGCGTGCGACGTCGGAAACATGCCGGAGCGCATGTGCCAACCATGTCCGGTCGTGATGTTCCCTCGCGAGGTCGGCGGCCTGGCGGTACCCCTGCAAGGCATCGTCAATCCGCCCCTCGTTTCGAGCCACACGAGCATTCGCAAGAATTCCCTGGATTCCGTCCCTCATGGCGCCTTCCCGTTTTGCATGGCATCGGCTCTCACGATCCTCGCAGGACGGCAACCGTGGCGGGAACCGGCCGATGCGGCATCAAGGGGCGGCCGAAAGCAAGGAGCAACTCCCCAACACGCCCAGCACGAAGAGCAGCCAGTCCAGGAGAAGACCCAGCACGAAGCCCCAGTGCCACCGAACATAGACCGCCTGAACCAGGATGCAAGCGGCGAGCGCACCCCAGACACCGGCGGCCAGTGCCATCAGCTCCCATCCCGGGGCCGGTGAGCGGGCGACCAAAAAGACAAGGCCGATCGCTGCGCCTGCGACCGCCTGGAGTGCCATGGCGGCCGCGTGGCTCCGCCAGGACTCCGGGCGCCATACCTGGGGGGTCGCGGCCTGGAATCGGTGGAAGAGACGCCCCGTGACCACATAGCTGGTCGAAACCGACAGGATGGTTCCGGAAATGGCGCCAACCACGATCGCATTCATCTTGTTGCCTCTCGCAACACCGCAGCGACAATCCCTGGCGCCGGCGATGGAACGCCTTCGACGCCCGGTCCCGGCAGATCGCGCCAGGCTGGCGCGACAGCAAAATGCTAGCGCCAATGGGCGCCTTTGGACGAAACTTTGCCGGCCTCACCGTACCGAGTCGCTCTTCCGGATGGAGGGCGACAGCCCGGCCGCCTTGACTCCGGCCTCCGCGCACGCAGCGTCGTCGGCCGGGGCCTCGCCCGACACGCCGACCGCCCCGAGGAATTCCTTTCCATCGGCAGAGAAAACGGGAACCCCGCCCGCGACAGTAACCACATGAGGCGCGTTCGCGAAGCCCGGTGTCTCGCGAGCCGCCGCCGACATCTCCGCGGTGGAAAAGTGCCATTGCGCGACGGCATCGGCCTTCTGCATGGCGAATTCCCCGATGCCCGGAGTGTTCCCGTCCATCCGCAAAAAGGCAACCGGATGCCCTCCAGCGTCATAGACCGCGATTGCGTGGCTCTGGCCCTTTGACTTCGCGCGCGCGCTGCAGCCGTCGATGATCTTCGAGGCCAGGTCCGCGCTCAGCGGCACCTGGGCGGAACCAACGGCCGGCCCGACAAGAAGCAGAACGACCGAGAGCGTCGTCAGAACATCGCGCAAGAACTTCATGTTGGCTCCTTTCTGCAATTGTCCGTTGGTCATGACCGGAGACCGCTCGAGTGCATTCCATCTCTTGCGCCCCGGGAAGCAACCCAGCATGGAACGATCCGTCTCCGGCCCCGAGTGTCCCGGACCCGTGGAGTCAAATTCAGCGCCGGTCGGTACCCATCGCGGTGGCAATGAACGCCATCACGTCGTCGGCCCAGATATCGATGCCCGCCCGGGACGTCGCAAAACCCCAGTGTCCATCCCGGTGACTCGATCCAAAGGCGGGATACACGATGGATCGCCCCCCGCCGGTTGCGGCAATCCTCCCCAGGTCCTCGCTCGGGCCCAGGTCGAAATCATTTTGCGCCTGGACGATGAGGACCGGTGCCGACGCCTTGCTCAATGCCCTCTCGAGTCTCTCGCGCAACCGGACCTCCGACCACGACATCGCGCCCGGTGCAAAGGCAACGAAGGCACGCACTTCGCGGAATCGCTCGGCCGCGAGAATCGTCTGGATGCCGCCGAAGGAACACCCGGAGACCACGACCCTCCTGGAATCCACCTCCGGACGCTGGTAGAGCCAGCGCAGGGCCGCGTCGACGTCCAGGCTGGCGCGTTCCTGTGCGGCAACCACCGCTGCACCGCGAGTCCCGCGAATCTCGTCCATGATGTAAGGACCCGGCGATCGCCCCTGTCCCCGCCGATGCGGCACGAAAAAGACGAATCCTCGGGACACGTAAAAGTTTGCCAGTTCCGACTGCGAGCCTGGATGTCGTTCGCTACCATGGTTCCAAAGCACGGCGGGAAATGGGCCCGTACCGCCGGGAACGAAGTAATAGCCCCCCAGTGTGGATCCATCCAACGCGGGAAAGGACACGAAATGGCGATCCTTGTCCGTTGCACCCTCGTCCTCCGACTGGGCGCGCGAAGGGATGGGAGCGGCGAAGCACAGGAGCGCCGCGCACGTCCTGAGGCGAAGCGATCGAAAACGCTCGAATGTGCTTCCGGCCCAGCCTTCGCGATGCTCCGACATGGCGCCCCTTCTCTTCATCGAGGGATCCGATCCCAGGGATTCAAAAATGCCGGCGCAGGAACGCGCCCAATCCGCCGGAGATTCCCACGATCTTGTTGGTCGACTGGCGATAGAACTTGAAATTGAGTTCAGTCTCGGGTCGGCCGTCGTCCCAGTCGCAAAACCGCTGGATCCGGCCTTTCTCCAGTGGTCGCTTCACCATCGCCGTGCGTCGGACGGTGATGCTTACGCGTGGCGTCTGCCGCTCGACCCCGGGAATCCGCGGAGATTCCCGGGCTGAGGTGACGACCCCTCGGGCGAGGAGGCCCTGGCCGCCATACGTTTCGCTGGAAAAAATGTAGATCGTGTGGCCCTCCGCGACGAGTCTGCCACCGTACATCGTCTTCTGGTCGCGAAACACGTACTCCCTCGCACCCGGGACTTCGACATGGACCTTGATCGCGAAGACTTGCCGCTTCATTGCGCCTCGCCGGTTTCGCCCTTCCCTACAATCTGCGTTCGTGGGGAAAGCGGGCCCGCGCATCCTCGAACAGGACGGCACGAACCCGGGCTCGGGGTTATCCTGGCCGACTTGAAAAGAGATACAGAATGACGGCTCACCCGCCCGGGATTTCACCCCAGACCACCGCCCGCATTGGTGGCGTGCTGTATCTATTCATCATCGTAGCCGCGCTGTTCGGCGAAGCCTACGTCCGCGGAACCCTCATCGTATCCGGCGATGCCGCGGCGACCGCCCAGAGGATCCTCGGATCCGAGACCCTTTTCCGCCTGGGCCTCGCTGGGGAAATGCTGACCTGCGTATTCGATGTCGCGCTCGCCCTGATTTTCTATGTCCTCCTCAAACCGGTCGGCCGCAACCTGGCCCTGCTGGCCGCCCTCTTCCGACTGACCTACGTCGGAATCTATGGCGTCGCCAAGCTCTTCGAGATCGCCGCGCTGGCCGCCTTGCACGGACCCGACTCCCTCAAGGCCCTGGATCCGGCGCAGTGGCACGATCTCGCGTTCGTGATGCTCCGGGTCCACGGTTTGGGCTACGGCGCGAGCCTGCTCTTTTTTGGAAGCTCCTGCGTCCTAATGGGATACCTGATGTTCCGGTCGGGGTACCTGCCGCGCGCTTTCGGAGTCTTGCTGGTCATCGCGGGCACCTCCTATGCCTTCTACAGCCTGGCGCAGATGATCGCCCCGCAGTTCGCCGGGCAAAATCTCTTCCCTTGGATGCTCCTGCCCGGAATTCCTGCCGAGTGGGGGCTCTGCGTCTGGCTGTTGATCAAGGGCATCGACCTACCGAAATGGCACGAGCACGGACCGCATAGCCCGGACGCCAGCGTCTGACGCGAATGCTTGCGGCGTCCCATACTCGGCGCGTCATTGCTCCAGGAACTTCCACCAAGCAAATCCCAGGCGCCCGGGAGGCTGCTTCGCATCGTGGGGCATGCGCGGCAGGCCGGCCCGATCGCGGGCCAGGTTTTCGGACCGTTCCGGATCGTTCTGGATGGTCGTCACGACACCCAGACCCCCGCCGCGCAGGAACATGGCGGGTACGTACTCGCCCGCCGTCGCTCGATGCATCGGGACGCCGGGGTGATCCCTGGCCCAGACATCGGCATGGAACGGCGGGGCCTCTACGACTTCCGGCTCGGCCTTCCCGTCGCCGACGCGGATGGTGGCGACGTGCACTTTCAATGCGTCCCCGTCGCCCGACGACCAGGTGGCCGCCAGTTCGCCGTGGCGCCTCGCCGCCAGGTACGGAAAATAGGAAACCTCGCCGATGTCGACGACATGCCACTGGGTCCAAGACTCGCCGTCGTTCGCGGATCGGGCCAGCCATATGCCCCGGCCGGAGCCCCAGAGGGAATAGAGCGCTCCGTCCTCGTCCCAGGCGATCGGCTCCACCCAGCGGGGCGTGCCTTTTTCGTCGCCGGTACTCCAGTCCCGCTCCCCCGGTGCCGGGCGCTTGCTCCAGGTCTTGCCTCCGTCCAGACTGACGGCGATGAGGTCGACGCCGGCATGGAAGGTGTTGCCGGAGGCCGACGCCGGAGTGATGCGGACGGCGATCTCCCCGCGGGGCCCCATGGCCAGATGGCTGGAGCCCCCACGGTCGTGGATTCTGGGCCTCTCCGTCCAGCTGGCGCCGCGGTCCCCGCTGATCCAGTACCGGATGCCCGCCCCGTCGTTCCAGATCAGGTGCGCCGTTCCATCGGGAGCGACGCCGATCCAGGGTCGATCGTCAAAGCGGGTCCTGGACAGGACATTCCACTTCCAGGTCGCCCCCGCATCCCGGCTGACGCCCACGGCCATGCCGGTGCCTTCGTTCTTGACCCGGTCGTAGCTCATGGCGACGTAATAGAGGACATCGTCGGCGCCCACCGCGAGATCCACGTCCGAATCCCCAATCGCGCCGTCTGCATTGCGACCGACATCGACGCGCTCCCAGGACGAGCCATGGTCGCGACTGCGCCACAGGTCGGGGATCTTCTCCTCGGTGTCACGTCGCCCGCCGTATCCAGCGACAAAGAGCGTGCCATCGCGAAGCTCGACGACCATCGGCTCCCGGGCGAGACGGTCGAGATGTTCGACCTTCTGCGCAAGGACGAGTGATCTTGATGCCGCACTTCGTCGCGCTACCGGATCGCCATTGCTCCCCCCGATGTTTTCCTCATTCGCCAGGGCCGTGAATCCTGCCAGAACGCACGCCGCCACGAACATGCGGGACAAAACCCGACTCATGCTCGCACCCGATGTACCGTCGCGAATTGAGATCATTCGATGACCCGGTCCGCCCGCTTCAGGACTTCCGCCGGGATCGTCACGCCCAGTTCGCGTGCAACCTTGCGATTGACGATGAAATGTTGCTGCGTTACCTGTTCGAACGGCGTGTCGGCGGCCTTTGCCCCCTTGAGAATCCTGTCCACGACAAGCGGCATCCTCGGATAGGTATCGAAAATGGTCGTGCCATACGACATCAATACGCCCTCGTCCGATGCGCCGCCCCAGAACATGGCGGGTATCCGGCGTGCCAATGCGATTTCGCCGATGCGCTTCCGGTTCAATATGGCAACGGGAACCTCCATGACCAGCAGCACCTCGGCCTTTTCCGCCACCACGGAATCGAACGCAGCGTCCAGGTCTGGCGTCGGGCCGTGCAGCCTGAGGGTATGAGAAGTGATGTTCATGGATGCCGCCGCGGCGTTGTTGTCGCGATCCAGCGGTGCAAACCCGTTGGCGTCGGCTCCGGGGATGTCCGAATCGCTCAGGAACGCGACGCGGGATAGTCCGGGAAACACTTCCTTCAGGATCGTCAGCTGTTTTCTCGCCCTCTCCGGATCATGATTGGTGACCCCGGTGACGTTTCCCCCGGGATGCTGGAGCGTCGCGGCAGCACCGATTGCAACGGGATCCGCGACGAGCGCCGCGACTATGGGGATCGTCGTACTCGCCTTTCGCGCCGCATCCGTCGGCGGGCCACCATAGGTGGCAATGACATCGACTTTCAGGGCCGCAAGCTCGGCGGCAAAACCCGGAAGCCGTTCCAGTTTTCCCTCGGCGAATCGGGTCTCAAAGACGATATTGGTGCCCTCGACATAGCCAAGCTGCGCAAGCCCCTTCTTCAACTGGTCGAAGTCCGCACCCGGGGTCCGATTGAGAAGTACGCCGACGCGGTAAACCGTCGAGGATTGTTGTGCCTGGGAAACTCCTGCAACGAAAGTGGCCAGGGACGCGGTGAACGCCAGAAAGGCAATTCGCTGGATATTCATCGGCCGGCCGCTCCCCTTCCCATACGGTCAGCGGATTTTCGTACGAAAATGAGTGGTGCGTCACTCGTGGCGGGTACCTGCTGCTGCACCGCGCAATCGCATCCGCCAGGCCGCGAAAATCAGGAGGCGGGGAGCCGTCGCAGGATGAGTTCCGCCGCCATCAGATCGAGGTGGCCTCCCCCCGCGTTCTTGAACAGGGTGATCTCCTGCGCCGAGCGGCGGCCCGGCACGGATTCGCCCACAAGATCGTAGAGGTCGCCCAGTACGTCATCCTCGCAGATCGCTCCGCTGGCGACCGGCTGCAGGATGTCACCCACGCCGGCAAAGGCCGCCTCGCGCCGGTCGACAAAAATCCTCGAGCGCTTGGCCGCCTCGTCATCGGCCTCGCGTGTCCGGGGGCTGTAGCCACCGACGAGGTCAAGGTGGGTTCCCGGCGCGAGATTTGCACCCCGCACCAGCGGTTCGTGCGAACGCGTGCAGGTCGTGATGACCTGCGCGGACCGGGTGGCGGCGGCAAGATCCTCCACGGCCTGGGATGCGATCCCCTCCCTCTGCAGGAGGTCGACGAGCGCAGTCGCGCGCTCCGCCGTGCGGTTCCACACGAGAACACGGTCCAGCGAGGGCCGGACCGCGCGATGTGCGCGCACGAGCCACGGCGCCATCGCTCCCGCGCCGACGACGAGCAGCGTGCTGGGCGACTCCGGCGCGAGGATGCGGGCGCCGAGAGCGGAGTCCACGGCCGTACGCCACCAGGTGATCTCGGTGCCATCCATCACGGCGAGGGGGCGCCCGTCATGGCCATCAAAGATCACGAGCACGGCCTGCACCGCCGGGCGGATGCCCTCGCCGAGATTCGCGGGGAAGCTCGTGATGAGCTTGCTCGCGAGAAAGCGGCCGCCATCGACGGCATGGCGGACGAAGTAGCGCCCGCTTTCGCTCCCGAGATGGGCGTCCTGGATCTCGATCCGCCCGCGGCGATGCCCCTCCTCGAAGGCGGTCACGAGGGAAGGGAAATCGAGGACGGCGCGAATCGCTTGCGCGCTGATGAAGCGCAATCGGGATCTCCGCGGTTCGGGGGGCGCCCGTGGCTCAGTGGACCGGGCGCTCGATCAATTCGATCCGGTACCCGTCGGGATCCTCGATGAACGCGATGTTCGTCGTACCGCCCTTCACCGGCCCCGGCTCGCGGGCAATCTTCCCGCCCGCGGCGCGGATCCTTTCGCAGGCCCCGGCGACATCGGGCACGGCCAGCGCAAGGTGGCCAAAGGCCGTGCCCAGATCGTAGCGATCGACCCCGTGGTTGTAGGTGAGCTCGATCTCCGCGCCGCCGTCGGCGTTCCCGCGACCAAACGCGACAAAAGCCAGGGAATACTTCTGCTCCGGACGCTCGGTGCGGCGCAGGAGATTCATGCCCAGGACGCGCGTATAGAAGTCGATCGAGCGCTCGAGATCGCCGACGCGGATCATCGTGTGGAGAAGGCTCATCGGTGCATTTCGGCGGGATGAACCGGGATCACTTGAGCTGCGCGCGGATTTCCCCGCCCTTGTTGGCGGCGCTGTGCACGTTGACGTAGAGTTCGCCCGCCTTGAACGCCGCCATCTGCGCAGCGTCGAGCTTGGCCCCCTCCGGCACCTTGAAGGTGTCCCCGTCCTTGACGAGCTTGACGATCACCGGACCGTTCTTGCCTTCGGCCGCAAAGTGGATGTGGGCCATCGTCCCATCGACGCCGTGGGTCACGATGGCACCGGACACGCTGCCGTCATCGGCGATCGTGATCGCGGCATCGCCCGTTGCGGAGGTCATGACAGGAGGCACTTCGTGCTCCCCCGTCAGTTTCACTTTCACGTCCGCGGCCAGCGCCGTGGCGCCCGCGAGAGATCCCAGCGCCAGAACCATCGTCGCGACGATCGAATTCCTATTCATGACTCTCTCCTTGGTGACTGGATCATTGGAAATCCACCCCCGCGGGCAAAAGCAGCGATGACCGCGGCGGAATACCGGACCCTTCCCGGCAAATCAGCGGCACAGTCTAGCCGGGACATCGCTCCGGAAGACCCTGATTCGCGCATTTGCGCCTATACCAGCCACCGCACCAGCGTCGGCAAAACGAGCGGCGTGAGCGCTCCATTGAGCCCCATGGCCAGGGCCGCGAACGCCCCCGCCTCCTCGCTCACCTGGAAGGCACGCGCCGTGCCGATGCCGTGCGAGGCTACGCCCACCGCGAATCCCCGGATCGCGGGATCGCGGATCTTCATCGCATCGAAGAGGGTGCGAGCACTGACCGCGCCCAGGATGCCGGTAAGGATGACGAGCACCGCCGTGAGCGAAGGGATGCCGCCGATGTGCTCGGCAATGCCCATGGCGATGGGCGTCGTCACGGACTTGGGCGCGAGCGACAGCTGGGTCGGGAGGCTCGCTCCCAGGGCCCGGGCGATGGCCACGGCGGTCAGCGCGGCGGTGAGGCTGCCGGCGACAAGCCCGGCTGCGACCGGCAGGATCATGGACCGCACGCGCCGCAGCTGTGCGTAGAGCGGCACCGCAAGCGCAACGGTCGCCGGCCCAAGCAGGAAGTGCACGAACTGGGCGCCATCGAAATAGGCCTGGTACGAGGTCCCCGTCGCGGAGAGCAGCGCGACGAGGAAGGTGATCGAGAGCAGCACCGGATTGGCGAGCGGATTTCGCCCGCAGCGCTCGTAGACATAGAACGCGAGCTGGTAGGCGACGAGCGTGACGGCCAGCCAGAGAAGGGGCGAGGCGGCAAGATAGACCCAGAGGGCGTCAAGCCGGGGGGCCACGGCCGCCTCCCTCGCCCGTCCGGCTTTGCACGTACTTCATCGTCCAGGCCGTCACCGCCAGGGTCGCCAGGGTGCCGGCCACGAGCGAGACGAGCAGGGCCACCCATTCGTCGGCAACGCGGTGCAGGTGCAGCAGGATGCCGGTTCCGGCCGGCACGAAAAGGAGCGAGAGGTGCTGCAGCAGGCCCTGGCTCGTCGTGCGGAATTCCTCGCTCGGCCCACCGCGCAGCGCGAGCGTCAGGAAGAGGAGGATCATTCCCAGGACCGGCCCCGGCACGGTGAGGTTGAGACCGCGCGCCAGGATCTCGCCAGCGAGTTGAAAGACGAGCAGCCAGGTGATCGCGGAAACCATCGCGGCCTCTCAGCGAGCCCCGCGCAGCAAGGCCGGGCGAAATGGGAGAGTCACGGCTCGCCAAACCCCATGACGCCCGGGCCCCCGGGTCGCGACCGGCGCGGACCCCAGGCACCCGCGTGGACCGCGGCGTGGAAATCCTCGATCGCGCGATGAAAGGCGCCGGGTTCCTCGAGGTGGAGCGTGTGCCCCGACCGGGGCAGGAAGAGCAGGCCGGCCCGCGGGATCGTGCGTTTCAGGAGAAGGCCCGCTTCCAGGCAGGGCTCGTCCTCGTCACCGGCGATGACGAGCACCGGGGGCTGCACCCCGCGCAGCGCCTCGACCATCTCGAAGAGCAGGGGACGCTTCATGAGCACGTTGCGCAAGGTGTTTGCCGATCCCAGGGGAGAGTGACCAGCAAGGGCGCGCGCGAACTCCTCCCAGCCTCGTGGGTTCTTGGTCTTTAGCTGCACGCGCGTGGGGCTCGCCGCGTGGCGTGCGGCGGCCAGCGCCGGGTCGGTTTCAAAGGCCCGCGCGAGGCCCTCGCAATCGGCGCGAAACTGCGCGCCTCCTGCGGGGTCGGCCCCGTAGCCACAGCCCGCGATGACCATGGAGAGCACGCGCCCGGGATGCGCGATCCCCGCGTGCAGCGCCGCGAAAGCGCCCATCGAAAGCCCTACGAGGTGGGCTTTGGCGATGCCCAGGTGATCGAGCACGGCAAAGAGATCGTCCCGCGCCCGCTCCTGCGAGTAGGCCCCGGGGTCGGTGGGGACGTCGGAGGGCAGGTAGCCTCGCGCGCTGTAGGTGACGCAGCGGTAGCGGCGCGAGAAATGCCGCAATTCCCCCTCCCAGCTGCGATGGTCGCCCCCGAACTCGTGCAGGAAGACGAGGACTTCGCCCTCTCCGACCTCCTCGTAGTGCAGGCGCACCCCGTCGCTGGTGGTTGCAAAGGGCATGGAAGTCGTCGCCGGTGGGGTCCGCCTGCCGCGCGCCTAGAGGATGCGCGCGACGTCGGAGAATTCGAGCCGCGGTCCGCGCGGATACGTGCCGGCGGGATCCGCGACACCCAGGTTGACGAGAAAGTTCGCGCGCAGCCTCCCGTCCGGAAAAAACTCCGCGTCGACCTTTGCGGCATCGAACCCCGACATGGGTCCGCAATCGAGGCCCAGGGAGCGCGCCGCAATGAGGAGATAGGCGCCCTGCAGGGTGCCGTTGCGCATCGCCGTCGCCTGCGCCAGCGTCTCGTTGCCCGCGAACATCGGTCGCGCATCGTAGGCGGGGAACTGCTGCGGCAGGTGATCGTAGAAGCGTGTGTCGAAGGCAAGGATCGCGGTCACGGGCGCCTGCCGGGTCTGCTCCACATTGGGGGGCGAGAGGGCGGGCTCGAGGCGGGCCTTTGCTTCCGGGCTGCGCACGAAGACGTAGCGCGCCGGCTGGCAGTTCATCGAGGT
>Ga0075030_100004295_pt1 | contig 12889 bp, 18 predicted proteins | sample LitLauG_LLR_2012_FD_71393 | JGI IMG/M metagenome (GOLD analysis project Ga0075030, IMG submission 71393) | Freshwater sediment microbial communities from Pennsylvania, USA - Little Laurel Run_MetaG_LLR_2012 | ecosystem: Environmental > Aquatic > Freshwater > Creek > Sediment | place: USA... | reverse complement strand
GATCCCATTGTTCGTCGCGCAGGCAAATCTCCATCCATTTTCCTTAACAACCTCCGGAAACCTTTCCAAGACTTTTGCAATGAGTTCTAGTGTCAGGGCGTATCGCTGGCGTATGAGGAATTATATCATCTGCGGCGGCCAGATCTGCAATGGTGCGTGCGACTTTGACGAAGCGGTCATGGGCGCGTGCGCTGAGGTTCAGGCTGTCCATGGCCATGCGCAGGAGGTTCCCGGCGTCGGTGACTACTGGACAAAACTTGCGGACTTGGTGCGAACCCAAACGGGAATTGATGCGGACTTTGCCGTCGTTGCCGAAGCACGCGCGCTGGATTTCTCGCGCCCTTACGACGCGCTCGCGGATGGAGGCGCTGGACTCGGAACGTTCGGTGCTGCGGAGATCGTCAAAGGCGACAGAGGGCGCCTCGACGTGGAGGCCTATGCGATCCAATAGCGGGCCGGAGATGCGGTCGCGATAACGCTCGACCTGCTGAGGCGTGCAGCGGCACTGCCTTTTGGGATCCCCATGGAATCCACATGGGTGCGGCTTCCAGCGACGGTGGCAACGGGATGAAAACGGAAAACGCAGCGCACAGAACCCCCGCCGACCTCAGTTTTTCCGGAGGAACTTGTGCAACCGACCGAAGGTGCTCCACTCGGTCACGATGAGGTTGCCATCCTTGTCGATGGACGCGCCGTGCGGGGAATTCGTAATGCCGTCCTTCCAGTTCTCCGGCTTGAGGCCAAAATTTGCGCGGAACTTCGGCTCCGGCTGGTCGCCGACCTGCGCGGCGATGTCGCCGGATTTTCCGAGCACGGTCACGCGACCTTGCAGTTCGGGAATCACCGCGTTGTCGCCACGGATGTGGACGGCGGCGGGCATGCGCATATCCTTCTGGATGACGCGCACGAAGTTGCCGTCCAGATCCCAATATTCCACGCGGTTGTTGTTGCGGTTGCAGACAAAGAGCAGCGGCTTTTCGCCGCGCGTGTCGAGCGCGATGCCGTGGCAGGTCTTGAATTTTCCTTCCTCCTCGCCCATGCCGCCGAACGCCTTCACGAACTTCCGGTCCTTGTCGAATTTGTAAATGTAGTTCGAGCCGTAGCCGTCGGCGACAAAGATCGAGCCGTCCGGCCCGACCGTCACGGCGCAGGGATTGAAGCCGCTCGCGTCTTTGCACTTGCCGGATTCCTCCGGGTATTTGAGCGACCACTCCTGCGTGCCGTCGAGCCGCAGCTTGACCACCTCGTGCTCCCTGCCCCGCGCCGCATAGATAAATTCCGCGCCGCTTTCCTCGCGGATTTCGAGCGCGTGGATTTTCGTAGGTCCTACTGCGCGCTGGAATTTCCCCTCCCCCGAGAACACAAGAATGCCGCGCGGTGTGTCGGTGGTGACGTAGATGCTGCCCGCTTTGTCGATGGCCACGCCGCCGTGACACGGGCCAGTCTGCGTGCCGCCGGGTTGCGCATCGAAGAAGTTCGGCACGTCCTCATACTTCAGCGACTGCGCCACGGCATGCGCGGCAAACAATGCAAGAGCAGTGAGGAACGGGAGGAGGGTGCGTTTCATGCACTGCCTTTTCGATGAGGGGGCGGAATTGGCAATCGCGGAAATCGTGCAACTCGTTTTTTTTGTTTCATGTGAATGCAGCGGCTTGCTTGTGCGAAATTGCGGGAATTGCCAATCTCCCGACTCATTTTACCAAACTAATTCCTGCCCATGCGCTCACCTGCCCTGTTGCTCCTCGCCCTCACGATCTCGTTGCACGCCCAGCAACCGCCGTACGATGTCTTCCCGCCAGCCGACGCCCCTTACCATCGTGTGCGCTACGAAGCCTCGACGAAGCCCGGCGAACTTATCTTTCCCGTCAACTACACGATTTGGATTCCACCTGGCTTGAAGACGCTGCGCGGCGTGATCGTCCACCAACACGGCTGTGGCGAAGGCTCATGCAAATCGGGACTCACGGGCGCATTCGATCTGCACTGGCAAGCGCTCGCAAAAAAGCACGGCTGCGCTCTGCTCGCACCTTCGTATGAGCAGCCGGAAAAGGCGGACTGCCAGAAGTGGTGCGATCCACGCAACGGCTCCGACGCGGCATTCCAAAAATCGCTCGCCGACCTCGGCGCGAAATCTGGCCATCCCGAACTCGCAGCGGTGCCGTGGGCGCTGTGGGGCCACAGCGGCGGTGGGCACTGGGCTGGCGGCATAGTGCTGCTGCATCCGGATCGCGTCGCCGCCGCGTGGCTGCGTTCCGGTGTGCCATCAGTGAAGGCCGCAGAGAACAAGCCCGCGCCCTACACCATTCCCGAAGCCGCGCGGGGCGTACCCGTGATGTGCAACCTCGGCACGAAGGAAGGCGTGACCGTAAAGGAAGGCCGCTTCGCTGGCGTGTGGCCGAGCAACGAAGTTTTCTTCGCCGAGATGCGTGGCATGGGCAGCCTCATCGGCGTGGCCGTGGACCCGCTTACCGCGCACGAATGCGGCAACCAGCGCTACCTCGCCATCCCGTGGTTTGACGCGTGCCTTGCCGCGCGGCTGCCGGAGAAAAATGGCTCGCCATTGAAACCCATGCCCGAGGCGTCCGCACAGATCGCACCGCTTTATCTGGGCGAGGGCGAGATGGTCGCGCCCGTGCCCGCCGCAAAATTTTCAGGTGCACTCGTCAAGTCTGTCTGGCTGCCGAACGAAGCAATCGCAAAAGCGTGGGCGCAGTATGTGAAAGACACCGCCGTGGCCGACATCACGCCACCGCCTGCACCGACGAAGTTGCGGGTGAAGGGCAACGACATCACGTGGGAAGCCGAGGCCGATCTGCAAAGTGGGCTCGCAGGCTTCATTATCGAGCGCGACGGCAAATTCCTCGCGAACGTTCCCGAGCAGGCGAACAATCCATTTGGTCGCCCCATTTTCCAAAACCTCCAATACAGCGACACCCCCACTCAGCCGCTCGTGCCGATGCGCTTCACCGACATGACTGCGGAGCCGGGGAAGTCGCACCGCTACCACATTATCGCCGTGAACACGGTGGGTTTGAAATCGAAGTAGCTTACGATTTCGGCGAACTTGATGAAGTGTCACTGGCGTATGCGATCAGCATCCACAAATCGCAGGGCTCCGAATTCCCGGTAGTGATTGTGCCAGTGGCGTTGCAGCACTACATGCTTTTGCAGAAAAATCTCATCTACACCGCCATCACACGCAAAAAATGGTCGTTCTCATCGGACAGAGAAAAGCTCTGGGACTCTCGGTTAGAAATAATCGGACGGGTGAACGCTTCTGCGGGCTGCTGGAGCGGTTGCGCGGTGATCCCTGATGTGAATTGCCCCGTGCGGAACTGTAGCAACTTGGGTCAGTGCAAACATGCTCAGTCTTCCGGACAGTGAGGAAATGTCGCGGCGGCGTATACCGCTGAGCAGCCGCGCCTGGCTGGCGGCACTGGTGAATGAATTCATCGCGGAGACCAAGGCAGCGAAGGCGACGCCCAATGGAAACAGTTCGCCGACTTGAAGCGCAGCGGACGCGAGATGCTACAGCGCGCGGACCAGGCCTTCCTCAAGTGGCTCAATCCGTGAGCGCCTGACTCGCAGCCCAACTCACCCGCCGCCACCGTCCCACGTAGCGCAGCGATATTCGCTCCCGTTGACAGCGGATCCCACCCCCTGCATTTAACAAGAATCGCGATGCTTTCGCCTTCCGCAATCTGCCAGCTTGAAGATTTGGGATTCCTCATCTTTCCAGCGCTCCTTTCCGCTGCCCATGTGGCGCGTTTCAATGAGCGCATCGAAGAGATCTTCCGTATCGAGGGGGATTGCTCCGGCAGCGAATTCAAGACTGAGCCCGGCGCGCGACGCATCGCCAATTGCGTCGATAAGGGCCGGATCTTTGAGGAAGCAATCGAAACGCCGGAAGTTCTCGCAGCGGTTGAAGCCGTGCTCGGCCCGGACTTTAAGCTGAGCAGCCTGAACATTCGCTCGGCCAATCCTCATAACGGCCTCGCACAGCCACTCCACGTCGACGGCGGCGCTTTGCCTGACGCGCTTGGCTACTCCGTCTGCAACTCGGTCTGGATGCTCGACGATTTCACCGCGCACAACGGCGCTCTGAGGGTCGTTCCCGGTTCGCACCGCTGGGGCCGCGCGCCCGAACCCGGCGCAAAGCCGGGCGGCGAGATGCTGGTCACCGGCAAAGCGGGAGATGTCGTCGTCATGAACGCCCACCTTTGGCACGGTGGCAGTGAGAATTTCACCGCCCATCAGCGGCGCGCCATGCACGTTTATTACACCCGCAGCGACAAACCTCAACAGCAGTACCAGAAGCGCCTGGTGCGGCCCGAGGTGCAAGCCCGCCTCAGCGCACTGGGCCGCCGACTGCTCGCCCTTGACGACCCGCGAAACGACGATCTCTCGTCCACCGGCAGCGGCATGAGCGGATTCATGAAATAGCTGGCCAGAGCCCGGCACGCTCAGCGCTCATTTTTTTAAAGGCCGTGATCTCCTGTGCGGTTTTATCGAAAAATGAGATCGACTGTTTCAAATCGTCGATGAGTTTCTGGCCGCTGCTGACGGCTTCGTATTCGAGCGCCATCACGCCTTTGAATTTCCGCTGTGCAGTTCTTCGGGCACGCCCTTTGCGTCGGTGTTGCCCGTTCCGAGAGGCACGTCGGGCATGTTTTGCCTTTTGTCAGACTCGTCCTTTTTCTGCGCGTTCACGTCCTTCAAATGCAGTGACACGATGTGTCCTTCGTATTTTTTCAGCGACTCGACCGCACTGACGCCTGAGCGCGTCCAATGGCCGATGTCCGCGCACGCACCGATGAGTTTGTGATGGCCGATTTCCTTGAGCACCGCCTCCGGCTCCCAGTTCGGATTCGGCTTCGGATGATTGTGAGTCGCAACCTTGATGCCGTATTTCCCCGCATGAATCTCGAACATGTATGAGTATCGGCACTCCGTGCTGGCATGGCCGTCTCTCACCCCAAGATTTTCGAAGTCTTTTGTTCAGATTTTTCGCAAACCTACTGAAACTCTGGTGCCTCATACGACACAGGATGCCGCGCGTGTAGCCGCAATCACTCATGCACGCATTTCGCCGGCCTGAATCAGACTACCGGGAAAAGCAGTGTCGTGATGAGTTCCATCGCGTCCTGCGCGAAATGCCGCCTCACCTCGCCGCCGTTTGCGGCGATCGTGCGTTGCGCTGCCCACAGGCCGAGGCCGTAATGGCCGTGGCGCATGGAGGCAAAGGGTGCGTTGCCCCAGGTCGCCGGATCGACGGGAGCGTCCTTTGGTTCGCGCAACTCAAAGATGGCACGGGTATCCTCCACGCGCGCTGCGGCGAGCACGGGCGCGCCGGTTCCGAAGGCCTGTGCGTTGGCGAGCAGTTCGAGGAACACATGGGCAAGATTGCCCGCATCCACATTCACCTGCTCCGTGCCGGAAGCGTCGCTCCATTGTGCGGTCGGCGCAGGATCGAGCGTAGCGAGCTGATCCTGCCAGATGAGGAACAGTTCGCGTGCGGCGTAAAGCGCGCGGGTCGGTTTTGGATCGATGAACTTTGCACTCAGCCCGCGCAGGTCCGCGGCGAGCTGGCGAATCTGCCCGCGAATGCGCGCGACAGATTCCCCGGCTTCCCTGCCCGGAGCGAGGTCGGCGAGCAAAACAGCCTCGAGATCGAGACCGTTGAGATCGTTGCACACATCGTGGGTGTGTTGGCGGAGAAACTGCGCAAGATGCGACAAATTCAAATTCGGTGCGGGATCCATTTACCCATCATACGTGCATCCGCGGCGCTTGGCTGTCCCGATTCCGAGGCATGTCACTCTATACCATCCTCCTCATCGTTTTGATCCTCATGCTCATCGGCGCGCTGCCCACTTGGCCGCACAGCGCAAAGTGGGGGTACGGCCCCAGCGGTGGTGTTGGCGCGATCCTCGTAATCCTTGTCATCCTCTATTTGTTGAAAGTGATCTAGTGTCGCGGGTCGTGACACGGGTGTCGCGCATCACGACACATCAGCCGCCTCTGCTCAGCTCCCAACAGTGTAGCCCGCGGCTGGCACGCGCAACGCAAAGGAGAAGGCCATGCTTCACTCCTTCGACCATCAAACCCTCACCAATCGCCACATCACCATCACCGGCGAGCCGACTGACGAAACCCTTATGGCGCGCATCCAGGCGCGGGACGACAAAGCCATCGCGATCCTCTATCGCAGGCACACGCCACTGCTGCGCGCCGTCATCCGGCGAATACTCAACAACGACTGTGATGTGGATGATCAACTTCAGGTCGTGTTCCTCGAAGTGTGGCGCCAGGCCGCTCACTACGACGAAAAAAAGGGCAAGGCCCTCGGCTGGATCGTGACGCTGGCCCGCCGCCGTGCGATCGACAAGGTGCGCTCCATGCAGACGTATTCCCGCGCGCAGGAACGCCTCCGCGAAGAGCCCGAGCCCGCTCCGCACCTGGGTGCCGACGAGGAAGTCGCCGCGACCGATACGGCGAAAATTTTCAGTCGCGTGATCGCCACGCTGCCCGTGCCGCAGCGGGAGGCGCTGGACTTCGCGTTCTACCGCGGCTTCAGCCATCGCGAGATCGCCGCGCACACAGGCATCCCGCTCGGCACGATCAAGACACGGCTCGAACTCGCACTCCGCAAGGTGCGCACCGCAATCGTCGCCCTCGGCGGCGTCGGCGAGTGGGCATACGCGACGGAGTAAAATTTCAAAGTGCGATGTCGAAGCGCTTGAGTTTCGCGTAAAGCGTCGGGCGGTGGATGCCGAGCAGTTCGGCTGCGCGCTTTTTGTTGCCACCTGCGCGCCGCAGCGCATCGAGCAGGGCTTCGCGCTCCATGTCGCCGAGCGTTTGCGATGCGCCAGTCGCAGCAGCAGGCGCGGGAGCGAGATCGGGGCGCTGGATTTCGCGCGGGAGAAATTGCGGGCCGAGGATCGGACCGTCGCAGAGCACGAGCGCATGCTCGATCGCATTTTGCAGTTCGCGGACATTGCCGGGCCACGGGTATGCGCGCAGAAGTTCGAGCACCTCGGGCGCGAGCTGCGGCGCGGACTTGCCAAGCTGGTGCGCGAAGCGGCGGAGAAAAGTGTCGGTCAGTTTCGGAATGTCCTCGCGGCGCTCGCGCAGCGGTGGCACTTCGATCTCGAACGTCTTGAGCCGGAAATAAAGATCCTGTCGCAGCCGCCCTTCCTGCACGGCCTGCGCGGGCGGGCGGTTGCACGCGGCGACGAGGCGGAAATCCACGGGCAGGTTTTTCACCGAGCCAAGCGGACGGAACTCGCGGTCCTGCAGCACGCGGAGGAAGCGGGTCTGCAAATCCACCGGCAGTTCGGTGATTTCGTCGAGGAAGAGCGTGCCGCCATGCGCCTCGGACAACATGCCGGGGAAAGCTGCGACCGCGCCGGTGAACGCGCCCTTCACGTAGCCAAACAGCTCCGACTCGATCATGTTCGCCGGGAACGCGCCGCAATTCAGCTTCACCATCGGCCCTTCGGCTCGCGCACTCTGGCGATGCACAGCGGCGGCGAAGACTTCCTTGCCCACGCCGCTCTCTCCGGTGAGCAGCACATTCGCCTCGCTCGGCGCGACACGCGCGATGAGCTGCTCGACTTCGCGCATCCGCCTGCTAATCGCCACCGGCCCGAGCTGTTCCTCCGCGGCCCGCAGCTTCTTTTGCAGCACTTCCTTTTCCTCCCGCAATGTCACCGCCTCCCGCGCGAGCGCCTGCTGATCCAGTGCGCGCGTGCAGAGGCTGAGCAGCTCCTCGATGGCGTACGGTTTCGAGAGAAAATGAAATGCGCCCTGCTTGATGGACTCGATTGCATTCGCGAGCGAGTCGTTTGCCGTTAGCACAATCACCGGCAGCTCGGGATGGTCGGCCTTCAAATCCCGCAGCACATCGAGGCCGTCTGCATCGGGCAGCCCTAGATCGAGCAGCACCAGATCGGGTTTTACTTCGGCGACTTTCTTCCGGCCCTGCGAGGCATTCGGCCCGACCCGCACCTCGTAGCCATGGCGCGGCAGCACGGCGCTGAGCGTCGCCTGGATGGTGCGGTCATCATCAATGACCACGATGGTCTTCGGCATGGCTGCGGAGATTACACGCGATGGGTGAGCGTGGCGACCTTTTGCAGCAGCGCGGCGGTATCCACGGGCTTGGCAAGGTGATCGGTGAAGCCAGCTTCGAGCGCCAGGACGCGGTCGCTTTCGCGGGCAAATGCGGTCAGCGCGATCACAGGCACGGTGCGCAGGGGAGGTGGCAGATCGCGCAACTCCCGGATGAAGGAGTAGCCGTCGCGTCCGGGCATTCCTATGTCGGAGATGATGCAGCCGGGCTCCCAGCCACGGAGCATCATGAAAGCGTCGGCGACGCTGAGCGCGGTGTGCACGTCCGCCCCGGCGCGGGTGAGCACGCGATGGATGACAGCCAGCGTGTCGGCCTGATCGTCCACGGCGAGAATACGCAGGCCGTCGAGTCTGACGTTATGGACGATCACATTCGCCTTGATCGGCAGCGGTGTCCGGCCCGTGGGTCGGTCGCCGAGCTGATCCGTGAGTTCGCGCACGGCGATCATCGGGATCTCGACGTGAAAGATTGCGCCCAGGCCTTCGCCTGCGCTGGTCGCGGTAATGGTGCCGCCGTGGAGTTCGACGAGATGTCTCGTGATGGAAAGGCCGAGGCCGAGGCCGCTCTGGCCGCGCGTGGTGCTCGCGTCCTGCTGCGAGAAGCGGTCAAAAATGCGCGGGAGAAATTCGGCACGGATGCCCTGGCCGGTGTCGCGGACTTCGAGCGCGACCGCCGAACCGGCGCGCGTGACCGAGACTTCAATCTCGCCACCGCGCAGAGTGAATTTGATCGCATTGCTCACGAGATTCCACAGCACCTGCTGAAGCCGGTCGGGATCGCCAAGCACTTCAGTTGCCTCATCGCTCGCGCTCAGTGCGATCTTCACGCCGCGCGCCTCCGCCGCAGGCCTCAAGCCATCCACGACCGTGAGCGCGAGTGCGCGCAGATCCACCTCGCTGATGCGCAGTCGCACTTTGCCGGAGATGATGCGCGACACGTCGAGCAGATCGTCAATGAGCCGGGCCTGTGCATGGGCGTTGCGATCGATCGTGTCGAGGCCCTCCTTCAATTCCTGCGCATCGTCCGCGCTCTGGCGGAGCAGGGTGGTCCAGCCGAGGATCGCGTTCAGTGGCGTGCGCAGTTCGTGCGAGACGACGGCGAGGAACTCGTCCTTGAGCTTGTTCGCATGAGTCGCCTCGCTGTGCGCCGCGCGCTCCGAGGCCAGCAGCGATTCCACGCAGGCGTGCGAGGCGCGCTGCGCCACGGCCAGCGTCTCGCGTTCGCCAAACTGCCGGCGGGTCAGAAAAAAGAGTGCGACCAGTGCGGCAGCGACCAGGACGCTCGTGCTGAAATTTATGGCCGTGCTAAGGGCGAGCCGCTGTTCGGCGGCTGCGAGCAGGCCTTTCATCGTGGCTGCCAGCTCCGCATCGAGCTGTGCGGCGAGTGCGCGAATATCGCCCATCAGTTCCTTGCCGTGACCCTGCCGGACCATGACCAAAGCCGCCTCGCTGCCATGCTCGCGTTGCTCGGATAGCGCACGGTCGATCACGGCCATTCTCTGGGATCCCAGCGCCTCGATCCGGCTGCGCAGTTCCGCCAATTCCTTTTCCGGGGTGAGCAGTGATTTGAGCCGGAGGTCCGAGCGATCGATGGCGATGCGCGCCGCATGATACGGTTCCAGATAAGAACTGTCGCCCATCAGCAGGTAACCGCGCTGCCCAGTCTCTGCGTCCACGTAGGCCGCTAGAAGCGCCCGCAGTTCGATGCGGATGCCCGCCACCTCTGCGATTCGACGCTGACTCGCGCGCAACTGCGCCGCCGTGTGCAGGCTCATGCCCGCATCGAACGCGAGCAACAGCAACAGCGCGGCGAATCCGAGCAGGAGGGATTTTTTCATGGAATGGTTTTCCGTGCCGGACGCGGAGTAAAAGCCATCACGAATACTGCCCCGGTCGGACTGGGCATGTGCGCCGTCCGATCCGCCTACGGGAATGAATGTAAATCAAAGTGCGGCAATCTCGGCACGGATTGCCTCCTTGGAGCTGCCGATCGCCTTCTGCAGCCGACCGAGCAGTTCGTCTTCCTTGCCCGCGATGAGCAGGAGGTCATTGTCCGTGAGGTGGGCGTACTTTTGCTTCAGCTTGCCCTTCATTTCGTTCCAGGTGCCTTTGAGTTCGAGTTTGTTCATGGCAACCCTTTCATCGGGGTGACTGCGCCTGCCGGATGTGTATCCCTGCGAATGTTTTTTCCGGCCCGCCGAAAGAGCGGGACGCTCACTTCAGGGCGGTCCTCGGTACCGCATCTGCCCCGCTTTCAGCCTGTTCGACGGCCCGTTCGAGATCGGCGAGGCAGCGGTCGAAATCATGGCGCGGGCCGGACGTGCGGTCCCGCAGTTCCTCATGCGTCAGCAGCGCGAGCCGCGCTGCGAGATACTCCTGCTGCTCTTCGAGCGCGAGGAGACGCGTGCGAAAGTAGGCCGGCGCGGAAGCCGCCCCCGCTTTCATTCCGCCGATTTCCCTGGCAAGGGCGGCGAGGGTCGCATGGGCTCCCTCGTGATAGACGGGCAGATCGTCGCTGAAAAACGCCTTGGTCTTGCTCCAGCCGATGCGCGTGGCCCTGCCCACGTCGTGGGCCGCATCCACGATGGCGTCCTTCGTGTCGTGCGCCGCTTCGCGGGCTTTTTCCGTGAATGTCGGCCCGTCTGCGCGCGCCATCAGGGCGGTGGCGGCAAAGAAGGCGGTAGTGAGGAAGGTGGTGGTGATGCTGTGTTTCATGGCTGGTTGTTTTTTGTGTGAGTTATGGAAAAAGGCCCTTGAACCGCTTGCCGAGCTTTTGCAGCCCGCGTTCAAGGTGGAGATTCTGGAGATGAGCGACGCCGTTCTTTACCGCGTCCGCACTGCTCTCCACCAGGTGTTCCGTCTGCCGCCGGACAGGCACTGCGATGTCGTGCAAGCGGTCACGCATATCCGCAAGCAGGCGGACTGTGCGACTTGCCGGCGTGTGCGGTCGTAGCGTGCGGACGAGAAAGCCCACGGCGATGCCGCAGCCGATGGCGGTGAGCAGCGTGCACGCGGGATTTTCCCTGGCGAGTTTTTGCAGTTTCGACGCGCAGTCAGCGATCGGACGGGATGATGTGCTCATGGATTAGACTTTGGGTTCCTTGTTGCAGGTGCAGACTTCCAAGGCCTTGATCAGTCCGAGGCAGAGGAGAACCGGCCGTACCAATGCAGAGAAGACGGCGGTCGTTGCGCGGGTCGGGAGGAGATGGAGGAGGAGTCCCGTGCCGAAGGCGCACGCGACGGCCTTGACCGGTTCGCGCCTGGCGAATGCCTCGGCTTCGTCGAGCCACGTGCAGCACGTCACGGAACACGGGGCGGCAGCGCGGGCATTTGCATCGGCGGGATCGGTCTTCGGCTTTTCGGAGTCACTCATATTCACCCCACGAATCGCAGCCCGCCCGCTGTCTGCGTGTGTCGTTCGGAAAAAACTTCGCGGAAGAGGCCGCGGGAATTTTTCGCAGGTGACCACCGCATCAAGTGCCCGCAACGTCGGCCGGAACGGGATCGCCGAATCGCTCCTTGGGGACTTTTTCCACGCACGCGGGGCAGACGCCGTGGGAAAAATCCGTGCCGGTGTGCTTGTGGATGTATTGCTCGATCTCCTGCCAGTAGTCGGTGTCGTCGCGGATGCTTTTGCAATAGGCGCAGATGGGAAGCAGCCGCTTGAGGTGACGGCCCGCCTCGATGGAGCGTTCGAGTTCGGCGATGCGCGCAGCGAGGCTGCGCTCCAGCCGCAAGGTGCGCTGGCCATTGCGGATGCGGGCCACGACTTCGGGGACTCCGAAGGGCTTTCGCACAAAGTCATCGGCTCCGGCGGCCATGGCCTCGGCAATGTCCTCCTCGCCTTCGCGCGCGGTGATGATGATGAGATAGCGGTAGTGGCCCGCGGGCTTGCTGCGCACTGCGCGGCAGATGTCGGGGCCGCTCATGCCGGGCATTTCCCAATCGAGCAGCGCGACGGAGGGGGCGTTTTCGGAGGTGAGGACTTTCAGCGCACGTTTTCCATCCGCGACGGTGGTGACGGAGAAGCCTTTCCACTCCAACAGACTTTTCAGCGCGGTGCGTGCCGAGTCGTGATCTTCCGCGATGAGGAGATGCTCGGATGCATCGGTGGATGAGGAAGTGATTATCGGTTCACGGGTGGGGTCCATATTTCATCGCAGTATCGTGCGCGGTGGCGATGGCGGCGGTAGGCGATTCCGTTTGTTCGCGGAATACATCCGGCGCCATTTTCACGTCCGGCACGGCCAGGCGCGCCACGGGCCGCGATAAGCGGTCATGAACACATTCACATTCGACGGCTCATGGAATCGCATCAAAGGCAAGCTGAGGCAGAAGTACGCGCAGTTCACCGATGACGACCTTGTGTTCGTCGAAGGCAAGGCTGATGAATTGCTCGGACGGTTGCAGGCGAAACTCGGCCTCACGCAGGATGCATTGGTTGCACTTCTCAACGAAATGAAAGAGTCGGCGGCGAATCTTGGAGACGGTGTGCGCGACAGGGTTTCGGAGGCCACGGCCCGGGTCGTGGAAGCCGTCGGCAATGCCAGGACGAAAGTCACCGAGGCCGCGGGCGAGGCCTGTGACCATGCGCGCGAGAGTGCCCGCACGCTGCAGGGGAAGGCGGAGAACTTTGTCACCGCACAGCCGCTCAAGGCGCTGCTGTCGGCGCTCGCCGTTGGTTTCGTCGCAGGCATTCTCATCCGGCGGTAGGGGACATGATGCGATTCACCGACGAAGCTGCACAGCGGGGCAA
>Ga0075030_100004293_pt1 | contig 12892 bp, 12 predicted proteins | sample LitLauG_LLR_2012_FD_71393 | JGI IMG/M metagenome (GOLD analysis project Ga0075030, IMG submission 71393) | Freshwater sediment microbial communities from Pennsylvania, USA - Little Laurel Run_MetaG_LLR_2012 | ecosystem: Environmental > Aquatic > Freshwater > Creek > Sediment | place: USA... | reverse complement strand
TGATATCATTATTAGCAGCTTTCTTCCTACGTGCACAAACATTCCCTGACCCGGATTTTACGAACGAACCCTACTACCTGAAAAAAAATGACACTGGGTATCAACTGGTGCGGTTAGAAAAGGGCTCATCGGCGATGGAAACTAAAACAAAGCTCGGTGGTTTTGGCGGTTCTGAGACGGAATATGCAATGGACGGAGGAGTTTCTTCGATTCGGATTACGTCCGACCCAACTCCGTTGTTTATCGTTTCTGCCGGGGCATCTGTAGGCGGCGGTTCCAAAGCGAACCGGCCCGATTCCGTGATGCGCGCAAATGGCATGGATCCCAGTTTGATTCAGCAGGCAATGGGAGGAATGGTTGATCCGGCGTCCAGGTTCACACTGTATAAAACAGAATCATCGGGGGGACAAAGGATCATCCTGGTTCAGAAAAGTCACGGCGGCCCTTTTGCGAGCAAAAAAGTGAAGTCAAGTGATAAATACACGTTCAGTGTGAAAAAAATCCGGGAGGGTTATTGGGAATTGGTTCCAGATAAGCCCCTCCCTCCGGGTGAATATGCATTTTCGGCGCTTGATCTTACGGGTAGCTCACCTAGAGGTCCGGGCGTTTTGCTTTTCGCATTTGGTATTGAATGATTCATCAATTGTCGCAGTTTGAAACGTGATTTGCAGATCTTTGAGAAATGCCATGATTGATTCGGGGCCGAAAAAAACGGGTTTGGTCTCAGCTCATGAAGACGCTTGGTCAAGGCCTTTATTTTTGAAAACGTTTGTTGAGATGGCTCTTTAACAACGTTATTTGTAACAGAAACAAGAAGGTCGATACGGTCACTATCGTGACTGTGACCGAAGAAAACTGAATGGAATCCAGGTGGTTGATTAGCCTGAAGAAGCTCGTCGCACCCTCTCCGAATAATGAATGACCCGCGTTGGGTTGCCACTTACCGCTATCGCCAACAAGAGCAATTACCGCCAATGTGATCCCGATAATAATCACCCATGCCACCCTTGAAATGACTGGTTTATATTGCAAGTGCTGGTGCGATACGACCAACGGAAGGGCCGACATCACTTTACTTGTAAAACCAGGCGAAGGAGATTCCAGTGGAGTATCATGCAGGGCTTCAGCCATCAACTGGTCGATCATTTTATGAACATCTTCATTCATGTTTTTATCAAATTTGTGGTGTTAACCGATTGTTCCAGAGCGCCGCAAATTTTTTCCGGCTCCGAAACAATTTTATTTTAACATTGTTTGCATTGGTACCGATAACGGCCGATATTTCTTCCAAAGACATTTCTTCAAAATAAAACAGGGTCAGCAAGAAGCTATCCTCCCCCGGTAACCGGTCCATACAATCGCGGATCATTTTCTTACGATCCCTCTCTTCTATGCTGTCCAAAACATTCATGGTAGGAGAGGACACGCTGTCGGTAAAGTCTCCCGGCGGGCCGGCTGCCAGCGATCGCTTATTTTTCTTTAATCGGTCGAGGCATGTATTATACGTCACTTTGTAGAGCCATGTCGAAAATCTACTCGATCCATTGAATTTATTTAGCGCCCGGTACACTTTTATGAATGCATCCTGTGCCACTTCCTCAGCTTCCTGGCGATCTTTTAGCATCTTCAGCGCTAAGGTAAATACCAAATCTTTATACCTGTCGACCAAAGCGGCAAATGCCTTGGTATCGCCCTGGTTTACCCGGCAGATAAAATGCTGATCTTCGAAGTTATCCATGTTATTAACAATTAGACGACAGCAAACGAGTGCCGGTTACATTCGCCCGAAAATTTTTTGAGATCAATTCTGTAACCTGACGCACCAACATGTCGTCAAAACTCACGAACACATAAATTTATTTCATTTTAAACAAATCATTATGGGACCCGATGCTTTAATACCAATTAGTCTATTCGCCGTCATTTTTGGCATTTTTTATTTGTATATATCGACGCGTAACAAGGAGCGGCTGGCGTTGATTGAAAAGGGTGTTGATGCTGGTATTTTTTCGCAGAATGGCCAAAATGGAATTCCGACGGGAAGGATCATTATTTTGAATTTATCGTTGTTGCTGATAGGCATCGGCGTGGGTGTATTTACTGGCCTGATATTATCGACCTATACCGCCCTTCGCCAGGACGCCGTTTATCCCGCTACAATATTCACGATGGCCGGAATAGGCTTATTTATTGGATATTATATGACTAAAAATATTGAAAAAGGCCTAAAATAACTGCGGTGCAGTTTGTTTCACCGAGTTTTAAGGCCGGTGCCCTAAAACTGGATGGGTGAATCAATTGGAAGATCGATATTGTAAAAGGTTCGACGTCCGATTGAGCTGTGGTGATTTCCCCTTCAGGGTTTCTGTCTTCGGTTGTTATTTTGCCGTTAGTATTGGTGGGGAAAACAAACGTAAATTACCCAATGTCAGGTAGGGCTTTAGGCGCTATTGCTAATTTCCGCCAACAATTCCCATTTTATGTATTTTCTTAAGCGGCAGGTAAATTTTTCCTAGCTGGTCTTGAATAATATGTCAGTAGCATTTCGTTGATAATAGTATCAGTCCTTTGAAAGTATTGTCATTGTTGAGTTCGCTGATATTTTGAGATGGAAACGATTTCAATTTTTTAGATTTAATAAGTTTGAAAATCGAATGCCAATAAAATGTATCTTTTGGAATTGGAAAATTAAAGGCCGCCATTACAATCACGCGAGTAAACGATAGTCAGCTTTTCAGATAGTCATTTATTAAGGAAGAGAAGCAATTAAATAACCTTGATATGGAACTTGTAGTAGGTTCAAAGGAAACGTATTTGCGACGGAGTGCTTTTATAATCTAAACAATTATTGTTTTACTACCTTAATTCTGTGACGTTCTTGGCCTTGTATTATTTCTAACAAATATATTCCGGGCCGCAAATCATTTCCAAATCGTATCACTTGATTTTGAACAGCATCCATTTTTGAGAGGAATCGTCCGCTGATATCATATAGCTCCATTTCAATCTTTTCATTAGACGATGTCTGCATTTGTGCTTCAAAATAGTTAGAGCTGGGGTTAGGAGTCAGCTTAAAAGTAAATCTCTGATCGATGTAATCTCCGTTTGCATCTATATAACCATCAACTCCTCCGCCGAAACTGTAATTTCCCTTTGAATACCGGGTATGCAGGTCAAATGGCACGACAACTTTGGTTTTTTGTATTGAAGTATTACCGGAAGAATCTTTGCAACTAACAGTAATGGTATAAGTTCTTCCATGGCCATGCCCTTCTCTTTCCGCACGCAATTGTATATGATGATTGTCCAGAATGGACCAATCTGGAGCCTGATCACCATATCCTGTTCCGGTAAGCGGCTCATCACTGCTTACATCAAGGGAGCAGGAAGCGGACCCACAATTATCCCTTCCATAGTAATATAGATCCACATCTTTCATTTTATGGTTTGGAGGCCACAATATTTCTGGAAAGGCCCACACCGGTGTAATAGACGGCGGTTCTGTATCTTTTACTGTCACCGTAAAGCTGCAGGTGTCCGTTTTGCCCGATGAATCGGTGGCAACAAATGTATTGGTAGTATTACCAATAGGGAAGAAAGCGCCGCTGTGTAAACCGGTAATTTGTGTTACTGTAGGAACTCCGCAGGCATCTGTTACCGCAGGTTGATTAAACCTTAATAGAGCACCACAATGGTGATCGGTTAAATTAACTAAAGTGTCGGCTTTGCATTGAATTATGGGGCCGGCACAAAATGGGGCCTTACCGGCAAAATAAAATGAAGAAAAAGAACTGGTGCTTGCAGTGAGGACATAGTCAGCTTCCCAGGCTTCAGCCTTTGTGGGAAGTGTGTCATTAAGAACGGTAGTGGCTGGCGAGCAATCATTTTCATTCGTATATACCACAATATCATTGATACTTCTGATTCTTGACGAATCGCCCTTTGAATTAATGGCATTCTTTAGCGCGAGGAACTCAGAGCCCTTGATATATAGTCGAATATCTACGGGATTTGTGGGCTGCACCTGAGGGGTTAACGTAAGGTTCCTGTCAAGGTACAACCTTTTATTTCCATCTTCTCTTACAAGAGCATTGTTAATGAACACAGAGGTATTTATCTTACCCAAGTTATTACCACTGGCGTTTATTTCTGCCACTGCATTGCCCGAGCTGTCAGTAATGGGTACCCATTTATGGTTATTGCTGCTATCGATTGTAACTGGAGGGAAGCTTATGCAACTACCAGATACGCCTGTGGCGACAGGAACAGGTGCCAGCGTGAGACCATTACCTGCTCCCGGATACGCCCCGTTGATCATATTAAAATCCAGCTTTTTTGTGTATAAATAGGTGGCAGGATCCCATTCAAAAATTACGCCCTGGTCATTTTTACCGCCCCGCCCAGTCATACTGTATAACTTATTCCCGCTGGCGGTAAATCCACATCCCGAGGAAATTCCCATATCCGTATATAAATCTAGTTGGTGGGTGATTAAATTTTGGGATTTGTCCCATTCAAATAGCCACGGTGCTTGCCCACTATTCGTAATTCCGTAAAATTTACTTCCGCTTTGCACTAAATTACCGGAACCGCCATCTCCATAATCACCACCGGGGAAGAAATTAATCATTCTGGAATATGCATTTGTGGCGGGATCCCATTCAAAAATCACTCCCGAGCTGTGGCTTCCTCCCACTGGTGCTATTCCATAGAATTTGCCGTCACTCAGCGTTAAGCTGGCGAAGGGGTAACTACCAGTTGAAGTGTTTAAATCAATTTTCTTTACGTATCTATTAGCGGCAGGATCCCATTCAAAAATTACTCCAACGTTATTGCTGCCGCCTAATTGGGTCATACCATAAAACTTACCACCGTAAAAAGTTAAATTACCATGCGGAGTACTTCCATCTACACTATCAAAATCAAACTTTTTCGCGTAAATATTTGCGACCGGGTTCCATTCAAAAATGACTCCAACGCTATTGCTTCCTCCTGTTGTTGTCATCCCGTAGAAGTTACCGCCATATAATGTTAAGCTATTGCCATCGGGAATTCCTCCATCCGATATTTGCAAATCAATCTTTTTTGTATAGCCATTTGTTGCAGGATCAAGTTCAAAAATTACTCCATTATTATTGTTGCCGCCCCAAGTAGTCATCCCGTATAATTTGCCATTACTCATCGTCAAGCTGCCAGAAGGGTGATAGCTGGTTGAAAAATTCAAATCGATCTTTTTTGTGTAGACATTTGAGGCTGGGTTCCATTCGAAAATTACTCCCGAAGAATTAGTGCCCAGGCCACCTTCCAACGTTAAACCATAAAAATTTCCCTGGCTCAACGTTAAGTCTCCATGAGGGATTCCGCCGTTGATATTAGTGAGATCTGTCTTTTTTGCATACTGATTCGTTACCGGATCCCATTCAAAAATCACTCCCACATTATTGCTTCCACCTTGGGCAGTCATACCATAGAATTTATTACTGTCCAAGGTTAAGCTTCCGACCGGTGAGGCTCCGTCAGTCATATTAAGATCTATTCTTTTTGTGTATCCGTTTGTAGCCGGATCCCATTCAAAAATTACGCCCACCCCGTTGCTTCCACCTTCGGTTGTCATACCATATAGTTTACCTTCTTTCTGTGTTAAATTTCCGCTAGGTTCGCTGCCATTAATATAATTCAGATCAATTTTTTTAGTGTAAATATTTGTAGCCGGATCCCATTCAAATAGTACACCTGCGCCATTCAGTCCACCATTTGCAGTCATTCCATAGAACTGATCACCAATCAAGGTTAAACTTCCATCGGGCCATTTGCCATTGTCACCATTAAACTTCACTTTTGGTGAAAATATATTGGTCGACGGATCCCATTCGAAGATTTCTCCAGGGCCGCCGAGCCCTTCACTTCGGGAAGTCATACCATAAAACTTACCTTTATAAAGCGTTAGGTTGCCATACGGGAAACTACCTGAATAAAAATCAAAATCAAATTTTTTCGTATAGATATTTGTGGAAGGGTCCCATTCAAAAATTACGCCTTGATTATTGATCCCCCCGGAATTAGTCATCCCATAAAACTTATTGTCCTTCAATGTCAGGCTGCCATAGGGATCAGCTCCGATTGAGTTAATGAAATTCATTTTTCTTGTATAATAATTTGTTGCCGGATCCCATTCAAAAATAACTCCGCCATTAATAATTCCGCCCGTGCCAGCGTTAAAGTCCCCACCCGCAGAAGTCATTCCGTAAAACTTCCCATTGTATTCAACCATTTCTGATTCCGGCTTGGCCCCGAGGTTAATCTCCGAAAATTGGTGCCTCAGTTCGAAATTATCTCCGGCTGCGTTTGTACTGAAGACTACTCCTAAATCATTTATTCCGCCATATTGCGTCATTCCCCAAAGCTGGTAAACACCTTGTGCCGGTGATATAATCACACGCAACAGGATAACTGATAGTAATAGTGTCTTTCTCACAAAATGCTTTAATGAGATTATGAAATGGACGGGGTAGATAGGAATACGGAGCACGAAGAAAGTGAAAACGCATTTTTTAAAGAATGATTTGTATTAGTAAACTATTTGACCCTAATCATGGTCATATTTTCCACCAATTATCCAAATTTATTACGTTGTTCGTGTGACTAGTTCAGGTCGAATAATTCAAACGGGATATTATTGCTCAAATGTCCAATCTGGACATACTCTGCGATATTGCGTCGAGTGTTAAAATAAGAGAAAATATCTTTAGCGTTGCTTTGTTGAAATAATCAGTTCTTTGAATGTATTGACTTCTCGAAGTCTTTGTCCCAAAGACGGATATCATCAATGACTGCATTGAAATTATTTTCCAATTTCAGCCAAGTCATTTTTTTGATTTTATTTTTTTTGTCATTGTCATAATCAATGTGAAAATACTCGTATTGTATAAATAGGGAGAAGTCGCCATTTTTGTCCGTAAAATCTGTATCGCTGCCGTTTGCTTTAAAGACGTACTTCTTTTTAAGAAAGCGATTTTTGAAAGAATTGTTCCATACCTACGGATGTGTCCTGGGCTGGAGTATTAAAAATAATTACAATACTTCGATTATTCGGTCCGCCTTAATTTAATTTTTTAATTTTTATGTTCCTGAAATATATGGGAGCCCCGGCGTGTTTTCCCTGGAAGCCGACATGACCGTGCAGTGGAAGGGTAGCCATCGGATTGCTGAGCCAGGAGGGTATTTCAGTCCCATCAGGATTGGTTTTGGCAGACGTAAAAAGACTCATATCGCAAGAATTGACCAGGTTACCGTTGAGCACTACCCAAATTTTTCTACCTCGGCAAGTGATCGTAAAATGATTCCATTGTCCAGGCCTATTGAGTATTTTATTAATGGCTGGCTGGTGCCCGAAGATGGCAGCACATTGCCAGTCGGGCGGCGCACTGCCCCATTCTTTTGAATAATCGTCGGTGATTTGTATCTCTACCGAATGAGGAATCCACTCGTCCAGGTCGGTGGCGTGCACTAGAACACCGCTATTGGTGCCGTCGGCATTTTGAAAGTCAAGGTCCAGGGCAAAATCGTCGAATTGATCTTTGGTCCATAGGGCTTCATCCTTGGCAGCAGTCAAGACACCGCTGGAATCCTTCCATACTCCGGCAGGAAAAACAGCATTGGTTAACCCAGGAGCAAACACGTTTTCCCATCCAGCGCTATTGGTGTCAGGATGCACGTATGCCGTATCCTGTGCTGTAGCGCTCGAAGTGCATCCAGACAGCGCTATGGTCATTATGATGATAATTGGTTTCATAGAATAGAAATGAAGCAGGTCGTCAAATATTCGGTTGTAACCCGAGTCAAAAATAAAGGTAATTCCGGGAACGGACTAAAATTGACAAAAAGCGGCAAGCACTTTGGCCCACCTGCACCTGGATCTCGCTCACCTGAATTTTTGCCGCGTGAATTGTTCTTGAATGCCGGCAAACCGACAAATTCTTATATATCACTACTAAAATATTTTCTGGAAATTAAGAAGTGATTTCGGAAAATCCCGGCGATGGGATATAGCGGCATGTTTCCAGGTGGTTTTCTCTCTGATTTAGGAATCAATTTCTTCAGTCGCAACAATTTCTTCAACCACGCTGAATTTTTTTGCTAAAGAACGACGCAACTGGAGTGAGACCCGTAATTTTGCTGCATGGACGATATCCTCCTGCGGTACCCCAAAACAAAGACAACCAATGCTGGACCAAGACATCAAGAAATACATCGACAAAAGTACTCTTTGCTGGTTAGCGACATGCGACAAGGACCTTGTGCCAAATGTATCTCCAAAGGAAATGTTTACGTACCTCGACGATCAAACTATTGTGATCGCTAATTTAGCCTCCCCAAACAGCGTTGCCAACATTCGGATAAACCCCCATGTTTGTGTGAGCTTCGTGGACATCTTTGCGCAAAAAGGCTATAAACTGAAAGGAACTGCTCATTTGATCGGACGGGACGATCCGGGTTTTGGACCGAAAGTAAAAACGCTGATGGACCTGTTTACAGATAAATTTCCTGTCAAAAGTGTAATCGAAATTACCGTCACAAAAACGGAAAGGATTCAAGCACCCAGTTACTTCTTTTTTCCAGACACGACCGAGGAAATGCAAATTACGGCCGCATTGAATACCTATCATGTTACGAACAGTTAGAATACCGGCGGGATATTCTTGCCTTCTCGGACGTCGGAGCCACGCATCGTTAGGATTCATTAGCTGGGCTTTAGGCCGTTTCGGCGACGGAGGTCCAAAAATGCCCCGGTGAATAAGCGCCTGGCACACGCCTCGTGAGAATGAGCCGCCGATACTCTTTTGCCCTGGGCTTAACTGTGAGCGGAGGAGCCTGCAGGCTGTTCTGCGACCTCCGACATGTCATCCGGCCGAAAAGGAAGGGTTTCGGTTAGTGTCACAGCGACCTGTTGATGTAAATTTTTTTTAAAACATTGTATGGCTAATGTTTTTTACAGGAAGGCATCTGCTCAGGATGTATCATTTCTTGCTGAAATTCGGGGAGCGCAGTCCGGGCAAGTGACAGCCTGGAAAAGCCGTATTTTGGAATATCTGGCAGGGACTCATCATCCGCAACAGGCATTGGGGCAACGAATAATCTATGTTGCCTGCATTGATGAAAATATCATTGGATTTGTAGCAGGACATTTAACACGTCGATTTCATTGCGATGGGGAGTTGCAATGGATCGATGTTGTCGCAGAATATCGACGACGAGGAGTCGCATCGGAACTGGTCCGGCTGCTCGTGGATTGGTTTGTCCAACAAAAAAGTTTCAAAATCTGCGTCGATCCCGGAAACAAGGCTGCGAGGAACTTTTACCGTCACCTGGGCGCAGAAAGCTTCAATGATCGCTGGATGTACTGGAAGGACATCCGCGGTATGTCTAGGCCCATCCAGGAGTAGGACCCCGATTGCATTCCCGCTGCATTCAATGGCGGGTGTTCGCCGACACTTGCCTTTTGATCCATTGCTGCTCCTTTTATTCCTCGCATCTTTTTTGTTACCTTCATTAGCGCATTGCAGTGTGTGAGGTGGCCGGTTTTTTCAGTAAGGGCCATAAAGAAATCCAACAGTCGTTGAATTGTGTTCCATGCAACGACGGCAAGCATGCGATCCAATGAAACTGGGCGTAAAGGACGTCGGCCATTGCAAGGGAATTTTTTTCACGGGGCCATGACAGAGGAAATGATCTCCGGGGGATCGCGTTGCAATAAATGGCCATAAAATGATTTTCAAAAATCTGCTTCGCTGTAAGGCTGCCGAAGGAAAACGGGGTGCGGGGCAGGAGAAAAATATTTACACTTTTGATCAATCAACTCTGGATCGTTTGCGTAAAGAACTGTCTGGTTGAGGATGTAAATTCTAACTCAAATCAATACAATGAAACGCTTTTTATGGGGTTATTGTGCAGCAATGGGCATATTTGGACTGATGACGTTTTACAGCTCCGCCCAGGACCATGCAACAGGCAATAGAACAACTGCCGCCGATTCTGCACAAATCATGGCCGCAGGAAAAGTTGTGTTCATGAATACTTGCCGGGCCTGTCATGGAAACCCATCCTTCCCGAAGGCTCCTTCGCTTGAGACTTTTTCCCAAGTGCAGGCGCGCGCCATACTCAATGCACTTGACAATGGACAAATGAAGCAGCAGGCAAAAACGTTGACAGAAAAGCAACGCGAAGCGGTGGCCCAATTTGCGAGTCAAAAGTTGCTAAAAGAAACGATGATGCCCAGGGACGCCTATACAAAGTTTATTTTTCACGGGGGCAATGACCGGTACGATTGTTCGGGATGGGGTGCCAATCTCTCGGGAACTAATTTTCGGACTACCGACCAGACCGGTATCACGCGTGAAAATATTGGCAGTCTGAGCCTGAAGTGGGCCTTCGCTTTTCCCGATGCAAATGATATGCGCAGCAAGCCTGCAATAGTAGGCAACTGGCTATTAGAGGGGAATAATGTGACGGGTGACGTCTATGCCATCAACCGGCTGACCGGAAAACTGGGATGGCATGTGACCGCTTCAGGGGGGATAAGAAGTGGAATTGTCGTTGTGAAGCAGGATAATTCCTATACTGCTTATTTTGCTGACTGGGCTACCTACGTTTATGCCATGGATGTTAGAACCGGTAAGATTTTATGGAGTACCAAGGCGGGCGTTGGTGATCTGGCCATGAACACTGGTACGTTAACGGTGTTTCACGGCAAAGTATTCGTACCCCTTAGTTCTCTCGAAGTGCTGGCTGCTACTGACGGCAATTATGCCTGTTGTTCTACTTCAGGGGCAGTCGCCGCATTAGACAGCAGGACGGGCAAACTACTTTGGTATCACCGCGTGATTGCAGAAAATGCCAAAGCCAATACAATTAAGAAAAATGGAAAATCATTTCTGGGTCCCTCCGGTGCGCCCGTTTGGGCTAGCCCTACGGTGGATATCAAACGAAACTTGCTGTATGTGGGCACCGGAGAAAACTACAGTTTGCCTGCTACTAACACAAGTGATGCCATCCAGGCGATCAATATGAATACTGGCAAGCTGGTATGGAATTTTCAGGCGACCCAAGGCGATGTTTGGAATATGGCCTGTCCTGCACTGGTTAATTGTCCGACCAATCAAGGCCGGGACCTCGATTTCGGGATGGCTCCTATTCTTGTAAACGGGAAAGATGGTACCCAAAGGCTTTTGGCAGGCCAGAAAGCCGGCGTTGTTTATGCGCTGAACCCCCAAAATGGGCAGCTTTTGTGGAAAACACGCATTGGGAAAGGGGGTGCCCTGGGAGGAATTCATTGGGGCATGGCGGCCGACAGTGAAAAGGTGTATGCGGCGAATGCAGACAATCCCATTGCAATTAACAAGGACGATTCAACATTGAAACCAGCTCCGGGAATTTACGCACTTGATATTATAAGTGGCCGACTGATATGGTCATCTCCAACACCCGCGGAACCCGATGTGAAGCAATATTTAAGTGTCAATTCAGCCGCTCCTGCCGTTACCCCCGGAATTGTTTTTGCCGGCAGCAACGATGGATATATCCGGGCCTATGATACCCAGGATGGCCGCATCCTTTGGGAGTATAATACCGCCCATTCCTTTCAGACAATTAATGGTGTTGCGGGGAAGGGGGGAAGCCTCGACAGTGCGTCCCCTCTCTTGGCCGACGGAATGCTGTATGTTAATTCGGGGTACAGCCTGTTTGGCGAAAAAGCCGGCAATGTGTTGCTTGCTTTTTCGGTAAAAAGCGGGCAGGGCAAATAAAGCTTCCAACGTGTTGTTACCAGGGAGGTGTCCATCAGAAACACTTCTTATGGATGGAGCCAATAGACAAACTGTACGACCTTTACTTCGTTCGTAAAATTGGTGGACCGGTAAAATTCGATGGCGTACTCATCCACTTTATCAGCTTGTACAAATACTTCTTCAAATCCATTCAGTTGGCAATATTCGAGCAAGTGTGCAATCATTTTTTTGCCAATACCTTGACGCTGGAATGCAGGGAGGATGGCAAGGTCGTATAGGTAGGCCAACGGTTTCACCGAATAGTATTGATCCAGGGAGTAGACTGTCAAACCTCCGATAACTTTTGCACCGGACTTGGCAACGAAGATCAGAAAATTGGATTTGTTCAGTAAATTTTCTAGATGGATGATCGGAGGGGAAGGAAAGTTATCCATGGCGAAGACGATTTCGAATATCCGCAACAATTCGGTAAAATCGTTGAGATCATGACCTCCGAGTTTTTTAATTTCCAGTTTCATTTAGTTGGCGGGATGGTGAACATTTGAACAGGATCATAAGACCTTCGGTATGGCTGCGCACTTGCAAATGCAGTAACATTTCATAACGATTTTCCAAACGGTATCTTAGGGTTTTTCAGATTCATTTTTTCCGGCAGCGGTTCGTAATTGATGGATTTAGGCAGCGCAGCAATTACCTTCCTGAGGCTATCCGGAGGGGTGACTAATTTTCTTTCAAGCAGGTTAATCCAGCCGAAAAATGTTTCATTGTAAAAGCTTAATTTGTTATCACTGTTGAAAATGCAGTGTTCAAATTTGATGAACTTGAAATCATTCGAGTTACCCAGCAATTCCAGGCTAACCGTTATTTCTTCATTGGGCAGGATTTCTTTCACGTAATAAAATTCTTCTGAAAATATTACCGGTCCGATGCCATAATCGGCAAAATTTTCCTGTAAAATGCCATTTTCTCTCAAATGGGCCAGCCGGGTTTCGATCAAAAAATTGGCATAAGAAGTATTAGCGAGGTGGCGGTTGGCATCCAGGTCTGACCAGCGTATGGAGAATTTCTTAAGGTACATTTTTCATCAGGGGCATTTAATCAAACATGAT
>Ga0075030_100004289_pt1 | contig 12896 bp, 12 predicted proteins | sample LitLauG_LLR_2012_FD_71393 | JGI IMG/M metagenome (GOLD analysis project Ga0075030, IMG submission 71393) | Freshwater sediment microbial communities from Pennsylvania, USA - Little Laurel Run_MetaG_LLR_2012 | ecosystem: Environmental > Aquatic > Freshwater > Creek > Sediment | place: USA... | reverse complement strand
GGAGGCACGATTCTGGGCACCACGAACCGCGGGAACCCCTTTGGCTATCGCACCCAGGAAAACGGAAAAGATGTGGTGCGCGATTACTCCGGTCTGTGTCTCGAAAATGCGCGCCGGCTGGGCATCGAAGCCTTCATCGTCATCGGGGGTGACGGCACGCAGCACATCGCGCACGACTTTGCGCGCAAGGGCATGAACGTGGTCAGCGTGCCAAAGACTATCGACAACGATCTTTCCGCGACGGATGTTACCTTTGGGTTCGATACCGCCATTTTGATCGCGACCGAGGCCATCGACCGGTTGCACACCACCGCGGAAAGCCACCACCGCATCATGCTGATTGAAGTCATGGGGCGCGACGCCGGCTGGATCGCGCTGCATGCCGGTATCGCCGGAGGCGCGCATATTATCCTGATCCCCGAGATCCCATTTACGTTTCAGGCCATCTGCGAAGCGATTCAAAAACGTGAAATTCGCGGCAATCACTACAGCCTGATCGTGGTCGCCGAAGGCGTGAAACTTCCTCCGGTCGATCCCAGCGGCAAGGTTATTCCGCCGTGCGGGCCGGGCAGCGTCGCGAACACCATTGCATTTACGATTCGCGATCTATTGCACAAGGAGATCCGCGTCACGGTGCTCGGGCACGTCCAGCGCGGCGGCTCGCCAACTCCGTTCGATCGAGTCCTGGCGACCCGTATGGGCGTACACGCCGCGAATCTGGCCGCTCGCGGTGAATTCAATCGCATGGTCTGCCTGCGCGGTACGCGGATTGAATCGGTTGAGCTCGAAAAAGCGCTGGCGGAAATGAAGCTGGTCGATCCGGACAGCGAAATCGTGCGTGCGGCTCGGGCCATCGGCACAACATTCGGTGACAGCGCGTGAAGAGGAAACTTCTCATCGCGGTGCCGTTGCTTTGCCTGGTGGCACTCGCGGCTTGGATGGTACGCCCCAAACACGAAACGCTTGGCGAGGCCTTCGTCAGCGAAAAAGTTGCGCCGCTGCTGAGCAGCATCGCGCAGGTCCGCGAACAAAAGGGGATGCTCCACTACGGCGAGCGCGTGGACGTAATTGGCAAACGCAATGAATATGTGAGGGTCCGGACAAATGCGGGAGTGGATGGGTGGGTGGAGAGTCATCAATTGATGGAGCCTGCCCTGTGGCAGCGCAGCATCAAGCTGCTGGCGCAGGTGCACGACATGCCGGTGCAGGCAAGAGGGCGCACCAAAGTCTCCACCAATTTGCGGGTGCAGCCGGGGCGAACCGAGCCGCGGCTTTATCAATTCGGGCGAAACGTGCCCGTGGAGGTCGTAGGCCGCGGGGTGGCGGACTGGGTGCAAGTTAGCGACGAAAAAGAGCCTTCCAGTGAGCCGGAGGAAACCAAGAGAGAGGACTGGTTCCTAATCCGCGGTGTTGCGACGCGCCCGCCGGGGGAAGCTTCTTCGAGAGGAGTCGAGGCTACCACCACGACGCAACCTGGGGATCAAACCGTGCCGATCGCCGGTTGGGTAGTTGCCCGCTTCATTGAACTAGATTTGCCGGATGCCGTGCGGGAGGGGGCGACTTCCGCGAACATTCGCCCGCTCGCGTGGTTCGAACTCAATCGCGTCAGCGATCCCGCAGGCGACAAGCCGCAGTATCTTGTTGCGGCAGCCCGCGGGCCGGAAGGGCAAGCCTGCGACTTTACGGCTCTGCGAGTTTATACGTGGTATGTAAAAAAAAGCCGCTACGAAACGGCGTTCATCGAGAATGATTTGTGCGGGCAGTTGCCTGTTCTCGTGGGCAAGGCACCCAAGGGCGAGCCTGAGTTTCGATTTCATGTGATGGATGGAAACAAGGAGGAGCGCGTGTTCCGGCTCATGCAAACGGTGGTCCGCCGGGTGCGCGAGGAGGATGACGCTTCGGGCAAGCGGGGAGCGTTGAAAGCCACCAGACCTTCGGCGAGATGACCTATCTTGTTAGGAATCTTGCGCAACTGAAATTGACGGATGAAGGATTGCCCAGAATTGGAATCGTTGCACACAGCTGCAGGCTCGCACGACCGGCAGGGAGAAAATACCAGTGACCTTGCATATTAGCGAAGCGGAAGTGCGCGCAGTTCTAGGCATGCCGCAGGCCATCGAAGCCGTTGAAGAAATCTCCCGCAAGCAAGCCACTGGCGAAGTCGTGGTGCACCCACGGCGGAGATTCGAATTGCCGGGTGGAGGTTTCTTCCACTACATGGCCGCGGCCGATTTTTCCGCGGGCTATGTGGCGATGAAGCAGTACACCTATGTGCGCGGCAAGCTGAAATTTCTCGTGCCTCTTTATGAGATGGCTACTGGCGACTTGCTGGCGCTGATCGAAGCGGATTACATGGGCCAATTGCGAACGGGAGCGGCATCGGGCGTGGCCACAAAATATCTTGCCCGCCGGGATTCGCGTGTCGCTGCCATCATCGGAACCGGGGGCCAGGCGAGGACACAACTCGAAGCAGTTGCCGCGGTGCGAAAATTGGAATCCGCGCGGGCGTTCGGACGCGATGCCACCAAGCGCGAGAAATTCTGCAAGGAAATGTCGGAGCGGCTGGGCCTACCGGTGATCGCCAGTGCTTCGGCAGGCGAAGCGGTGCGAGGTGCGGACATTGTTTCCACGGCAACGACAACTTCACAACCGGTGGTGAGCGGCGCGGATCTGTCGCCCGGGGCGCATATCAATGCGATTGGCGCCAACCACGCGCATAAACGCGAACTGGACGACGAGGCCGTGGCCAGCGCCGACATCATTGTCGTGGATTCGGTCGAGCAGTCGCGCCAGGAGGCGGGCGACCTGATCATCGCGTTTCATGGCGATGAGATTTGCTGGACGGGGGTGAAGAAACTTTCCGAAGTTGTATCGGGAAAAGCCAGCGGCAGAACGAGTGATTCAGAAGTCACGCTCTTTAAGTCGAATGGGATCGCCTCGTGGGATTTGGCCGTGGCGATGAAAGTGTACGCACTGGCGCGGGAGAAAAAATTGGGCAGGGAATTGCCCCTGTGGAGCGATGCTCCCCAGACTTAGGAGATAATCTTGATTGCGCGTCCTTACGCTAGCGGCCTATGTCGAAAAGCGCGCTTCAAAGTTCAAGGGCAAGTAGAATGAGGGACAGGCATAGTAAGCTGACTTAATGCGAACTCTTCCCGATCATCTGCGAAAAGGCATGAAGCTCGTCATCGTGGGCTGCAATCCGAGCGAGTCCTCCGTCCGCGTGGGCCATTACTATGCCGGGCGCGGGAACGAATTCTGGCCCATGCTGTACGAGAGCGGCGTCGTGCCGGAACCTTTCGATTATCATGACGACAAGCGGGTGATTGAATTCGGGGTCGGGCTCACGGACCTGGTGAAGCGCCCGACGAAGGCGGTCGAAGAGTTGAAGCGCGAGGATTTTGCCGAGGGACGCATCGTCCTTTCGCAGAAGCTCGAGGAATTCTCCCCACATGTCGTTGCTTTCAATGGCAAACTCACGTACGAACAGTTCGCGCAACGGAAGTGCAAATTGGGAATTCAAAAAGAGCTGCTCTATGGTGCGCGCGTTTACGTTTTGCCTTCCACCAGCGGCGCAAACACGCAAGGCAAGAGCGAAAAGCTACGGCATTTCCGGAAGCTGGCACAACTGGTGTCGCGCATCGAGAAGGAGCGCGATCTGCGCACTCACTGAAGGACTAAAACGATGAGCAATACCGCACAAACCGCGCAAGCCGGTCCCGTGCTTCTGGAAGCGAGGCACGAGGGCATCGCGACGTTGGTGATGAACCGCCCCGACCGTTTGAATGCGCTCAATAACGAACTCGCGATAGCCGTCAATCATGCTTTTGGCCGTATCGCAAAAGATGAGACCGTCCGCGTCGTGGTCATTACCGGCGCGGGGCGCGCGTTTTGCGCCGGCGGAGATCTCGGCTTGCTCGCGCATGGCCATCAGACCGGCAAGACTCAGGAGCTGGAGCCGCTGCTGCGCGCCGGCATGCAAATGGTCCTGAAGATGCGCACGTTGCCGCAACCGGTGATCGCCGCGGTGAATGGCGCGGCGGCGGGCGCGGGAATGAATATCGCTCTTGCCGCAGACATTCGAATTGCAGCCGAAGAAGCAACGTTCGGTCAGAATTTTGCGAAGATCGGACTATTTCCTGATTATGGCGGGTCGTATTTTCTGCCGCAGCTGGTCGGCCTGGCGAAAGCCGCGGAGCTTTTCTACACCGGCGAGATGATCGATGCAAAGACCGCGCTGAGCCTGGGGATTGTGAACCAGGTGGTACCGGCGGCGCAGCTCGAAGCGGAAGTAAAAACTCTGGCGCAGAAAATCGCGCAAGGTCCGGCGCTGGCCATCCAGGCGGTGAAGAAGGACCTCTTTGCCCGCGAGGAAAAGGAACTCTCACGCGCGCTCGAGAATGAAGTCCAGGAGCAGAATCGTTGCTACGCGTCGGAGGATTGCAAAGAGGGCCTTCGCGCATTTTTCGAAAAGCGCCGTCCAAGATTTCAGGGCAAGTAAACCTCCCGGTTCATCCGGCCAACCGTCATGACCACGCACAACGAAACGATTCAGGTACGGCTCGAACATCGAACGGCGTGGATCACGCTGGATCGCCCGCCGCTCAACATTCTTGATATTTCGATGATGCAATCACTCGATGCCGCGCTGGAGCGCGCGTTACCCAAATCGGATTTCGTGATTTTTCAGGGCGCGGGCGTGAAAGCGTTCTGCGCCGGAGCCGACGTGGCGGACCACACGCCGAAGCGCGTCGAAAAAATGCTTTCTGCGTTTCACGGAGTGTTTCGCCGCCTAGCCGTGGCCGACTGCCTGAAAATCGCAGCCGTCCACGGTTATTGTCTCGGCGGCGGCATGGAATTGGCTGCGTTCTGTGATTTTGTTCTCGCGAGCGAATCCGCGCAGTTCGGCCAGCCGGAAATCAAGCTGGGCTGCTTTCCACCCGTTTCGCTGGTGACGTTGCCCGCTCTGATCGGAATACAGGCAGCCACACATTTGATTCTTACGGGCCATCAAATTAGCGCGACGGAGGCACACCGGCTGGGCCTGGTGACGCGCGTCGTTCCTGATTACGAGCTTAACGGCGCCGTTGAGAGTTTACTTGAAGAGCTTCGCTCGCTTAGTCCGAGCGTACTGCACCTTACACGCAAAACTCTGGGGCGGCTGCATTCCGCCGATTTCCTTAAGCAGCTCGAAGAAGTGGAACGCGTATACTTGTCGGAACTGATGCAGACCCACGACGCGCAGGAAGGCATTCGAGCTTTCCTCGAAAAGCGCAAGCCCGCCTGGAAAGGAAAATAGATGGAGGAGTTGGAGATAAAGCCTGCAGAGGTGAAGGCACGCCTGGACCGTGGGGAAAGTCTGGCGCTCGTGGATGTGCGGGAGCCTTGGGAGTATCAGCTATGCCGGATCGAAGGAGCGAAGCTTGTTCCGCTCGGCTCGCTGGCGGCCAGCCTGAATACGCTGCCGGATGTGGATGAGGTGATCTGTTATTGCCACCACGGGATGCGCAGCCTGGACGCGGCAGCGTGGCTGCGATTTCAGGGCATTGCGAAAGCAAAATCATTGGCGGGCGGGATCGAGCGGTGGTCGGTTGAGGTCGATCCGAAAGTCCCGCGATATTAAAGGAGAACGCATGCCAAAGATGAAAATCAGATTTCTGAATAAGCCGACGTGAACCACTTGCCGGAAAGCAAGAGGTCTCTTGCTGGAGCTGGGCGCCGAACTCGAGTCACGTGATTTGGACAAAGAACGACTGAACGAAGCTGAACTGGAAGAGCTGATTGGCAGCCGCGATTACAAAGAGTTTCTGAATTCGCGGAATGAGCTTTATCGGCAGCAAAACATGAAGGAACATGCTCCATCGCGCGCGGAAGCGATCAAGCTCATGGCCAAAGAACCGAACCTCATCCGCAGACCCATCGTCATTCACGGCGCGCAAATGATTCTGGGTTTTGACGAGGAAGCTTACAGAAAACTTTTGAAGTGACGTTTCAGCGACGGGAGCTCGAGGAATGGAAGTGAAGACCATTGCCGTTATTGGCGCGGGGACGATGGGTCGGGGAATTGCCTACGCCGCGGCCTTTGGGGGTTACAACACCGTCCTCGAAGACGTTTCGCGCTCCGTGCTGGAACAAGGATTAGCTTGGATTCGGCAATCGTTCGAGGAGGGAGTGGCCCACGGCAAAGTCGAGGTCGCGGTCCGCGACAAGGCACTATCGCTGATTGCCACCGCAAACAACGTGGAGAGCGCCATACGAGATGCCGAGCTGATCATCGAGGCCGTTCCGGAAGAACTGGAGATGAAGCTGGAACTGTTCACGATTTTCGACAAGTTCGCCAAGACCGGCGCCATTTTCGCGAGCAATACCTCTTCGCTCTCGATCACCGATTTTACCGACGTTACCGTTTCGCGCGACCGCTGCGTCGGTATGCACTTCTTCAATCCCGTTCCGAAGATGAAGCTCATTGAACTCGTCAGGACGCCGCATACTTCCGATGAGACTGTCGCCATTTGCCGGGAAGTCGCTCGACGCATGGGGAAGCAAGTTGTTCTCGTGAACGAAGCTCCCGGTTTTGTTACCACGCGCATCAACGCGCTCATCGGCAACGAAGCTTTTAACATGCTGGAGGCCGGTATCGCGTCTCCCGAAGACATCGACAAAGCCTTGAAACTCGGTCTCAATCATCCGATGGGTCCGTTCGAGCTGGTCGATCTCGTCGGGCTTGACGTTCGCCTCAACATTCTTGAGTATCTCCATCGGACACTGGGCGAAAAATACCGCCCCAATTCCTTATTGCGGCAATACGTTCAAGAGGGGCGCCTGGGACGCAAGGCGGGCCGCGGCGTTTACGATTACACGCAGCACCAGGCTGACGAGAAGAAAGCGTAGTCGTAGCAGACAGAATGGAATGAAACAACGATGAAATCGTTTGCCGAACGAATCGCAATTCAGCAGGGCGACTTGACGGAAATGGACGCGGACGCGATCGTCAACGCCGCGAACAACGAATTGATTCTCGGCGGAGGCGTGGCGGGGGCCATTCGGCGCAAAGGTGGAGACGAGATCCAGCGCGAGTGCGATGCCATCGGCACGATCCCTATTGGCTACGCGGCCATCACCACGGGAGGGAAACTCAAGGCGCGATTCGTGATCCACGCCGCCAGCATGCAACTCGGCGGGAAGACGAACGCGAATTCATTGCGGCACTCCACCGCGCACGCTTTAAAAATTGCCAATGAGCGCGGCCTCAAAACCATCGCCTTTCCAGCGGTGGGCACCGGTATCGCGGGATTCCCGCTGAAAGATTGCGCAGAAATCATGCTGCGTGAAGTGGCTCAGCATCTGAGAGGCGAATCCTCTCTCGAAACGGTTTACTTCGTACTTTTCGACGAAGTCGCCGAAGGAGTTTTCAAACGGGCATGGGATAAGATTCAGGCGGAGCCCGCTCCTGACGTTGCCGGAGCTCATGGCGCGTGACGCCGCTCGCTGAGTTACTTGCCGAACGCATACGCCGCTATGGCCCGCTCACCTTCGCCGACTACATGCGCGAATGCCTGTACCATCCGGTCCATGGCTACTACAGCAAAGCCGAGTCCACGCGTTTCGCAGACTATTACACCAGTGTGGATGTCCACCCCATCTTTGGGCGCCTGCTGGCTCGCCAGTTTGCTGAGATGTGGGAGAGCCTCGGCCGGCCCAAAGAATTCACGCTAGTGGAGACAGGTGCTGGAGTGGGACGTTTGGCCGGCCATATTTTGGATTTCAGTGCAGCGAAGCTCCCTGATTTTTACGGCGCATTAGACTATGTCGCCGTGGAGCGCTCCGCTCTGCGGCGCGAACAATCGTCAATAAAGTTGAAAGAACACGCGGCCGCCGGCCATTTCTTGGCTTGTGTGGAAATTCCTTCCCACATTCGTGAGGGCTGCCTGTTCTCAAACGAATTGATTGATGCGCTGTCGGTGCACCGAGTCTTCATGGATAGCGGGGCATTGACTGAAATTTTTGTCGGCTTCCGCGACGGGCGGTTTATGGATATTCTGGCGCCGGTCTCGACATGCGCCATTACCGAGTATTTCGCAGCGCAAGACGTCACTCTGCACGAGGGGCAGCATGCCGAAGCAGGTCTCGAAGCCTGCGACTGGATTACCGAGGTTGGCCGGCGCCTTGAGCGAGGGTATGTGCTGACTATCGATTACGGCCATCGTGCCGCCGAGCAGTTTGATCAGCACCATATGCGCGGAACGCTCCTCGCTTACCAAGACCATCGCGTGTCTGAGGATTTCTATGCGGCACCGGGAGAACAGGACCTGACGGCGCACGTCAATTTCACCGCTCTGGAAGCGTGGGGAAAAAGACCGGGCCTCGAGACCGCCGGATTCACTTCCCAAACCGCGTTTTTGCTGGCCTTGGGGCAGGGAAACGAATTTGCTGATCTTTATGATGAGGGCGCGACGGAAACAGAGCGCGTTCGCTCACGCCTCCAACTGAAGACACTCATCTACCCGGAAGGCATGGGGGAGCGGTTCCAGGTCTTAATCCAGCGAAAAGGAATACACACTCCGCACTTGACGGGTCTTGTTGGAAACTCGGGACGCACATCCTGATTGCAGTAAGGCTGCCCCCACCCCGGGGTGTTTTTAACGAAGAATGCGGAAACGCATGAAAAGAAAAGACTTGAGTTTCAACTGAGTGCAAAAGAGTGCATAAGAATATCAAGCTAAAGGATTTAGCTGAAAAACGACGTCAGTGCGAAGCAGTTTTGTGAAGGTGTACCCCCTACCCCCACCAATTTGCATGAATATCAAAAGAAAAGACTTACAAAATGAGCATTTTGTAACTTATTGATTCTAGAAGACGAGCTTCTGGTTGTGCATGATGAGAGAGTGCTGAAAAGGCGGCGCCGAAAAAAGAAAAGCGGGAGCAAGGCTCCCGCACTCCATATAGAGTTTTCTACATGAGCAATTATAGCAAAAGATAGCGGGCAGTCAAGGAAAAGTTTGTAGGTAGAACGCAACCCTTACTGGGGAGGATTCGGCTTCTTAAGGACCGGCTTCTCGCCGGAGGCGGGGGCGGGAATATTCGCCGCGGGCTTTGCCTTGGCATCGTCGGCGGGGGCGGCCACGGAAATTCCGCCTTCGGAATAAGGCTTCTTGAGAAAGAGTTCGGCTCGATCTTGGCAACCGCCGGTGTTGTCGTTGGTTTGTTTGGCTTTGCTGTACTCGTTCACGCCGCGCTCGCGCTGCCCTAGCAAATCGAAAATCTCGCCAAGGTAGATGTGACTCCAACATTCGGTCCACTTTTCCGAGGGCTCGGGGACGGTTTGCAGAGCCTCGCGAAAAGCGTTGGCGGATGCTTGATAGTTTTTCTGATAGAAAAACGCCTCGCCCATGCGGAAATTTCCCAACGGCCTGCCCGGTTGTATGGAAAGAGCACGCTGGTACTGCGACACCGCATCGTAGAAGCGGCCCTGTTCGGCGAGATCTTCACCGCGTGCAATGGCCGCGCGCGCACGCAGCCCAGTGCTACCCTTGAGGATGAGATTATTGGGATCGATCTTGATGCCGCCGGGTTTTGGCCGGCCAAATGTCTCCACCGTGAATTGCGATTCCAGGCCGACCACATCAATGGTTTTCTGCTCGGGATTGCCTTCCGTATCGATGCGTAACTCGACAGGCATGCGGAACGTGTCCAGCGGCTGCTTGATCTTGCCATTCACTCGAAATCCCTTCGGCGTCCGGTACACCACGTACTCCAGGGTGAACTCCGGGACGCCCGTGGAATTGAGCCATTGCACGAAGAAGCTTTGAAGATTCGGGGCCTCCTGCGGCGGCTTTGCCAAGGCTTGAGCCCGCCGCTGAGCGATGTTTTCAAAATCCTCGATGCGCGCACTTTTTTCCGCGAACTGGAAGTAGAAATCGTGCAGGGCGGATTTGAAGGCCACATCTCCCATCTGGGCGCGCAACATGTGAAAAATCATCGCGCCCTTGTTCATCACGACCGAACGGTAGTCCGGCGAGTAGGGGGCCAGCCGCGCTGCTTGCGCGACGGGAGCGGCATCCTCATACATCAAGGCGCCAACGGCGAACTCGTCGACGGCTTTGAGCCCCGCTTCCTTGCCGGAGTTTTGTTCGGCATAGAGCGCTTCGGAATAACGTGCCAGCCCGTCGCTGATCCAGACGTCGCCCGGTGTTGCCGGCAAAACTTGAATCCCCCACCACTGCGACGCCACCAGGCGCGCGATAGTCCTGTCGCTGGCCTTGGGATCCCAGATGCGCTGGCTCAGGAGCAAAACCCCCGGGGCCGCGAAATCGCGAAAAGTTCCGTCCGGGAGCTGGATGACGGCAAGCGTCGGATCGGGAATCGGCCCAAATATGTCCGAGAAGATCACCGCGGAGCGCGCCGCGCTGTTGGCAAACTCAGCCGCATTCGCGGACATCGTCCGTGGCGCGTAAACGGCGACGTTGATTCCTTCCGCCTGCTTCGGATTGAGCTGCAGATTGCCAACTACAAATGTGCCGTGCGGCGCGGGGTTCTTGCACTCGAATGTGTAGAGAAGCCTTCCGCCTTCGACGGCGTTCCTGGCGGGCACTGGCGTAGGGGCGGAGGCTTTGCCGGTCCCGGCGACGGCGAAGATATCGGGAACATTCAGCCGGAATGTAGCGGTGTAACGGTTCGAGGGAAAATTGGTAAGCGGGAACCAACGAGCCGGCAACAATAAATAAGCGCCATCCTTGTTGATGGCGGCGGCGCGTATCCCCGGTACCGGGCTGTTCTCTTCATTAAAGAGCAGGCCGGCGTAGGTATAAGTGAGTGTGACATGTCCGGCGGTGGCTACCGGAGTGGGCAACTGGACGATAACGACGAGTGGGTTCTGATTGTCGCGCTCGAAGGGGAGTTGCTTGCCATCCGCGGATTTTACTTCTTTCACGACCAGATTCGGATGCAGCTCGACGCGCACGCTGCTCGCAGCTTCCAGAGCTTTGAAATCGATCCTGGCGGTGGCTGAAATCGATTGCCCAATGGAGTCCAGCGTTGCAGTGACGTCATAGTTTTCGGCGAGGAAATTCACGGGCCGGGGCTCTTGCGCGCGGAGCGGTGGGGCAAGGCAGAGTGCAAGAATCAACGCAACAAGGAAAAATGTACCAGGAACTTTTCGACTGCGGGCCATCGAACCTCTTTCAAATGTGTTCAACTGCGAACCAACATACACCTATAGGATACCAGACCCCTCGCTTTGCGTTGCTTTGAGCCCCTGCAAAAGGCGGACAATTTCGTCAGCGGCCCTTTCAACGGCTCCCGGCGGTCCGAGCAACTTCTGTACTTCCTGCAATCCGCGAATCATCTCCGCGACCCGCGTCTTGGCCTCTTCGGTTGTCGAAAGGAGCGTCACGGCCTCTGCCGCGACACGTTGCGGAGTGAAATCGTTCTGGATCAATTCAGGCACGACGGCGCGGCCCGCAATCAAATTGACCATGCTGAAAAACTTCGTTCTAACTAGGGGCTTTGCCAGCTGAGCCGTCAGAGGCGAGAGCCGGTAAATCACGATCATGGGCTTGCCAAGCAGAGCGGTTTCCACTGTTGCTGTGCCGCTGGAAACAATCGCCAGATCGGCTGCCGCCAACGCGTTGTAGGTGTCGGATTCAATAAACCGGACATGCCATTCGGCGGGAAACTTTCGCTCCAGGCGCCGCGCATCCAGGCCCGGAGCCACGGGGATCACGACCTCCGGTGGCCGAGGCAGATTGCGCCGGATATCGCCCAGAGCTTCCACGAGTACCGGCACGTGATGCGCGATTTCTCCGCGGCGGCTTCCCGGGAGAATGGTGATGATCCGGGCCTCGTGTTCAAGACCGTACTTTTTGCAGAATAATTCCCGGGTTAACGAGGCTTTCACGTTTCCAACCAGAGGGTGGCCGATGAACTTCACGGGCACGCCTGCATCGGCATAGAATGTTTCTTCAAAAGGAAAAATACAGAGCGCCTCGGCGAATCTCCGGCGGACCAGATTGACTCGCCAGGGACGCCAGGCCCAGAACTGCGGGCAGATGTAATAGACGTTTCGAATGCCCCTGGGACGAAGCTTACGCGCGAGCCGCAGGTGGAAGCCCGGAAAGTCCGTCAGGATGGCCAGCGGCGGCTTGCGGCGCTCCGCTTCGCCGACCAGATGCCTCATGGCACGAACCAGGGATGGCAAGCGCTTGAGGACTTCGGTGATTCCCACGACCGAGACTTCTGAATAATCCGTGACGATGTCAACGCCGGCGGCACGCATTTGCGGTCCGCCCATACCGAAAATGGACACGTCCATGCGCTGTTTCAGCGCGGTGGCGAGGCGTGCGGCGTACATGTCCCCGGAAGCTTCGCCGGCGGAGAGAAGGAGCGAGATAGGTGGCATGTCAGAGATTCGCAGAGACTAGTCGCTCGCGGGCAGCGCAGAGGGTTCGGCGAAGGAGCGGCTGCCGGCGTCCGCGGAAAGAGGCAATTCCTGCTCTTTGTACTGAAGCTGATAGAGCCGGTAGTAGATGCCGCGTTGGGCGAGAAGCTCCTGGTGAGCACCCTGTTCGCGCAAGCGCCCTTTGTGGAAGACCAGGATGCGATTCGCGTGCTGAATCGTGCTCAAGCGATGGGCGATGACCAGCGCGGTACGCCCCGAGAGCAAGCGGCCGAGTGCTTCTCGAATTTGCAATTCCGTTTTTGTATCCACACTTGAAGTGGCTTCGTCGAGGATCAGGAAGCGTGGATTGTGTGCTAGCGCGCGCGCGAAATTGATGAGCTGCCGCTGACCGACCGAAAGAGTCGAGCCGCGCTCGTTCACGCTGGTCCCAACTCCCTCCTCGAGGGAGTTCACGAAATCACCGAGCCCAATCTCTTCGACAGCGCTCTCCACCGTGGAG
>Ga0075030_100004288_pt1 | contig 12897 bp, 9 predicted proteins | sample LitLauG_LLR_2012_FD_71393 | JGI IMG/M metagenome (GOLD analysis project Ga0075030, IMG submission 71393) | Freshwater sediment microbial communities from Pennsylvania, USA - Little Laurel Run_MetaG_LLR_2012 | ecosystem: Environmental > Aquatic > Freshwater > Creek > Sediment | place: USA... | reverse complement strand
CCGACCAACCACAATCCGCGCTTTGCACCGGTGATCCACCCAACTCTGGAGACCGGCGTGAAGGCCCTGGTTGTTGCGGCGTATGCATGGTTGGCCTCGTGAACAGCATCCTGATGCACGGGCATCAACTAGCGGGTCCTTTTCTGGATGCGGTAGATCTGCTTGGCACTTTCGTTTTCGCACTCAGCGGCGCGGCAGCGGGTGTCAAAAGCCGGTTCGATCTGTTCGGTCTAATGGCACTCTCGTTCGCGGCCGGTAATGCCGGCGGGATCACACGGGATGTGCTGATTGGCGCGGTGCCACCAGCGGCCATCAGCGACTGGCGCTATCTCGGGGTCTCTCTTCTGGCAGGATTGGTGACGTTCTTCTGGTATCCCAACATCGATAAACGTCGCAGGCTGGTGTTGTTATTCGACGCCGCGGGACTCGGCCTGTTTGCCGTCGCCGGCACACAAAAGGCGCTCATGGCGGGACTCAATCCGGTGATGGCGATTTTCATGGGAGTGCTAACCGGGATTGGTGGTGGCATATTGCGCGATGTGCTTGTCAACCAAACGCCGACGGTGCTTGAGGCGGATATTTATGCTGTTGCTGCGCTAGCCGCCGGCGTTGTAGTGGTGATCGGATATCAATTGCATTACCCGGCTTTTGTGGTGTTGACCGTGGGCGCACTACTTTGTTTCTGGCTGCGAGTTATGGCGATATACCGAGGATGGCATTTGCCCGTCGCCCAGTCGCAGAATCGGCGGGATTGAATCATCGTTTGCTACGTCGCTTAAGACACTAGCAGGCCAGAACCGGAATCTCTAGACGTGAACGTGAAACTCTCGACGCGGTGAAATGCGAGCAAACACCAAATGCCAGAGATAAACTGATAATAGTGAGAGCCAGATTCCCTGGATGTCCATTGTTGAATGGAGAAGTTTGTGCCACCTGTGAAGATGAGAGTGTGGATGACGTGGTCAGAGCTAGTGAATTGTCCACGCATCACGAAGGAGCAGTTTCAAGCTCACGTAGCTAAGTATCCAAAATCCAGCATCTTGATCGCATGCACGAAGTTGAGTGTCGGTTTCGGCTATGGACCGGATGCTCGCACCGTTCCTACCGACAATGTCGCAGACTTACACATTCCGATTCTGTTTCCGCCCGGTCTAGTTCCTCGTGTCTACAAATGGTTTCACGAGGAGGGAAGGATTCCATTTTTCAATGGGCAATTACGTTCCCTCGCTGCCGAGACAGTTCGGCTGCAACTGGTCGATCCGGTTCCCGAGATTCCCGAGAACGGCCCGGAAAACGATCAATTCGGAGAGTTGATCCTCAAGTCCGGCGAATTGCTTTATAAAAAGCACGTCATTGTAGAAGACGAACTCGATGGGTACGCAAATATCGCTGCCGAGTTCTTGCCGACCTATGAAATTGCATCAGCGACAGAGCCCCTCTTCAGCTTCGTGCGGTTTTATATCTGGCTAACGAAGATCATTCCACGAATTCCGACGAATCTGCTCAAATTTAATCTCGAAGCAGAATTCCAAAAGGTGTTCCCGTTCCCAATCATCACCTATGCTGAATTCATAGCGGCATTTGCCTTGCACGCGCTCCAAGAGAGGCAGATCCAGACGTATGACAAGCCGATTGATGCGACGTTGCGTAAGAGCTGGTTCAAGACAACGAGCGTTCCAGGGCCGACACTTGAGCAGATGTTTGAAACGGTTTCATTCTCGCTCGACAACATGCCGAATCCGAAAGACACTCTTGGATTTGGAGATTTCGAGTTTCTGAAGGACCGCCCTTATTTTCTATTCAATGGCGAGATGTACATGCTGGATTACGAGTTTGCACTCGGCAAACTCGAGAGTGCGGTTATCTGGAGGGTGCTGCGCAGCCTTCCGAAAGACAAGAAAGAGCCGTGGCTCAGCTATTGGGGATTGGTGTTTGAAGAATATGTGACGTGGATGTTCGAGATGTACGCTGCGCCTGCTCTACACAAAGCTCATTCTAGCCCAAGATACCTGAACGGCACCGATCAAATTTCCGATCAGATCATCGTATGCGGTGATACTGCGGTTCTAATCGAAGCAAAGCTGGCGACTTGCACAGCGGCCGATCGGTATTCTGGCGATTACGGAAAGATTAAGGCTTATCTGGAAGAGAAACTCGTGACCAAGGGAGTGGGCCAACTCCTCAATGCTGTTAGGAGGATTGGTGCCAAGGGCGCTGACGTGCCCGAGTATCTCAAAGACGTCAAGAAGGTCATTCCATTAATCATCACGCGCGATGATTTCGGTGGATGTTGGGGAGTAAACGCCTATTTGAACAAACGCTTCAAAGATCAGGTCACGACGGAATCGCATAACGGCATTAATGTAAGGCCGCTAGTTAGCATGAACATCTCGTGCTTGGAGCGCATGATGTGGGTACTGGAGAAGAAAGCTTTCGCCGACGTGATGGAAGAGGGACCCCACGCTCCGGCAGCCCTTCGATGCAGCTGTGAAGTATGTCCAGCATGGCGCGGCCCCAAATCTCCACGAGCATGTTGACGCATATCAGGAACTGACCGAGCATCTTATCGCAGACTTCGGCATGAAAGGCGACGAAGTCGTCCAGACAACAGTACAGCCACTTCAGGAGTAAGCCCATTGGTCCGACTGACTTAAAAGCTTCCAGAGGGACCTGTGGTCTTCAGGGCACGAACGATTGCGAGAAAGTGCTTGATTCGAGTGCCTACGATGAGACGCGACCGACGCCTATTCTCAGTTGCGATTGCGACGAGTGGCCCTCGCGTTACTTTTCGGAAGATCAGAAATATTCCCCCGCCACTGACGCCCTGGAGTTTAGGAGGAGATGCACGCCTCCCTTCAACGTGTATCTCCTTGTGGTCAAAGTCGAGAAGTATGTGATCTGACTTTGCCATCCCCTCCTGAAGATATTCGGCAGCATCTATAGGCTGTGTTGAGCAACGAAACGACTGTTGGTGAATTCGCCGCTCGGCCCTGGAGACCTTCACTTGTGTCCTCGATCCAGAATAGCCGAGAACGAAATAGAAAGACCGAAGATCATCTTGGTCGTCGGGTAGATCGTCTTGATCGATGTCTGCGTCAGACAAGAAAACATGGTGCTGGAAGGCTCTTAATCGACGTACTGGCAGGGCCAGCACGCCGGCGTCGAGATCGTTATTACCACGGGATGATTTCAGGTGCGCCGTATACGGCGGTAACGGTTGCAACTTCCCGCCCCTGCCTTCAGAGGGAGCAAAGAGTTTTGCGGAGCCGGCGTCTCGAATCACATGCGCTGCCGTGAACGCGTAGAACTCCGAATCCAAGCGCACGAGGACGCAAGAACCAACTCTGTCGGGCTGCCCATCCCGATAAATAAACAAAGGCACAACGGATTCTTGCAGACGTTCGGTTAATAGCTGTTTCTCTTTCTCTTTTCGTGCTGCCGCTTCACCCAGGATTGCTCGAAGATCGATGCCGGATTGATGGGCTATTGGCTCCATTATCGCCTTAATCTCGCGCACAGCGCTGGTTAGGGAACGCCCCTGATCCCTACGTTGTTTGGCGAAATCGATTCTTTTCGACATCTTCCAAGATCATTTTGCGTTTACGGCATGGAGTAAGCAAGTCCTAAGGCAACCGAGAAAAAGGGACGCACACGCACCCTTTCCTCGGCAAGAAGCCGCAACAGGGTTGGCTGACTGTCGGTAAGCCGTATTACCTGAAATCTGCGAGGTCTTACACCACATTCTCGTGCCTGGAGTGTGCCGGGTCCAGAACGTCCAGGGTGGCTCGGTGACCGTTGGGTTCACAACCCAAAGGCACCGAACGTTGAGTAATTTCCTGGTTGCCCATAATCCAATCGCAGCTTGGGGGGAATGCTAGGCCGTTAAGATCACCCCGTTTGTGGGCACCGACCGTTTCAGGTTGCTGCACTGAATTGCCGCAGAATTCGCAGGCTCAAGGCGCGCCTATAACAGATCCCTGTAACGCTCCAATGCCACCCGAACGAGTTGGCTTCGAGTTCGCACTTCGGTTTTGCCAAACAGTTGTTGCAAGGTATTTTTGACCGCACTTTCCGAGATTTCCATCTTTGACGCGATTTCCTTGTTGGCCAAGCCCTGAACAACTAAACGGAGTACTTCTAGCTCACGATTATTGAGAGTAGGCCGGTCCTTTTGATCCAACGTCGCGGCGACCGACCCAACTGGGGCAGTCTGCTCTTCGCTCACGTCGGCGATGATCGCAGCCAGCTTCGGCATCGTGCCTTCCTTGTAGGTGGAGAACCAGACTTCGGCCAGAAAAGATTCTCCGTTGTCTCGACGGCCTCGGCACTGCATCGAGGTCCGGAACTGTGGTCCTTCTTCCCAGCGTAATGCGTGATGAAGTTCGGGCAGGAAGGCCGCGATCGGCTGGCCAATCAGATGTCCGTTGTGCGGAGCCATGGTTTCCACGGCGGCTCGGTTTGCCAATTCGATGAAGCCTCGTTCGTCTACGGTGACGATCGCCGCCGGACTTGTTTCCACCAGGACGCGGATGCGCTCCTGAGCCTCCAGGCTCAATCGGCGGTTGCGGAGCACTTCGGCGGTCAACAACCCACAGCCGCAGAGCGCCAAGGCTTCAAATCCTAGCCGGATCTGGGCATCTGCTGGATCGAGGTTGCTGAAACGTTCGCTGAGCAACGCACAGGTAACTCCCGATAAAACGGTCGCCCAGCGAGGGAGAAATCCGGCGGCGAGCATGATCGGAAACAGATAAAGGAAGCCGAGGGAGAAGTAGGGCTTGGTCCACCAATCCACGCCAGCGATTGCCAGAACCATGACGCCACTGGCCAGAAGAATGGGGGTCCGGTTGCGCCGCTCCCAGATCCAATCCAAATGAGGCATGAACTTGATGTTAAACGTGTGATTATGGCACGTGTCTTTCTGTTCCTTGAAGCTAATCAAACGATTTGTCCGCAAGATTAAGGTCTTCGGGGGCGGAATGCTGGACAAACGGACCCAATTTGACTGCCCATTGCGACTTCCAACGATTGCCGATCAATCAACCTGCCAAATCGAAATATAGACCCCGAAGCCATTTGAGTGCCTTCCGCGAAGTTGCCCTTTGGGGATACATAAGGTTCACACCAGCTAATGGGGCGGAGGGTGGAGTGTCTGCGGTCAAAAAGAGCCAAGCGACTAGCCTGCAAGCATCCCGCAGTGCGCAGTGAATTCAGAGGCTCTGAATCGCTACTTGCTCGCTGCGATCGCTCTGTTCGCTGTCCTCTTATATATCGCAATGCTGTACGTGGGATTGTCTGAGTTGATCTCTCGGATGCCAAAGCAGGGCAATGGCGGGAAGCGCTCCAAGAATTCGAGGACGGCTCGGCGGTCATGAAAGGCAAAAAACGGACATTACTTGATGACCTTTTCCTCGGCGCCATCTTCTTTAGGTTTAGCCCGAGACATTGCTCAACTTGCTAAACGCCGCTCGATCGCGCCGTCGGGGTGGGCCAATCTCCTGATCGCGAGGCTGCTGATAGTGGCTTGTCTCATCGGGGCATCACAGGCACAGCAGACCCTTACCTGGGAGCGACTTCGCGAGCGATTCGAGCAGGACAACCCCACGCTGCTCGCGGACAAACTGAACGTCGACGAATCAAGGGCAGAGGAGATCACCGCATATCTTCGCCCCAACCCGCAATTCTCTCTACTCGCGGATGGGACGCAAATCTCTCCTGACAAAGGAGTTTGGCGGCCATTCGCGGGCACCTACGAATCGCCCAGCATCAGCTATCTGCACGAACGGCAGCACAAGAGGGAGTTGCGATTGGAAAGTGCAAAAAAAGGGACGCTGATCGCTGAGTCGAGTCATGCCGACTTGGAGAGAACTCTGCTCTTCAACCTGCGCGGAGCATTCGTGTCAACGTTGCAGGCGAAAGCCGTGCTGCAGCTCGCAAAAGACAACCTCGTCTACTATGACCGCGTCCTCGCTATCAGCAGGACCCGGTTCGCTGCGGGCGACATCGCGCAGATTGATCTCGACCGGCTGGAGCTGCAGCGTGTGCAGTATGAATCGGATTTGCAGGCGGCCGAAGAGAACCTCGAAACCGCGAAGATCCAGTTGCTCACGCTCTTGAATTCCCGAACACCGCCCGATCAGTTTGACGTGGTGGGGTCTTATGACTTCAACGACCAGCTCATGGCTCGTGACGAGTTTCGGAAGATCGCCATGGACACGCGGCCGGACTTGAAGGCGGCCATTGAGGCCGTGGACAAAGCTCAGACCGATCACAATCTCGCGGTTGCGAACGGCTCAACCGATCCGACATTGAGCGCGTGGTATACGCACAATTCCTCGAACAACAACCCGTTTGGCATCAATACGCTCGGAGTCACCGTCAGCATCCCTTTGCGCATCTTCGATCGCAACCAGGGAGAGAAGCTGCGAACACAACTCGACATCAGACGCAATGAAAGATTGCGCGATGCCGCGGAAGCTCAAGTGCTCAGTGATGTCGATTCGAGTTACGCGAACCTGGACAGCAATCTGGCTTTACTCCGGCCTTACAAGGTCAAGTATTTGCAGCAATCGGTCCGGGTGCGAGACACGATTACGTTTTCCTACCAGCACGGCGGGGCGTCGCTGCTGGACTTTCTGAATGCACAGGCCGAATACCGCACCGTGCAGTTAAATTACGTCAATCTCGTGGGCTCGTATTTGACGGCCACAGCCCAACTCAACATGGTCGTTGGCCGGGAGCTGATCCAATGACGTCCCTGGTGAAACGCTTTGTCAATTCAAGAGCCGTGGTCGCCAATCCACCCGGCTCTTACGGCGCGGAGCCAGTCCTCCTTGTCTCCGCGCCGATTTCCTTTTCTCGTTTGGGCTGGTGCATTGGGTTCTTGTTGTGCCTTGCCGTGCTCGCGGCCTCGCTCGCCTGCTCCAGTAGGGGAAAGGGTGACCCGAAGGAGGAAGCGCCGCCCAAGGCAATCGTCGAGCCCGACCTCGACGCCAACAATTTCAAGGTGGACCACCCCGAACAGTTTCCGTTAGCCACGGCCGTCGAGTACGAAGCCATTCCCGCATTGAACGTGACTGGCGTAGTCCAGCCTGACATCGCTCGTGCCGTGCCCGTGATCTCTCTGGCCGCCGGACGGGTCGCGGAGATCAAGGCCCGGTTGGGCGACGTCGTTAAGAAAGGCCAGTTGTTGCTGCGAGTTCAAAGCAACGAAGTGTCAAGCGCTTACCAGGTGTACCTCAAAGCCGTGAACGATGAACGATTGGCGCGTCAACAACTCGACCGAGCACAGATCTTGTATGACAGGGGCGCGATCTCCAAGAGCGCTCTCGAAGCCGCAGAAGATACGGCTGGCGATGCCAAAGTCGACCTCAATGCCGCAAACGAACAATTGCGTTTGCTCGGCGTCGGCACAGATCGCCCTTCCGCCATCGTGGATGTCGTTGCTCCCATCTCAGGCGTGATCACCGATCAGCAGGTGACCAACGCGGCCGGTGTGCAAGGTCTTTCTGGTCCCAGTCCGTTTACGATTTCCGACTTTTCCTATGTCTGGATCGTCTGCGACGTTTACGAAAACGATCTTGATGCCGTGCACGTTGGCGAAACCGCGGAGATTCGTCTGAACGCCTATCCCGGAAAGGTCTTCAACGGTCGTATCGATAACATTCTCACAGTTCTCGATCCCACTATTCGCACCACCAAGGTGCGTATCGAAGTCCCCAACCCAGGACTGATGCGAGTTGGAATGTTTGTGACTGCGACCTTCTACGGCAAGCATCCGGAAACGCACGCCTCCATCCCGGCCGCCGCCGTTTTGCACCTGCACGACCGCGAGTGGGTCTATGCGCCCCTCGGCTCTGACCATTTCAAGCGTTTCGAGGTCGTCACCGGCGCCATGCTTCCGAACAAAATGCAGGAGGTCGTTCGCGGCCTCAAACCGGGAGACCAAGTAGTCTCCAATGCTCTTCCGTTGCAGAACACGGTGGAGCAATAGATGATTCGTCGCGTTGTCGATTTCGCACTCAACAACCGCCTGCTCATCGTTGCTTTGACGTTGATCCTATTCGCCTGGGGAGTCGTCTCCTTCGAGCGGTTGCCCATCGAGGCTTATCCCGACGTCGCCGACAATTACGTTGAAATCATTACGCAGTGGCCGGGAATCTCTGCGGAACAGATCGAGCAACAAGTCACGATTCCGGTGGAAACTGTCATGAACGGCATCCCCGAGACTGTTCACCTGCGCTCCTTCTCGCTATTTGGGCTTTCAGACATCAAACTGATTTTCGACGATGAATCCGATAATGCCTGGAACCGCGAGCGGGTTTTGGAACGGCTCAGCCAAGTCACGCTCCCACCGGGCGTCGTGCCGCAAATGGGTACGGACTGGAGTCCGGTCGGCCAGATCTATTTCTTCACGCTGCACAGCACGAATCCGAAATACGACCCGATGGAACTCAAGTCCATCGAAGACTGGGTCGTCGAAAAGCATTTCAAAGCTGTACCCAACGTTGTAGATGTCGCCAGCTTCGGCGGGCCCACGCGCGAATACCAGGTCCGTGTAGATCCCAATAAACTTGTCGCCTATGGCCTAAGCCTGGCTCAAGTCGAACAGCAACTCGCCAACAACAACGTCAACGCCGGCGGAAGCTTCATCCAGGAAGGCCTACAGCAAATCAACGTGCGCTCCGTCGGAGTGGTCGACCGTGCCCAAGATATCGAACGGACGGTGATCCTAACCAAGAATGGCACGCCCCTGAGAATGAAGGACATTGCTGTCGTTTCGCAAGGCCCAAAGATTCGTCTTGGTCAATTTGCGCGCGCCATTCATCACGAGGATGGCAAGATCGTCGATAACGACGATGTGGTTTCGGGTATTGTCCTTTTGCGCAAAGGCGCACCCGCCGACGCGGCCCTTGATGGCATCCACCAGAAGGTCGAAGAACTCAACACTCATATCCTTCCTCCAGGCGTGAAGGTTGTTCCTTTCATCGATCGCAGCGATCTTGTTCGCTTCACTTCCCACACCGTCTTGCACAACCTCACGGAAGGAATGATCCTGGTCTCGATCATTCTTTTCCTGTTTCTCGGCAACGCCCGTGGTGCACTGATCGTCGCCGCTACGATTCCGTTTGCCTTGCTGTTTGCGTCCATCTGCTTGGACTTGCGAGAGATTCCAGCCAACCTGTTGTCTCTTGGCGCGCTCGACTTTGGCATGGTGGTCGATGGCGCGGTGGTGATGATTGAAAACATCGTGCGCCATTTGAGCCATGCAAACGGAGTCAAAACTCCCACCGAGCGCATCAGCGAAGCGTCGCACGAAGTTCAACGTCCGGTCTTCTATGCCATCGCCATCATCATCACCGCCTACCTGCCGATCTTTACGCTGCAGCGCGTGGAAGGCCGGCTGTTTCATCCCATGGCATGGACAGTCGCCTTCGCATTGCTGGGCGCGCTGCTGTTCTCCATCCTCATCGCACCCGTGCTGGCCAGCTACGCCTTCGCCAAGGGAGCGAGCGAGTGGCACAACCCCGTCATGCACTTTGTGATCTCGCAGTATCGCACGGCGGTGCGATGGGCCATTCGCCGCCGCTATGTCACCGTTGGCTTGTGCCTGTTTGGCGTCCTGTTGGGAAATTTCTTCGCCTTTGGCGGCATCATCGGCTCGGAATTTCTGCCGCACCTGGATGAAGGCGCGCTTTGGGTCCGCGGCACTCTCGCTCCCAGTACCGGCCCCGACGAGGGAATCCGCGTCGCCAACCAAGCCCGTGTGGTGCTGTGTTCTTTTCCCGAAGTGCCGCAATGCACCAGCCAGGTCGGCCGTCCCGACGACGGAACCGATACTACCGGCTTCTTCAATACCGAATACTTCGTCGACCTTAAACCGAAGGAGCAATGGCGTCCTGTTTTCCACGAAAACAAAGACGAACTGATTGCCGCCATGCAGCGCGAACTGGACAAGATTCCCGGCGTCGTCTGGGGATTCTCTCAACCCATCGAAGACAACATGGAAGAAGCTGTAAGCGGCGTGAAAGGTGAGCTCGCCACCAAAATCTATGGCGATGATTTGAAAGTTCTCGAAAACACTGCCGATCAGATCGTCGGCGTCATGCGACAGGTTAACGGTGTGGAAGACCTTGGAGTTTTCCGCGTGCTCGGCCAGCCCAACCTCAACGTGTCTGTCGACCGAGACGCCGCGGCGCGCTATCAAATCAACGTCGCCGATGTGCAGGATGCAGTTCAGACGGCTGTGGGCGGCAACGCGCTCACTCAAGTGCTCCAGGGGGAGGCGCGCTATGATCTGGTGTTGCGCTACCTCCCGCAATATCGCGATACCCAGGACGCGATCGAAAAAATCCGCCTGCTGTCACCCTCCGGAGAACGCGTTTCGCTGGCGCAGCTCTGCCACATTAAGGTGGCCGACGGCGGCTCGGAGATTTACCGCGAAGGCAATCGCCGTTATATCGCCATCAAGTACAGCGTCCGCGGCCGCGACCTGGGCAGCACGGTAGAAGAGGCAATGAAAAATGTCGACACGCAGGTCAAGCTGCCGACCGGATACACCTTGGATTGGGAGGGAGAATACAAGAGTCAGAAGCGGGCCAATGCGCGCCTCCTGATCGTTCTCCCAATCACAATTTTCATTATCTTCATCATTCTCTACACCATGTTTAAGTCCTTCAAATGGGCATTGTTGATCATGGTCAATATTGCGGTCGCGCCTATTGGCGGTCTCATCGCCCTGCTCATTACCGGCACGCACTTCAGCGTTTCCTCAGGCGTAGGTTTCCTCGCCCTGTTCGGTGTGTGCGTACAAACGGGAGTCATTATGCTTGAGTACATCAATCAGCTGCGCGTGCGACGCTACTCAATCGAGGACGCCGCCGTGGAAGGAGCTGTGCTGCGATTGCGTCCCATTATGATGACCATGCTGGTGGCTACTCTAGGACTTCTGCCGGCCGCTCTCTCGCACGCGATTGGTTCGGACTCGCAACGGCCCTTCGCCATCGTTATCGTCGGCGGCCTCATTGCAGCCCTCGTGATGAGCATCTTTCTGCTGCCTACTCTGTATGTCTGGATTGCCGGCGAAATCGATGTACTCCCTGCCGCCGACGGGCAGTTCGAAGAGGGAGAGCATATCGACTAATGATGGCACGACTTCAGAATGCGATTGGGAGGAAGGTTTTTTTACCGGTCGACATTAACAGGGAAAGCGGCGGAACATCGTGAGTGCAAGTTCATTGTCAGGACTAACTGAACAATCCATGTCATAGCAGCCCTTGTGGACGAATCGTCGGCCGACCAGAAGCTATCCAGAAACGGGCTTCTAGGAGATCACCACCAGCGGGCCTTGACCGTTGGGTTTACAACCCAAAAGCGCGACTTGCCGACCAACTTTCCAGTCAAGATCGTCGGAGCGACTAATTTTCCGGAAGCCGACCCGTCCGGGAGCAACCAACTCCCCACACGAATGCGTCCTACGACCAAAGTAAAGGTTCGCATGTTGGATCGGGGGGGAAGCCACCAGAACTTCACCGAATCCTACCTGCCATTCACCTGCCGTTCGCGCTGCGTTGCATGTACTAACATCGTCAAAACTGCCGTCCGTTGTTCTGTATCTTGTTGAATGTACGTTGCAGCGCGGATTCGAATCCCTCCCTCTCCGCCAGCTTCGCAATCTACAGGCTTTACGAAATATTTCGCTACGGTTTGTCCTACCGAGACATAATCGACTCGCTTTCCCAGTATTAACTGTCGTAGGCAGAAACAGGGGAACCGAGCATGGCAAACCGAGTCGCGTGGCTCACCAAGCGAGTAAAGATCGGCGGAGAGTGGTTCGTCCGCAAACCCATCGTCAAGCCAACCGGTTTCGTCACCGAAAAAGTCGAACACAACGGGCAGACTGTCCACGCTCCAGGCACCTTCGTCTTGGAGTGGTACGAGGCTGGCAAACGGCAGCGTAAGCCGCTCCCGAATCCACGAGTGAAGCCCAGGACGCACTCCGCAAGAAACTCCAGACACTTGAGGCTCGGGCACACGGCCTGACCGTGGTCGAGGACAAAGGTGCGAAGGGCAAGGTTTCGCTGGAAGCGGCAGTCCGCGAGTACCTGGTGTCTGCCAATCCCGGCTGCGATTTCGTGCAGGATTTGGAGCGCAGGAACCTGATGGTCAATTTCATCCGGGTGATGAAGGAAGCCGGACTGGGCGACCGGACGCAGAACAACCTGTTCGGAGCCATCGTGACCTTCCTCCACGCGCAGAACCATTCGGTCGTGACGCGGAAGGATGCGCCGGACTACACCAGGACGGAAATCGAAACCTACTCCACCGAGGAGTTGGGTGAGCTGTTCGGAGCCTGCAAGGCTGGCGAGCGTCTGGTGTTCCAGTTCTTCCTGGGCACTGGTTGCCGCGAGCGGGAAGTGATGTTCGCCACCTGGAAGGACGTGGACCTGACGGCTGGTACCTTCACGGTGAAGGCGAAACCGGCGATGGGGTTCAATCCAAAGGATTCGGAGGAGCGCACCATCCCGGTTCCCTCCAGCCTGGTGCGTGAACCTGAAAGCTTGGAGGGTGACGCATTTCGAAATCACTCCTGATCTTCCCAAACGGCCAAAATCAGCCAAACGGACACCTGCTCCGTGATCTCAAGAACGTTGCGCTGCGTGGCGAGCTGAATTGCGGACACTGCGACTCAACCGACGAAGGCAAGAGGGTCACCTGCAAGGATCAGGCGGTCTGCGAGCAGTTCTACCTCCATAAGTTCCGCCACACGTTCGCGTGCATGCACCTGCTGGCTGGCGTGGATGTGCGCACGGTGCAACTGTGGCTCGGGCACTCGGACCTGGAAACGACGAGCTGCTACCTGAAGGCCATCAGCGGGAAGCAGAAGGGTGTGCGGGAGAA
>Ga0075030_100004287_pt1 | contig 12898 bp, 12 predicted proteins | sample LitLauG_LLR_2012_FD_71393 | JGI IMG/M metagenome (GOLD analysis project Ga0075030, IMG submission 71393) | Freshwater sediment microbial communities from Pennsylvania, USA - Little Laurel Run_MetaG_LLR_2012 | ecosystem: Environmental > Aquatic > Freshwater > Creek > Sediment | place: USA... | reverse complement strand
TAATCAATTCGTCTTGGGAGAGGTGTATTCGAAGCTTCTCAAGGCCACGGTAATGATGGTTTCTGACATTGGCGTAGGACTGGCCCAGCTTTTCGGCGATCTCTGAAAAAGTGTAGCCCTCGAAAAAATGCAGCCGCAACGTCTCCCGTTGCTCCTCACTCAGCGTATCCAGAACCTTCCGCCAGCGGTTTCTCCCGAAGAGCCCTTCGACGGTCTGGTCGTACTCTGCACCTGAACTTGCCCGAGATTCAATTTCGAACGACTTGTCCGCAATTCCAGACGAGTAAAAGCCCCGAGACTTCAACTGCCGTCGCCGAATGAAGGCCTGAGTGTAGGCTACCTGGAAAATCCACGAACGTACTGACCCTTTTGAAGGTTCGTATAGACCGCACTTCCTGTAAACATAAAGAAACACTTCTTGGACAAGGTCCTCTGCTTCACTTTTGTCTCGCAGAATTCTGCACCCTACACTACTTACTTGGCGAGCATAACCGCGGAACAACAATGATAATGCGCCGTCGTCCCCTGCTTGAACGCGTCGCATCAAGCCCGAATCCGCCTCCGCATTTGATTCCAGTGTACTAAGGGCGGTGACTTCAACTACCTCCTCCCTCCGATTGAAGAGTGGGACCACCGAGAATCGAGCTGTTGAGGATGAGCTCATCGAGAGCCCATCTTCACAGTCGACGTAATAAGAATGAGGAATGCATTCCGTGGGAACACATTCCTCACTGTGGGACGCTTTTGTTGAGCATGGCTACGCATGGTAAACACATTCAACCTCTGGCAGGTCCGGAGAAGGCGTTTGGGCAGTCCTTTAGGCAACTGCGCAAAAAGCGAGGAATGTCGCAAGAGGAGGTCAGTGCTAGGGCGCACTGCGACCGGACCACAATCAGTCTGATTGAACGCGGCCTAGTCAGTCCGAAGCTAGAAACCATTGTCGGACTATGCAAAGCAATCACCACTTACCCGTCCTTAGTAATGCGCGAGATGGAGAATTCACGATTCTATCGATGATGTACCCCTAATAGGGGTCATTGTCAACGAAATAGTGCTCTGGGGGAGCGTTTTTCTTAGTAGCTTGTCCCGTTATTGTCCCAGATGATGAGCGCGCAGTCCGCAGCGGCAAACTTTGGAAGCATGGTCCGCACCATCCGCAAAGCGAAAGGCCTTAAGAGTTGGCAGGTCGCGGAGAAGGTGGATATCGAAGTCAAGCACCTCGGGAGAATTGAAAGAGGAGAGAAGCAACCTTCTTTCGATCTCATTATCGCTTTGGCCGAAGGCCTAGATGTTTCACCCGCGAAGTTCTTCGAGTTTGAACCAGCCGCCCAGGATCCCAACGCTCTCCGAAAACAAATCATTAGACAATTAAAGGGTCGGGATGCAAATCAACTCCACATGGCTCAGGAAGTCCTTACGATACTGTTCGATTTCCAATAGTTCTCAGACTTTAATTGCCCCACCTCCTCAATCGCTCCAGCTATTCGCTATCTAGCGTTAGCCCCGGAATTCCATCCGGCCGTTCTCGGCTGGCGCCATTACAACCGCTTTCCTCGTCCTTAATTATGGACAGTGCAAACTGCAAATAAACGCAAAAAAGACCCGATGATAGGCTTCCGTTCAAGGAAATCATCGGATCATCCGGTTTCAAATGAAATTCCTTCGACGATTGCACCCACGGAAGCCGAGTTGCGATTCTCATCCGCTCTGGCTTCGCTGGTGTTCAATCGCAATTCTGTTGACCTCCGTAGGTTTTCTTTCTCTCTCTATTTTTCCTCATAATAACTTAGTGTTTAAAAGTGGCATGCTGTCGTATCTGATCGCTGGATTAAGCTTTGCGACCTTCTTGAACATCTGCTATCTCCGACTCCTAATCATGGAACGCCGACAAACAGACCAAGCTTTTCGCAATATAGATTGCGAATCTTCGTCAGTCTTTCAAAATGTTCTCGATGGAATCCTGATCGTGGATAATTCGGGCAGATGTCTAGATGTAAATCCTGCAGCTGCTGAAATCTTACGATCCCCCCGCAACAAACTGATAGGCCAAGACATCAAATCATTCTTGGCAGAGTCTCTTGGTTTTACGCAAGGATGGACTCCTCTCTTTGAGAACAGGAATCGACGACGTCCGATACCACTGGTCGCAGGCGACGGTACAATTCTGTTTGTAGACTTTACTGCCGCAGCGAATTACCTGCCGGGCAGACACGTGCTGATTCTTTGTGATGTTACCGCACAGACAACTACTGAGATATCGCTACGGAAGAGTGAAGAGCGCTTTCAGCAGATGGCTGACAACATTCAGGAAACTTTTTGGGTGATGGATGCGAACACCCAGGAAGTCACATATGTAAACCAGGCTTACGTAACTCTTACCGGCCGCAGCCTCGAAAGCCTCCCTGCCAACCCGTCCTCATTCTGCGAACTGATCCACCCGGAAGACCGCGTCCGTGTTCTTTCTAATCTTCGCGAAGTCGTAAGTTATGGAACGTTCGACGAAGAATTTCGTTTCATACGCGCGGATGGCGCCATTCGTTGGGTCTGGGTGAGAGGCTTTCCGGTCCAAACCGGCAGCCTTACGCGCTGGCTCGTGGGGACCGCTCAAGACATAACTTCTCGTAAACAAGGTGAGATGCAGATTAGCGAGCACCTGGACGCAGCCGAAGCAGCTCGGGCCGAAGCCGAAGCGCTGCGAAAATCAACCCTCGCCCTCAGTGAGAACTTGGCGATGGATTCTGTGCTCGATACGCTTCTCCGATGTATTTCAGAATTAGTCCCATTCGATAAGGCCTCTGTTTTATTCGTGGAGGATGGATCAGAGCTGATGCTAGCCCGCGAAGCCCCTAAGAATTCGCGCAAGAGAATCGGACTGACCCTGGGTGCCTCTGAAGACTCTTTCCTCCACCGCGTGCTTTTTGAGAAAAGAGCAACCCTATTGCCAGACGTTGCTGCGGAGCCTCAATGGCGCGACGTTCAACCGTTGGACCGCGTTCAATCGTGGCTGGGTATTCCATTAGTTGCCGCGGGCCGCGTTCTTGGCATTCTGTCCCTAGGTGCAAATTCACCGTGCGTCTTTACGGGCGAACATCTTCGCCTTGCGAAATCTCTCGCTGTCCCTGCAGCCGTAGCTATTCAGAATGCAAGGGTCCACGAGCGTGCGGAAATCTGCGCAGCGGAGCTACATGAACGTTTACAGGAATTGCAGAAGGCGCAGAAGGCCCGAGAACTTGTGGAAAGAAAATCTCCTTGACCGCGCCCAATTCTTGTTCCTCGAAACAACCCCACTGTCCGTTCCGTAGTGTGCTAACGCGGCCCGTGCGAAATGGAGGAAGGCAGCTCAAGGGCGACCGAACACGGAACGAAGGGATCGCTTGACTGTCAGCCGCCATTCATCAAGCCGATGGAAGTTTCGATAACCCACGAAGAGTGACCCGAACGCATTCGCGTAGTGTACGGCCAAGTGACGCCAGGTCATTTGCGATCTAAAATACCAAGACTGCTCGATCTGATGACGAAAAAATCGCAACCGTCCCGGTGGCGACAAAGCGAATTCGCTGACTCTACTCGAAAACGTCCATCGCATTAAGAAAGCGCGGAGTTCTGAGCGGTTTACGTCAAAATTGTTTTTCTCGAGCCATTGCCGGACACCATCCCGAATCGCCCGGGTTGTGACCACGCGCCGTTGCAGTCGGGCCCTGGTAGCCGAATCTCCCTCGAAGATGTTGGACCCAAGCGGGGTGTTTACTGCGCAGTTCCACACGTTGTCTGCGTGGACGCGGTAAACTGTCAGCGGTTCGTCGATATACACAATTGGTGCGACGAAGATCACGCAGGCAGTTAAGTGTGCGTCGGCTTGGACGATCAGGCTCTCCGGTACTGGCAACAGCCGCTGTAAGACACTCCGTCGAAACGATAGAGTGGCTGTTGGGTAGAGATCGAAGCCGAGCAGGCTCCTGCGATTGTTTGGGAGGAAGCCGGAGACGCCCGCAAGTCCACCTTGGGGCAGTTGATCTAAGGAAGGCTCGCGCTTGCACAAGAAGTTGTTGTAGACCATTCCGGCTTCCGGGTGCTTTTGAAATTCGGTCGCAACGCGCTGCAGCTTGCCGGGTAGCCAGTAATCATCACCATCAAGCAACATAACGATTTCTCCGCGTGCCCGCGCGATGCCGAAGTTGAGTGAGGAAGCCTGACCGCCGTTAGCTTTACAAAAATACTGAATTCGATCGCCATATTTGCGAACGCGGTCGTCCGTGTCATCGACCGAGCCGTCGTCCACGACCAGAATTTCCATTTGCTCAGGCGGGAAATCCTGCGCCAGGACGCTGTCGAGAGCTTCCTCGATGAAGTGGCCGTAGTTGTAGGTGTCGACCAAGACCGTGACTTGTACTGGCCCTGCTTGACTCAAGGTTGCCTGCGGTTCCGCTTGAGGGCGGCGGAAATGTTCGCCTGGTTCAGCCCGATGGAGTGTCGGATGGGACGGGTCCAGTTGAGAATGGGGTGCCAAACCGAATTGCGGACCAGCCCCCACGCGGCGACGGGCGCTGCCAGCAAGGAACTCAGAATTGGATGGGGATCCACCGCCGAGACATTGCGCAATATAGTCCGCTTCAAGGAAAACGAGACCCTAAGGCTCATGAGCGCGGGAAACCAAAGGTCAGCGCACGTTTTATGCGTTTTCCGGAGCGCGGCGTCTGACGGCGCAACTCGATCCAGAATCCAGCGCACGACCAGAAGCGTTTCCGTGACTTTCAAAGCTCCGTGGCTGCTCTTGTTCCTGACGCTTGCTGGGTGGAATCGAAAGTAGTTAAGGGGCTCGCTGAGATAGGCCACTTTGCCTGCGAGTGACATGGCGGCCCAGAGCTTCCAATCACCACACAGGAGCATGGTTTCCTCGGCCCCTCCGACCTGTTCGTAAACCGCCTTTCGAAACACCACGGCACTCGCGTTCAAGACAATATTAGAACGGACCAAATATTCTTGACATACTTCCTCGCCATCCGCACAGTAGTCCCCAGTCCAGGAAATGTGATCCAAGCCAGGGAGGTGCGTCTCGGCAAAGCCATCGAGTCGATTTTCCTCGGAAACACACCAGGATCGGCAATAGACGAATTGCAATTTCGGATCGGATTCGACCAAAGGAACGAGACGCTCGAGAAAATGTTCGTCGGCGTAATCGTCCGATTCGGCAATCCAGATGTACTCGCCCTGCGCAAGACGGACCCCCTTATTCCACTGTTTGAATGGGCTGCCCGAATTGACTTCGTTGAATTCGACCCGCACACGCGGATCGGAAGCATATTCACTCAGGATGGATGGGCTGTCGTCGGTCGAGCAATCGTCCAACAGGATCAGTTCGAAGTCCTGGAAGGTTTGCGCAAGGATCGTATCGATGCGGCGACGCAGAAACCGGGCGTGGTTGTAGTTCGGAACAATGATGCTGGTCTTTGGCATATGCCTGCTTGTCACACCCGCGTTTAGTTTATCCTGTAACTGCTGTGTTGTCGCAATGGTCAGCCGGAGAACCTCTGGATGAAACAGAGCGTCTTAGCGTATAAGGTGAACTCTGACTGCGAAATTGTGATCGGTGAGGACTGCTCGACGGACGGCACACGCGCCATCGTTGCAGATTTCGCCCGGCGCTACCCGGACCGTATCCGGCCCATCTTGCGGGGTTTTACCTTTAATTAGCGTACGCGGCGCGTTCCGAGGGAAACCGCATCGAGACGGCCCGGCATCTTTCCAACTGCGCTCGCAACGGATTTCGTCTGGGTATTAGTCCCAGGACTTTCGCCGGCCTCGCCGCGTATACTCTCATCGGCTCCTGCTATAAGGTCTTCTCCAAGGCGAACGAGTCGACGAACGGAGCCGCTCGGGAAGCTAGCTCATAAGCAGGCAGACCTTCGCGCGCGGAATCAAATTGATCAAACGACTAACCCAATCCACATTAGGAATATTCGGTTTGCGCCTCGTGCGAACCGGCCCTATTCCGCCCAACGTGGCCTTGGCGGAAGACCGCCGGAACTGGTTCTTCACCGCGATTAAGGGCTTGGGTTTTCGTCCCAAGCACATCATAGACGTGGGTGCCCACAAGGGTTCCTGGACGCGTACAGCTTTTTCCTTTTTCCCCGACGCCCAGTACACCCTGCTCGAGCCACAAGACTACCTCAAGGCGCACCTTCAGGACCTTCTCGACCGCGGTTGCAAAATAAAATGGATCAATGCCGGAGCGGCGGATAAGTCAGGCGAGCTGCCTTTCACTATCGCCTATCGGGATGACAGTAGCTCATTTGCGCCCACCAAGATTAACGCTGGTTCACCGCAAGTCACGGTCCCTGTGACAACTCTCAACGAAATCGTTTCAGCCTCTAACGCGCCTCTGCCGGAGATGGTCAAGATTGATGCAGAAGGTTTCGACATCAAGGTTCTAGCCGGAGCTTCGGAACTGATGGGCAAGAGCGACATCTTTCTGGTCGAGGCTGCCGTCTGGTGTCTGGAGCGCGAAAATACTGTCGCCGAACTGGTGCGATGGATGGACAACGCAGGATACCGCTTGGCAGATGTTACGGACTTGAATCGAAGCCCCAGGTTTGGAGTCCTTTGGCTTTGTGAGCTGGCTTTCTTGAGAAAGGCTAGCCCGCTCTGGGCAAGGGTGACCTCTTTCGAATGAACAACGGCTACGTCTATCTGTGCATCAACCCGCGGGCATTACAACCCGCGCTTGCTCGATGGAAGCACACATTTTTATTGCGTTTCTAACGGTTTCGGGAGAATTCCACATCAATACGTCGATAATCGACAAATGCGGAATGAATTCGAACGGTTCGGTATCGTACTTGAATTCCGCCATCGACAAGAAAGCCAGCGAAACACCAATGTCGTCGAACTTTTTGGGGTCGAACAACGCCTTGCCGCCGATCGGGTTCAAATACGACGTCGCGCCGACAAGGCGGCAGATTTCGGGTGCCCAATCGCCGGATCCCATTTCTGTTGGAAAAGGCAAACTCATCTGCGAACAAATCTGCTGTTGAAAAGGAATTCCGAGATATTCGCAAACTATATCCAGGCCATTCACATTTAGATTCACCAGAGAATCATTGTCGCCACAAGCAGCGAAGGTCGCTTTAACAAGCTCCTCGACCTGCCTGTAGAAGGGTGCGCGACGCCGATAATGACTCAGCTTGCCTACTGTCGATTGCGCTGTCGCATTCAAATTGAGTATTTTTGCTTCATGGATTTTGATCGATTTGCTGGAATTCTTTAGTGGGACATTGATCCAGTTCGTTCCTGCGGCCGGGTGCAATACACGATTGCGGCTGATCCAACTCTTTGGCGTGTATTGGGTCACATCGAAGACAACCCATGAATCGGCATTGGCGATCAGGGCGAAATGCCCCAGATACGGAAAGAAATACGGTTGCATGATGCCAAAGCGCATATCAGCTCTCCAGCGCGGCCTTTATGTCGCCTGACTGCATTTGGATACGCTGCAGCAATCGGCAGATTTTCTCGATGCCCGAGCTGGTGACCAGTGTGCCGATCGGTAACTGAATTACTGATGCGCAAACAGCATCTGTATTCGGAAGGCTTTCTACGAACTGTGGAAATTCTTGACCATATGGAGCGCTTCGATGCGCGCCCGGGTAAAAATAGCGCCGCGCAACGACATTTTCAGCTTTGAGCAACTTGATTAGCAAATCGCGCGACATCCCAAATTCACCCTCGTCCACCATGCACACGGCATACTGATAATTCGAGGAACTGACCCCTGATGGGACAAGCAAGCGGAGTCCCGAAACAGATGCGATTTGGGCCTGATACAGTTCGAATAACGCTGCATTATTTTCTTGATTGGCGGGGAAGTCCTCTAAGCTCATGAGGCCGACAGCGGCTTGCGCCTCTGACATCCGCGCATTCGCAACGCGGACAATACTAACCGGCGTTTCTGACCCGTAGCTGGGTCGAATGCTGCGCAGGCGTGCCGCCAGGTCGTCATCATTTGTGCAGATACATCCCCCTTCCATTGCATTCAGGACCTTTGTTGCGTGAAAAGAAAATACCTCGGCATCTCCGAAATTTCCGATTGGCACGCCATCGACGGCTGAACCGAACGCATGCGCAGAGTCAAAATAAAGCTTCGAGTCATGCCTATTTGCAAGTTCAACAAGCTCTTTAGGCAAGCATGAGCCACCCCAAAGATTGACGCCCATGATGGCGGTAACATCTGGATCGATAAGTGCCTCAATTTTGCTGATCTCAATTTGATGGGTTTCCGGGTGAATGTCGCAAAATACGGGCTCCAGTCCCGCCCAGGAAATCGCCTGCACAGAAGCGATAAACGTGAACGCCGGCACTATCACTTTACCTGTTAGCTGCATCGCATCCGCGGCCATCATCAGGCCAAGTGTTGCGTTGGCCACGCAGATTGCGTGCTTAACTTTCAGGAATAGTCTGAGCCTGTCTTCAAATTCTCCGAGCAGCGGTCCATTATTGTTGTAATACTGCCGGTCGAAAATGCCTCGGCAAGCCGCTTCGTAACGTTGCCAAGAAGGAAAATACAGCTGACCAATCGGCAACGGCTTGTCGAACAGGGGCTGCGCGCCGAACTGGGCAAAGCTGGAAAGAGTCATTTTATACCGCACATTCCTGAGTTAGACGCTCCTCGATAGCTTTTCCGTTGGCCGAAATAAAAGCCAGCATACCAACGATCTCGCCAATGTTCTCCACGCTGACGAAATGTCCACAAGGCAGGTTCAGGAACTTCTCCGAGAGCTGGTCCGTCAACGGCAAATTGGCGTGAACGAATTCATATTTCATTGGTTTACGATGCAAAGGCGGCGCATAATATACGCGAGCCAATATTCCTTCAGCATTCAAGACGCTGATCGTATACGCGCGGCTCAATGGCCAATCATCCATCAACTCGGCAACGATGTTCTTAAATCCCGACCTATAGCGTTCATCGAATTCCAGCAGACGGATTCCGGGCACGCCAGCGAGCAACCGCTTGTAAGCGTGATATCGTTCTCGATTGCGCACGACCTGCGCCTCGACATCGTCAAGGCTGGCAAGAGTCATCGCGGCGTGCATTTCGTTAAGTTTGGCATTCAAACCGCCGGCAACGGCGACATGGTCCACGCCATCGAAGCCAAACCCGCGCATAATACTCAGCTGCTTCGCGAGGTGGGCATTGTTGGTGGTTAGATAGCCGCCGCCGAATCCATTCAGTAATTTGCAGACGTGCAAGGAGAACGCTTCGGCGCAACCGAACCCGCCGATCCTGCCGTTTGGGGTGGATTCGTATACAGATTCAACCGAGTCAAACAAAATCGGGATGTTTTTTTCCTCTCCTAGCGTCACCAGTTCGTCGGCGTCGCAGCAGTTGACTATCGGATGCACGCCCAGAATTAGTGCGGTGTTTTCGTTGATGGATGGCCTAACAGTCGCGGCGCTCATCGACAATGTTGTCGGCTCGACCTCGCAGAAATGCGGTTTCAGCTTAACCCATGCGGCGATGTCGCTCATGCGGCGATAGGTCAGAGACGGCATGACGATTTCCGTCTTGCCCTTGATTGCCAGCACGGAAATCGCCAGAGCAATCGCCCAGAAGCCGCTACAAAAAGTGACGCAAAATGCCGTCTGGTGAAACTCGGCTAGCCGACGCTCGAGTAATTTCACGTTAGGTCCATTATTGGTATACTGGCGTTGGTCGAAAAATGTTCGCGAATAACCTAAGAACTTTTCGATGTCCGGTCGCAACAAATTTGAGGTGGAAAGGCTGGTATCGAATAGCCTCGGGCCACCAAAAAGCGCCAAATCGCTTACACATTTCTTTTGCATCAATAAGCCCTCTAAAAGCTATCCCAGACGAGCCTTTGGCGTTAGGAGTGCGTCGAAACGGTAATGAGCCGCATAAAATTCAGGTGGCATTAACGTCGACGTGAGTTCCCATCCTTCGTCGGCAGCGAGAGTATAGAATTCAGCCTGTGACCGCCAAATGCCGATTTGCGCCGCATGATCTTTCAATTCAAACGTGTAATCCTTCTCCGGCGGATAAAAAAGATGCGCGCGATCTCGATCTGGCAGATTGCCGATAAAAAGGCGACTGACCTTGACGAATCTTTCGTGTAAACCGCGCAGTACCTGCCGCGCGTCTGCTTCTGTAAAATAGGGAAAGCTTCCGTAACACAATGCTTTTGTGAAACGGCCCGGGTCGGGCTCATTTTGAACGTAATGAACGGCGTCGTCTACAATAAACGTCGATTTTCCGAGAACTTGAAACTGTTTCGTGGCGATTTCAATCAGGTAGGGCGAGTAATCAACGCCATGAAGCGAGCGGCAGTCGTCAAGAAAATACTTCGATAACGCTCCGTTTCCACAGGCGAGGTCCAAGACCACGTCCTCCTTGGAAAATTGCAATCCATCGCGAATTGCTGCAACGATCAATGCGATCTGCGCGTCGGAGACGGGCTTACCGTTCACAGTTCTGCGCACCTGACCCCAAAAATCGTCTGGATCGAGCGTCTTCGGATATTCCTTGTAGTCAGTCCAGGGATAAATCATCTTAATCCGCCTGTTTGTGAACCAGAAAAGTCCATCAAATTCTCCGGTTTGGGGATCGCTTTTCGATTGCATCATAAGCCTTCAAAAGAACGGATTCAAACTCCTCGTTCAGCAAAGGCGGAGCCAGAGTTCTTGTGCCAAGCGCCAGAAAATCGTTCAATTCGCCAAAATTTTCAGCCTCAGAGCGGTACCAGGTCGTAAGCAGTTCGCGCATCGATTTGAATGAATCCAGCGACATTTCGCCGGCGTCAACAGCCCAGCGTCCTAACAGCTCCCACTCGAATATTCCGGCCGAATAGCCTGGATAAGCGCGTCTTGAACTCTGTTTTGGGTGGACGCGAAAAGCCGATCCAATATTGTTGGTTCCCACGATGCCCAGGCCACGTGCCATGAAATTGGAGTAAAGCGCCATATCTGTAAGGTACCGCATGCGACGCCCGTCGATGGAGAACGGTTTATCTATGTTCCGCAGCGTCGGCGCATGGATCAAAATATTTGATGGTTCGCCGATTAGATTGACGGCACGGCCGATTATCGTCCCGAAAAAAAAATTGGAATCGACAGGATACAGATTGCGCGGATTGTAATTCGCGATCACCGCGCGGATGCGCCTTTGGAAGGCTCCGCGGAGCCTGAACCGCAGAGAGTTGAATCGATCGCGGCTGTCAGGTCGGATTTCGAAACGCGGCTGGTCAATAATGTTGCTATTGTCATCGACGACCTTGCGGCTGTGAAAGGCGAGCGCGCAACCCGTGCGGGAAGCCATGGATAGCAGCAACTCCAGCGAATGCGGGTAGAGAAAATCGTCGTCAAACAGGAATTTGATATATTCGCCTCGGGCACGGCTAATCAGAAAATCGCGATTGCTGCCGGGAGCGCCGCGCGTCGGATTTCTGAAATATTGCAAACGCCGGTCCGACCAGGTACCGACCAATTTCTCCACTTCGTCGTCAGCGGAATCGTCGCTGATGATCAATTCGAAATCAGTAAATGTTTGTGCCAGCGCGCTTTGAATCGCCTCGTTGATCCAGGTCGGACGGAAGGCGGGAATGAGGATCGAAACGCTGGGGGCTGTTGGCATAATGAGCTCGCTAGTGGGTGAAATCTGACGATAGAGTCCCCAGGGATCCTCGCGCTGGGTCCGCGGGAGTCTGCGGCATGCGCACTGGAATTTCCATCACTGTTTCCGCCGCCGAACGTTCCGCGCCCGGATGCAAGCGTACTAACGTTCTTTCCATGTCTCGACGATGGAATCACGGCTCTCAACCACTTCGGTTACCCACTTAAGCTTAGGCCGAACTGCGCCAGGACGATGCCCGTACCAATTACCCTCAACTTCCCCCTCGACGACTTCGAAAGCGACAACATTATTTTGGAAAAGAATCCCGACCGAAGCGTCCTTCACAATGATCATATTGACGTAGTACGACCCAACATTGAGAAAGTCTCCCGGTATCTCTAGGGTTTGACGAATCAACCCGGCGGGTTGGCGCGCAAAACCCGACCCGACATTAAAAACACAGGCTTCTTCCAAATTGTTGAGAATCATAGAGACGTTCAGGACCGCCCCAGGCACATAGTTCCAGTACGCGAATTCAATCCGCAGCGGTGTGTGGACAGTAATCAGGTCCCCGGAATTGCCTTGTGGAATCACCCGCACACTGCGGAGGCGCACCCGCTCATCCCCGGGCGCCGTTCGCTCATCTTCCCACACGGATTCGAGGTTGGATTCTGTGTTTGTCTGTAGGTAATGGTCGATTACGTTGGCAGAGGGACCGGTGTCGGCGATCTGACCGCCGTCCAGCCATATCGCCCGGGAAGTGAGCCGTCGCATGGCGGTCATGTTGTGGCTGACGAAGACGATCGTTCGACCGGTCTTGGCGACGTCGTCCATCTTGCCGAGGCACTTCTTTTGGAAAGACGCATCTCCGACAGCCAATACTTCGTCTACAAGCAGGATCTCCGGCTCCAGGTGCGCTGCGACAGCGAAAGCTAGGCGCACGGACATCCCACTGGAGTAGTGCTTCACAGGCGTGTCAATAAACTTCTCGATCTCCGCGAAGGCGACGATTTCATCGAACTTTCCAGTGATCTCTCGCTTGCTCATGCCGAGGATCGCCCCGCTTAAGAAGGTATTTTCGCGGCCGGTCAGTTCGGGATGAAAGCCAGTGCCGACTTCGAGCAACGAGCCGATCCGGCCATGAATCTCCGCCCAGCCTGTCGTGGGCCGGGTGATGCGTGAGAGGATTTTCAGGAGGGTAGTCTTGCCAGCGCCATTGCGGCCGATGAGGCCGAGGACTTCGCCTTCGCGGACTTCGAGGGAGACGTTTTCCAA
>Ga0075030_100004285_pt1 | contig 12899 bp, 6 predicted proteins | sample LitLauG_LLR_2012_FD_71393 | JGI IMG/M metagenome (GOLD analysis project Ga0075030, IMG submission 71393) | Freshwater sediment microbial communities from Pennsylvania, USA - Little Laurel Run_MetaG_LLR_2012 | ecosystem: Environmental > Aquatic > Freshwater > Creek > Sediment | place: USA... | reverse complement strand
CGAATCGACGGGGACACCGAGGTGGATCGCCGTGCTGTTTGGCGTGGTGATTGCCGGGCTGGCGGTGCTGGGCTATGCCAGCTACTCGACACAGTCGCGCATGAGCACGGACCTGGCGAAGCAGCAGGACCAGAACAAAATTCTGACGGCGCAACTGGACCAGGCGAATTCGCGCATCGCGGATTTGAAGAGCCAGATGGAGCTCACCACGCAGCGCGTGGGCTTGACGCAGTCTGAGCTGGCGCAGGCCAAGAGCCGCGCGGAATCGATCCGCAAGGATCAGCAAGCTTCCGACCAGAAGTTGACCGCGCAGCTCGGCGAAGTGAAAAAAGAAAGCGAAGAAAAAATCGGCGCGGTGGCCACGGAAGTGGGCGGCGCGAAGAAAGACATTGCCGATACGAAGACCGACCTGGAAGCGACGAAAGGCAAGCTGGAGCGCAGCCTGGGCGACATGAACGTGATGAGCGGGCTGATCGCGCGCAACCGCGACGACCTGGAAGACTTGAAGCGGCGCGGCGACCGGAATTATTACGAGTTCACGCTGCAGAAGGCGAAGACGGCGCAGCGCGTCGGGCCGATACAAATGTCGCTGGGCAAAACGGATCCGAAAAAAGCGAAGTACACAGTTACGCTGGTGGCGGACGACAAGACCATCGAAAAGAAGGACAAGACTTCGGGCGAGCCGGTGCAATTTTATGTGAAGGGCTCGTCGCGGATGGCGCCTTACGAGATCGTGGTGTTCGACGTGGGCAAGAGCCAGATTACCGGGTACCTGGCTACACCGAAAGAGGGTGGCGCTTCGGCTCCCGCTCCGGCGGCGGCTCCTGCTGCGGCGACGGCTACGCCGACGGCGGCTCCGACAAAACCGTAATTTAGCGCGGCTTCATCGAAACCAAATTCAACGACAATTTAGTTTTACTCAAAGATCCCTGTTCCGCGTTCTGGAAACTCAGAGCGGGACAGGGCTTCTGTCATTAGTGGCAGCGCGCTAGCATTAAATGGTTGGCCCTTTCCTCTACCCGTAGGCCCGGAGAACTCCGATGAAAGCATTGAGACTTCGCATGGTATTGCCGATTGCCGTGTTGCTGTTGATTGCCGGGGTGAATCCGGCGTGCGCGCAAGCTCCGTTGGAGCCGGCGCAAATGTCGCCGAGGACTTTGTTCTACGTGATCTGGCACGGGGTGCCTGGCGCGGAGGCGCGAAAGGCAAATTCGCTGCTGGCGCTGTGGGACGACGCTGATTTTGCGCCGGTGCGATCGGCAATGGCAGCGGGGCTGCTGAGTTCGGCAGCGGAGAAATCCGCGGAAAAGGCGACGCAACCGAAACTCACGACAGAGCAGGTGCAGGAGCTTGCGGGGTTGCTGGAGAATTCGTTTACGGTGGGGTATGTGAGCGAGCCGAAGGGGCGGGCGGTCTCGAACGCGGCGGCTCCGGCGGATTCGAAACTGCGGGCTTGGAACGGAATGTTTTTTGTGTATGACCGCACGGGGAAAGAGTTGTTGCTGGCGAAAACGATGCTGCGTTTGCGTGCGGCGGAAAAGGAAGCTCCGGTGCTGTCGCAAGTGACCATCGGGGGAGTGCAGGTGATGAAGTCGGAAGGCAAAGGCGGAGTGAGCTATTGGGCGGAGCGGGGCAAGTACGCGGTCGCGGCGGGTGAAAGCTCGGTGATGGAAGATATTTTTGGGCGGCTGGACGGAAGAGTTGCCAAGGCGGCGACGCTGGCGCAGTCAGCGGCGTATCAGGAAGCGCAAGGAAACCTGGGAGGCGGGCTGCTGGAATTCTTTTTGCGCGTCCCCGACATGAAGGAGTTCGCCGCGGATTCGAAACCTGGGACATTTCAGGCTGGCCCCTTGCTACAGGCAGCGCGACTCGAGGCGGTGCACTCGATTGGCGGACGAGTGATCTTCGAAGGGGCGCGGACGCACGTGCAGGCCGCGGTGCTGGGCGACGCGGCGGAGGGAACACCGTTCGATATTTGGTCGAAGGGACAGGCTACGCCGGCTTCACTGGCGCTGGTTCCGGCGGATGCGATTTTTTACAATTCGTCGCAATTTAATTTTTCTGGGATCTACGACACGGTGAAGCGCTTGGCGCGGGCAGCGTTTCCACAAGCACAACAAGGAAACGTGGACATGTTCGAGGCGATTGCGCAGCAGAAGTTGGGAATGCCGCCAGCGGAGGCGATTGGGCTGCTGACAGGAGAAGTCGCGACGCTGCAGACCAGCCCGTCGATGGACGCGGCCAAGCAGATCTATCTTTTTGGGATTCGGAAGAAGGCGGAGACGCTGAAACTCATTCGCACAATTGCCGGGGAGCAGCTTACGTCCGAGCGCAATGAGGGCGAGATAACCTTTTTGAAGCTTTCGCTGGGTGGAAAGCAAGCCACGGCAGGCAGCGCGCAGTGGAATTTTCTTCATTTGGCGGTCACGCCGGACATGATCATCGCCGCTACCCGAAGCGAGACGCTGAAGGAAGTGCTGGCCACTCGTGCGAATGGGCCAGCAGGCGGAGGCATTGCAGCCGTGCCGCAGTTCCAGGCGAACCGCGTGAAGTATCCCGAAAATCTGAATAGCTTGAGCTATTTGGATTTCCAAAAAATCGACTGGCAAGGAATGAAAGATCGCTGGATAGAAGAGGCGAAGAAGAGCACGGGCGCAAAGAGCCTGAGCGCCTCTAAGGATCCAGCTCCGACGCCGGCGGCCGACTGGCTTTCGCAGATCAATCCGAAGGTGTTCGCGCGGCACCTACATTACTCTTCGAGTGTCTCATGGAAGGATGCGAAGGGCATTCACTGGGACCAGTGGATTGAATAGCGGAACGATGAAATGTACGCGGCGCGTGGCAGTGACACTGATCTTTCCTGCCGTGCTCTATATGTGTTGTCCCGCCGCGGCTCAAGAAGAACCGCAGAAGCAAAAAAAAACGATTCAGGTCAGCGTCCAACGCGTCAATGTGGGAGTGGTTGTTACCGATCACAGCGGGCACTTCGTCGAGGGGCTGCGGCGCGAGGACTTTCGGGTATTCGATAATGGAATCGAACAACCACTGGCAGGCTTTGCGGCAATCGAGGAGCCGGCGCAGGTGTTGTTTCTGATCGAAGCGGGGCCGGCCGTCTACCTACTGGGAAAAGACCACATTCGAGCCTCGGACACCTTGTTGAACAACCTTGCTCCCAACGATAGCGTTGCGATTGCCAGTTATTCGAATGGCCCGGAGTTGCTGCTCAGCTTTACATCGGATAAGCCAACGGCGCGGTTCGCGTTGCAGAACATGAATTTTGCTCTCGGATTTGGCGAGCTGAACCTAGCTTCCAGTCTCGCCTCCACCATCGACTGGCTTGGTGCGTCGCCGGGGAAGAAAACGCTCGTTGTCCTTTCGACTGGCGTTGATACTTCGTCGCCATCCGTATGGCAAGCGATTCAGCAAAAACTAAGGACTTCCGAGGTGCGTATCTTGGGAGTTTCACTCTCGGGCGACTTTCGTAAACCTCTGAAGGGCAGGAAGGTATCTGCGCAAGAACGCAAGAACCGTACCTGGGTGAAACAGGGTTTTGCTCAGGCCGACGAAGAGCTGCGTGAGATCTCGACCACGACGGGCGGGCGCGTCTATTTCCCCACAAACGAGAAGGAATTCGATCGCGCGTACGCTGAAATCGCGCAGCTCGTCCGCCATGAGTACAGTATCGCGTTCACCCCACCTGCCAACGACGGCCAGGTCCACTCCATTGAAGTTAGGGTGAAGCGCCTCCGTTGCCGCGTGGATCATCGCCAGGCTTATATGGCTCCCGCGCCACGGTAGTTCGATGCGGCCGGGAGATCTAGTGGTTTTGTACTATTCTCCTGCGGAGGCCGCAGATATAGTGTCAAGTCACTCGACGGGAGTTAGCTAGCACCAAACCAGATGAAAAATCACCGAAGCTTGGAAGGTGAGCGCCCGGATTCCCAGGTTCAAAATTGTTGCTTTGCCTTGCTATGGGTGTCGTTGCTCTGTTTCGCAGGGATTTCGAATGCTCAAGCGCAGCAAAACCCTCCGGTGGCGACTCCGAGTAATGTGCAATCGGTGGAGATCAGCCGTCTCGAAGTCACAGAACAGCTTTCCGAATCGCTTGCAAACCAGCTCCTGGATCTCTCCATTGCCGTTCGAGATGGCAATCGGGAGCAGACCTCCAAGTATTTTGCGCCCTTGCTCGATAGCAGTCCCTTCCCATCGCAGCCTTCCGCACTCAAAGGAGATGTGAAGTGGATCGGATCGCATGGCTGGACACCGCAGAGCGTTCCGGGGACCCCACAGATCACCCGCGATGAATTTCTCAGTGGCTTTTTTGTTTTTCTTTCACACTTCTCCAACATCGAGGATGCGCGCTTCAAGGTGAAGCTGGCCTCATTCGATGACTCCGCGCGAGCGGACCTGGCGGCGGAAGTGCCCACGGCTATTTCAGGAGCCACGGGGAAAGCGCGCATCGCTTTTTTCGTAATCGGGCGGGATCCGGAAGGGAAACGCGAGTGGGCGCGAGGCACAGCAGATATCCAGGTGAGCTACACGGAAGCGAAGTACTGGAATATCGTTGGATTCAAATTGGTGACGTTTGATTCGATGGTCGCCAGTGCGGAGCTATTTTCGGAAGTTTCCGTTCCAGCAGGAATCGCGGTTACTCGACCTGCGTTTGGTACTCCCGGCAGCGACGGTTTCACTTACCGTGGGGCCGTTGCGGCGGATTTCAATAATGATGGCTGGATCGATCTATTCGTATGCGGGAGCGAACACAATTTTCTCTATCTAAATGACGGCAAAGGGCACTTCCGCGACGTCTCGCACGAAGTGGGGCTCGACAACGTTGACCCGTGCGTCGGCGCGGTGGCCCTCGACTACGACAATGACGGCGACGAGGATTTATTCCTGACGAACATTGGGCCGCAGATGCTACTGCGAAATCGTCTCAAAGAAGACGGCACGCTGAAATTTGAAGATGTTTCGCTGAAGTCGGGTGTAGCGCGTACCGCCGTTGGATTCAGCGCCGCTGTCGGCGACGTCAACGGTGACGGCCTGCCCGATATTTACGTTACGAGTTACAACCACTATGGAAAGGTGGTACCGAACTCCTGGTTTCAGGCCACCAATGGCACTCCCAACCTTCTCTTTATCAACCAGGGCGACGGCACTTTCAAGGAAGAAGCCACCAAGTGGGGCGTAGATGATTCGCGCTGGAGTTACGCAGCCGAGTTTGCCGATGTGAACGGCGACGGCAAGCTCGATCTATATGTGGTGAACGATTTCGGAGAAAAGGCGCTGTACATCAACAAGGGCGACCATTTCGTCGACGAAGCTCGGGAACGCGGGGTGCTCGATCCGGGCAACGGGATGGGCGTTTCCTTCGGCGATTTCAACAATGATGGCTTGCTGGACCTGCATGTCACCAACATGTCTTCGACTGCCGGCAACCGTATCCTTTCCCGCGTTTTTCCGACGGCAAGCGCCAAGGACAATGTCTTGAAGAAATTGGCCGCCGGCAATTTTCTCTACCAGAACATGGGTGACGGCCATTTCAAGGACGTGACCGCGGACGTAGGGGGTCTCTCCGCTGGATGGGCTTGGGGCGGCGGGTTTATCGACTTCGATAACGACGGGTGGGAGGATATCTACTCGCCAAATGGGTTCATCTCCGGCAAGTCCATGAAGGACACTTGAAGCCAGTTCTGGCGTCAGGTCGTGACGCAAAGCAATGCGCAAAAGAAATCGGGAACGCTACGCACCGATCAGAACGATTTGATCTTCGACAAAGGGTTTTCGTTCAGCGGGTATGAGCGCGACGCGCTATTCCTCAATCTACAGGGCAAGAAATTTCAAGATATTTCCGGCGTCTCAGGGATCGATTCGATTACCGATGGCCGCGCTGCGGTGTTCGCCGATTTTGATAACGACGGCGACTACGATGTCTTCCTCACCACCATCCAGGGTCCGGGCCATCTGCTATTCCGGAACAATGTCGGCCAGAACAATCACTGGCTTCGGATCATGCTAGAAGGCGGCCGCGATTTGGGCCGCGATGCCTACGGCTCCGTGGTGCGCTTAAAAACTTCCGCCGGCACGCTGACCAAGATCAAGTCCGGCGGGGCCGGATTCCTCTCGCAGCACGATCCGCGATTGCTGTTTGGCTTGGGGCAGGACGAGCGGGCGCAATCCCTCGAGGTGACCTGGGCCAACGGCAAAGTGGAGGCGTTCCCCGGCGACTTGCTGGCAGGGACAACGCTCCTGCTGCGCGAAGGAACGGGCCGCATTGAGGAAATCAAGCTGGGCCGCGCGAATCTGCCGGAACCGCTGACGCGCGAAGAAGCCATGGCGCAAGGATTGAAAATCCGCGTCGGCCAAGCGTTTCCCGACTTGCCGATGAAGGCGCTTTCGGGCCAATCCCTGAATTTGAAATCACAACTCAAGACCGGCCGGCGCATGCTGATTAATCTGTGGGCGACCTGGTGCGTTCCGTGTGCAAGGGAAATGCCGGAACTCGAGCAGCTTCGCATCCCGCTGGCAACCAAGGGAATCGACCTGATCGGGGTAAGCGTGGATGCCGACCCGGAAGCCAAAGTCGCACAGTTCGCCGGCGAAAAGAAAGTTCATTACCCGATCTATCTTGGCGGTGTGCCTGCCATCGAGGGGGTCTTCGTTGGAGATGAACTCGCCGTGCCGCTTACGGTTCTGCTGGACGAAAAAGGCGTCGTGCAGGAAATCATCTTTGGTTTCTCCGGCGGCACACAACGGCGCTTCTCTCAACTTGCAGGCACCACTGCGCCGTAATCCCACAAGAAGGGCAAGTGCTGTTTTTCATTGTTAATCGAAAATCGGGCACGTAGGATAGCAGCGTTCGCTGAGAAGCGCTAACTTGCAAAACTGCATGCTGGCGATTTGTGGATTGAGGTTCACTCGATATCTTCGGACGCGCCCGGCGTTGGCGCGGTGGTTTCGAGATGAATCTCAGGAAGATTTGCTGCGCGGAGCTGCTGGTTCAAGGTGGGCAAATCGGTTCCCTTGAGAGCGGTCCACTGCTTCATCACTCCTAAGAGACTCTTCTCTGTCTCCTTCATGGCATTGGCTTGCGCGAGCGTTGGGGTAGCATCGGCACGGTCCACTTCTCCGTAGAGTGCGCCAATTTCACCACTCACGCTGCTGATTGTTGGGACGGCAGAGCCAGCTCCGCGCGGCCCTGCTCCGCCACCGCCGAGAACAGCGGCTACTTTTTTATCGAGGGCCAAAATCGCATCAGCTAGCGGACCGGTCGCTTGTTTGGTTAGTTTTTGCAATTGCTCGCGTGCCGAGCGGGCTTCTGCCAACGCCTGCGAACTCTCGCTCATCATGGCGGCGAGGCGCGACTCCATTTGGAACATCTGCACAAGTCCCGCAGCAGGTGTTTTCACGCGCGGGTCGATCTTCACGGTGAGCGGCTCGGAATAGGTGTGGCCATTTGCCGTAAGTTTCACGGTGTACTGCGCCGGCAGGGCCAGCGGGCCCTGCGGAGCGAGCGGCGTATCGCCAGGGACCGCAGAGATGGGATAGTCGTAGCGCGGAGAGATGAGCGTGGCGCAATGGAGATCCCAAACCCATCGGTGCATTCCCGCGGCAGTTGAAAGAACTTCGGTCTTGCGAATCCAATAGGTGGGAATCAGTTGCTTGGCGAGTTCTTCCTCGCTTGCGCCGGGCTTGTCGGCGCTCGCGTAGCGGCGCACGACTTTGCCTTGGGCATCGAGGATTTCTAGGGTCACCGGGCCAGAAGCAGCTTGCGCCAGAAAATAATCCAGTAAAGCGCCATCGGGAGGATTCTGCGCAGTCGGCTCATCCGGCGGGATGGGCGTGTCCGGATTGGTGCTGCGCCGGACGCGGTAAGCGGCGCCAGGCTTGAAGAGAAACGCTTCGGCGCTCTGCATGGTTGCGGTGATCTGGCGGAGCGGCGTGATGTCGTCGAGAATCCAGAAGGAACGTCCGTGTGTGGCGACAATCAAGTCATCGTCGTGAATCCATAGATCGCGCATGGCGGTGTGCGGCAGATTGAGTTGCAGAGACTGCCAGTGATCGCCGTCATCGAAGGAAACCCAAACACTGTTTTCTGTGCCGGCGAAAAGGAGGCCCTTGCGGATAGGGTCTTCGCGCACGGTGTCGACGGCGGCGTTGCCGGGAAGGCCGGTGGTGATGAGGCGCCAGGTCTTGCCGCCATCGTGGGTGCGATAAATGTAGGGATGAAGATCATCGATACGAAAGCGGCTAACGGAGGCGTAGGCGGATTCGTCATCGAAGTGGGAAGCGACGATTTGCGTGACTTTGCTCCACGGAGTAAGTTCGGGCGGAGTGATGTTTTTCCAGTTGGCGCCACCGTCGCGGGTGGTCCAGATCAGGCCGTCATCGGTTCCAGCCCAGAGCGTATTCAAGTTGTTGAATGACGGAGCCAACGCGTAGATTACGCCGCGCTGCTTGTCGGCGTTGGCGTCCTTGCTGGCGGTGCTGCCAACACTTGCGGGAATGCCGGAATGCTCGCGCGCGAGATCTCCACTGATGGTCTGCCAGGTGTGGCCTCCGTCGGTGGTTTTGAAGAGATAATTTGTGGCGTAATAGAGGACGTGGGGATCGACGGGGGAAAACAGAATGGGCTGAGTGCGGTCGGCGCGGTACTTGGGGTCGGCGAGAGGAATTGGTGACACATTTTGTACCTGGCCGGTGGTCAGCGAATATTTCGAGACTTCGCGGCGGCCAGCGCCATAAATAATGTCCGGATTCAAGGGATCGGGGGCGGCGTAGCCGTATTCGATGACGCCAACGGGGTGCCAGTCGCGAAACGTAATTTCGCCGTCGTTACCGCGGCTGGAGACGCAGACGGAACCGCTGTCCTGCTGCCCGCTGCAAACGAGATAAGGAAAAGAATAGCTGGTCTGGACATGATAGAGCTGAGCAGTAGCCTGGTTGAACCAGGAGCTCCAGGTCTTACCGCCGTTGACGGTGACGAGCGCGCCTTGATCGCTGGCCAATAGAATGATGCTCGGGACATTCGGATTGATCCAAAGATTTTGATAATCGTCGCCGCCGGGCGCGCCACGGAGGCTCATCCAGGTCTTGCCGCCGTCGGAGGATTTCATAGTGACAATGCTTGCGCTGTAGACGACGTCGGGATTTTTCGGGTCCACCCTGGGGACCGGGAGATCACCGCCCCCGATGCGCAGGGCGGGCCTGGTGTCGGTGGTGATACGTTGCCAGTTCTCGCCCGCGTCATCGGAACGATAGATGCCGACTTCGGAGCCGGGGGAATTATCGGCGTGCTCGCTCGCTACGGTGGCGTAGAGACGGCTGGTCTGGCTGGCAGCAATGGCGACATCGATTTGGATGATGCCCTTTGGCAGACCGTTTGTCAGCGGCCGCCATGTTTTGCCGCTGTCGATGGACTTGAAGAGGCCGCCGGTACCGCTGTACTGATTGGCGTCTTCCCAAGGGCCGAGGCGCACTTCCCACAACGATGAGTAGATTACATCGGGATTGGAAGGATCGATTTCCACGTCGGAACCGCCGATGTTCTCGCTCTTGTAGAGCACTTTCTGCCAATTCTGGCCGCCGTCGGTGGAGAGAAAGATGCCGCGCTCGTCGTTCGGGCCGTAGGGGTGGCCGAGCACCGCGGCAAGAACACGGTTGGGATCGCGCGGATCGACGGCTAGGGCGGGAATGCCTTGCCCGTTGCGAAGACCGAGATGCGTCCACGTTTTGCCGGCGTCGGTCGATTTGTAAATGCCATCGCCGACGGAAAGATCGGGACGCGCGAGGCCCTCGCCACTCGAAACGTAAACAATGTTCGGATCGGAAGGAGCCACAGAGATGGCGCCGATCGACTGAGTCGGTTGCGCATCAAAAATGGGCGCCCAGGTGCGGCCAAAATCGTCGGTCTTCCAGACGCCGCCATTGACGGCGCCCACGTAGAAAACATTGGGCTGGCTCGCCACGCCGCAAGCTGCACGGGTGCGCCCGCCGCGCGTCGGCCCGATCATGCGCCAGCGCATCTCCTGATACGTACTCTCGGGAAATTGCTGCGCCTTGCTGAAGCGTGCTCCAGGAAGAACGCAGAGAATCGCAAACGCTAGTTTCAGGAGACGACTGCATCGCATCATGTAACACCTCAGGGTAAAACATCCAAGCTCACGGCATTAACCCAAATGCGGGCTGCGGGCCCCTGTGCTTTCGATTCTGATTCGAACGTGTGACTGCTCGACGGCAACGACCCACCGCGCAGCACTATGAACGCAGTTGAGGCAAAGTTCAATCTCGCACCAGCGGTTTCTAATGAGATCCGGGATTAACCCCCGGTTGAGTGAACTCTATTCGATGCTATTCGAATTCCTTCATTGTCTTGGCCATGTTGCGTAGGCGATCGTCCATCATGGCGAAGACCGTGCCCGGTTCAAATTTGCCATCGCCATTTTTGCCGCCGGCTGCCGTTTGCGTCAGGATCTCGATTCCCTGTTCGACCTGGGCCACCGGCCAGATGTGAAATTTTCCGGCCGCGACAGCTTCCAGAATATCTTCGCGCAGCATCAAGTCTTCCACGTTGGACTCCGGCATCATCACGCCTTGTGTGCCGGTGAGCCCCTTGATGCGGCAGACGTCGAAGAAGCCTTCGATTTTTTCGTTTACGCCGCCGATGGCTTGAATATCGCCCTGCTGGTTGATAGAGCCGGTCACAGCGATGTCCTGGCGGAGGGGCAAACCGGAAAGCGCGGAGGCTAGGGCATAGATCTCGGTGGAGCTGGCACTGTCGCCATCGACCCCGGAATACGATTGCTCGAAACAAATGCTGGCGGCTAGCGAGAGCGGCTTGTCCTGTGCGAACTGGCTGCGCAGGTAGCCAGCAATGATGTGCATGCCTTTGTCGTGGAAACGGCCGCTGAGATTGGCTTCGCGCTCGATGTTGATGAGGCCGGCTTTGCCGAGAGCGGCCGTTGCGGTGATACGCACGGGCTTGCCGAAAGAATAGCCACCGATTTCCAGGACGCTCAGGCCGTTCACCTGGCCGACGCTTGTGCCCTCCACATCTACAAGCAGGGTTCCTTCCTGGATCATTTCGCGGATGCGGGTCTCGATGAGGTTGTGGCGCTCCATTTTTGAGGACAAGGCGCCACGCACGTGGGCGGCGCGAACTACCGATTCTCCGGCCGCGGCAGCGTTGTAGTGCGCTTCGCGGGCGAGGTCAGCAATATCGATGAAGCGGGCCGTCACCTTGTTTCTTCGCCCGGCTTGGCGTACACCGTATTCGAGCATGGCGGCAAAAGCGCCGCGGTCGAACGGGTAGAGATTTTCTTTTTCTGAAAGAGCGCGCAGCCGGCCGGCATATTCGGCGATGACGCCGTCGCTCATGGCCATTTCTTCGTCGAACTCCACGCGTACCTTGAAAATTTTCCGAAAGTCTTCCTCATACTCGTAGAGCAGCTCGTACAAAGAACGGTCGCCAATGAGAATCACTTTCACATTGATGTCGATGGCTTCCGGTTTTTGCGCGCTTCCGCCGAACGGATAAAACATTTCGAGTGGCTGAATTTCCAGGCGGTTGTGGTTGAGAGTGCGCTTAAGAGCGCGCCAAACGCCGACTTCCGAGAGCGCTTCCAGCGAATACATGATCAAGAAGCCGCCATCGGCGCGGAGAAGCGAACCGGCGCGTAGGTCCATGAAGTCGCTGGTCCAGCCGCCGCGCGTGTCGTAGGCGCGCTGAATGGTGCCGAAAAGATTGGCGTAGGTTGGCGTCGTCTCGAAAATGACGGGCGACTTGTCTTCGTTGTCGTGCGCGAGAATGACGTTCACGCCGTACACGCGGAAGGGATCGCGCTCCGGACCGCTTGGTGGCTTGGGCAAGCCGTCGGGCGTCTCTTCGTCGTGTTCGCCCTCGCCTTCGCGCTCTTTGAAAGGGTCAAGATTGTCGAGCAGATGGTGGCGCACTTCTTCGAGATATTCGGCGATGCTCTGGCCGGCGTATTTTTCCTTGAGTTCTTCGATAACGCCATCGACCAGAACGGAGGCGGCTTCCTGTTCCAGGTAGCTCAACTCGCTGGCCAGTTCGCGAGAGAGCGTCAGGGTCTTGCGATAGACAACAGTAAATTCCTGGCGGAACTGTTCATACTTCCGCTCAATATCCTCGGCCACGGGGCTTTCGAGCTTGCCTTCATGCACCATCTTGGAGATGTCCTCGATGGGCACCATCTGGCCTTCGAGTACGGGGAAAATTTCCGGCAGCGCCACGGCCCCGACCTGCATGTGGCCCAGCGCGAATTGTTCACGCGCGATCCGGCGGGTGAAATCGTCCATCAATTCTTTTTCGCGCACGGTGAAGCGTTCGACGATGCGTCCCTTTTGCCGCTGGAAGGGTTCACCTTCAAACACTTGGGGAATCCGCCGACGCAGAAAGTCGATTCCCGCTTGCATATCTTTTTTGAAAGCGTTGGCTTGACCGCGGGGGAGGGCCAGCAACCGCGGCCGGTCCGTCAATTTGAAATTGTTGACGTAGCAACGGTCGAGAGATTCCTTGGTGGGAGGGTGAAGCTCTTCGATCATGCGCGCGATGGTTCCGCCGCGGCTGGTGCCGGCGAGTCCGCATACAAAAACATTGTAGCCGGGAGCTGAAAGTTCCGCGCCCATCTTCAATGCGCGCAGCGCGCGCTCTTGTCCAATGAAGCCTTCGCGAAGCTCGGCTTGCGCAGTGGTTTCGAAGGGGATGCGCGAGAGTTCGCACCTCCAGCGCAATTTCGCCGCGGGCAGCTCCATGGGTTTCGGGGCAGTTTTGGTCGTCATGAAATACCTTCGAGCGCGTTACTCTAGCACACTCACGTGGCACCCCCACGACGAGACGAGACGCGTGTTATCGAGCCGTTATCGGCGGGCTTTCCGGC
>Ga0075030_100004283_pt1 | contig 12900 bp, 5 predicted proteins | sample LitLauG_LLR_2012_FD_71393 | JGI IMG/M metagenome (GOLD analysis project Ga0075030, IMG submission 71393) | Freshwater sediment microbial communities from Pennsylvania, USA - Little Laurel Run_MetaG_LLR_2012 | ecosystem: Environmental > Aquatic > Freshwater > Creek > Sediment | place: USA... | reverse complement strand
TGGTTTTGACCCGTGTGGTCATAGATCCACTGCAAATTCGCGGTCTTACCGCCCAAGCCCGGGCCGTAGTAGACGAGCTTGCAGTTTATTTCTCGCGCAGGAAAATTGATGAAAGGCACGGTCTCGTTCGCCAGTTCTCGGCCAGAAATTTATAGCATACACACCGGAGGCAGGCCAGTTTTCCTCCGCTGCGTCGTTCCAGAGTCGTAACTCTCTTCTAGTTTCGTCGATTCGGGCACGAACTCCACGCCCAATTTTAGCCCGTGACGCGCTTCGGTAACGTTCCTCATCCTTACGGAGGACCGTTCCTCCAGATTGCCCGCCATTTGACGTTACAAATCGGCTCTGCTACATTCCCTGCATGGCAAAAGTCCGGAAAGCCTCTCGGGCGACTTCAAAACGCTCCGACAACAAAGCACGGAGTCTCTCTAAAGTGAAGAAAAAGAAGAACTTACCACCTCCCCCGCCACCCCAGCGCGGTGGAGTCGAACTGGTCGATCCCCGCGTCCAAGCTCAGCTCAAGACCTATGACGAAGCGTTGGCACTTTTCCACCAGCAGAAATATGCCCGTGCCAAACAGGAATTGGAAAAGGTCCTCGAAGGCCCCAGCAAGGAGCTCGCTGACCGCGCGCGCATGCACGTAAATATAGCCGAGCAGCGCATGAAGCCTCTGCAGGAGCAAAACCCCCGAAGCGCCGAAGAGCATTACCAGCGCGGCGTGGCCATGATGAACGTCGGCCGATGGGACGAAGCCCGCGAAAGCCTTGATAAAGCGCGCAAAGCCGCACCCAAGGCCGACCACATCCATTACGCCCTGGCAGCGCTGGATTGCCTCACCGGAGAAGCCGACGCCGCGCTTGCGAATCTGAAAGCTGCGATCGAACTGCGTCCCGCAAATCGTTATCACGCGCGCAATGATGAGGATTTTGTTTTCCTTCAAGAAGATCCTCGCTTCACCGAACTCCTCTATCCCGAAAAGGATGGCACGGCGGGTTAGTTTGTTGTGGCTCGGCGTTCCACGGGAAAAAGCGCTCCGCCCATTTCATTCTTCTCCGTGCTCTCTGCGGACTTTCTTTCCGGTGTGTTAAATTCTTTCTCGTAAACTGTGACTAGGACATCCAAATCGAAATTGCCGTCCCGGGGTTTCCGCGTTGTCGCGCTTGGTGGCGGCACGGGACTCTCGACGCTCCTTCGCGGATTGAAGGAGCACGTCTTTCGCCGCGCCGATGCCCACGTCACTCCCGCGCACCCCATCTCTGATCTAGTCTCGATCGTCACCGTGACCGACGACGGCGGGAGCTCCGGCCGGCTGCGGCGCGAAAACCGGATCCTTCCGCCGGGCGACATTCGCAATTGCATGGTAGCGCTCTCGAAAGATGAAGCGCTGCTCGGGCGCCTTTTCCAGTATCGGTTCCACGCCGGCCGCGGACTCGTGGGCCACAATTTCGGCAATCTTTTCCTTGCCGCGCTCACGCACATTACGGGAGATTTCACGGAAGCCATTCGCGTCAGCAGCAAAGTGCTGGCAATTCGCGGAAGGATTTTTCCGTCCACGCTTTCAAACGTTCACCTGGTCGCGACACTCGAAAATGGCCGCACGGTTCACGGCGAAACGCGAATTTCCGCAAGCAAGGCGCCCATAGGGAAGCTGCGGCTTTCGCCCAGCCGCGTTCGCCCGCTTCCCAGAGCCATCGAAGCGATCCGCCAGGCGGACCTGATTCTTCTGGGCCCGGGCTCGCTCTATACCAGCATTCTGCCCAATCTGCTGATTCCGGAAATTGCTCGCGCGATCGCGAAATCCAAAGCCCCGCGTGTGTACATCGCAAACCTAATGACGCAGCCCGGCGAAACGTCTGGCTACGCCCTCGCCGACCATCTCCGTGCTATCCAACAGCATGTCCCGGGCCGCGTGATTGACTGGGTCATCGCCAACGGTCAAACTATTTCACCCTTAGTCGCCCGGCGCTACCGCGCCCAAGGGGCGGAGCCGGTCGCAGTAAACCTCCCGATGCTGCACAAACTCGGTTTCCGCGTCATTCTGGATGATCTGGTTGAAGAGCATGGTGTTCTTCGCCACGATACCAAGCGCCTCTCGCGCCTCCTCCTCCAAAGATTCCTCCTCCGGTAGTTCCGTTTCTCTTGCCTTTGTGTCCCTCCAAAAACAAGAAGGCCCCCGATTATCAATCGAAGGCCTTCTTGGCTAAAGGTTTTTGCTGGTTGTTAGAAAATGAGCTTCACTGCCAACTGCATGTTGAACGCTTCGCCGGGCCCGATGCCAGGCGCGCCGTTGAAGTCGCCGATCGTGTCACTCACAAAACCGAAGCCGTTGGCGGTTGTGCAAGTCCGATTAGCGAGGGTAGGTAGCAAGAGTGGATTTGCTTGTATCGCAGCTCCGCAACTGCCGCCCACAGAACCTGGGCCCGAAGACAGGTTGATCCTGTTCAGGAGATTAAAGGTCTCCATGCGCAGTTGGAGTCTAATGCGCTCGGTAATCGGGATGTTCTTGAATACCGAGAGATCCACGTCTCCGAACCCGGGGCCACGGAGAGTATTACGGGCAAGTGTTGGCGTGCCCGTGGTCGAAAGGGCGAAAGCGGATGGGTTCCACCACTGCGCACCGCCCGCTGAAGCAGAGAATGTGTGGGCTGCTGCGTAGGGGCTCCCAATCAGGTAAAGCCCTGAAAGGGTTTCGTCCGAGGGCTGTCCAGTGTGGAAGTTCCATAGGCTGCTGACTTGCCAGCCGTTGACCGCCTTAGCGGACCAGCCATTGGCCCAAGGAGCTTTGGGTACGTCGTACACCAAGCTAGCAGTAAAGAGACGCCGCGTGTCGTAATCGCTGTTTCCATAATCCACCAGGCGATTCAAACTATCTGAGATTGGCGATCGGTACTCGCTCATCTCATCGAGTGAATGCCCCCAGGTGAATGAGTACTGGGATGTAAGTCCGTGCCACGAGCGTACTTTGAAGGTCGTCTGCAGCGCATTGTAGTTTGAAGTGCCCACGCTCTCGAGTTGGTCGATGCTACTAAAATTAGTGCCAGTCGTGGGGAAATTGAACATCATACTGAGCTTCCGACCTTGGCTCCCGACGTAACCGATCTGCCAGACGGCCGCGTTGCCGAAACTCTTCTCAACCTGCAAATCGAAGTTGTAAAAGTACGGGGTGCGGAAATTCTGGCTGACGGAATAAACGCTTAGACCAGGAGCATTCAAGCAGAAGGGATCCGTGCACTTTACAACGCCCGGGAAAATGGAAGCGCCACCCGCCTGCACGGTCTGCCAGTTATAAGCTGAACGGCTGTATACCGAAGATGCGTCGGGGCCGATCGGATTGTTTTCCAAACCATCAGCAAATCCGCTCGGAGGGCGATAATCGAGGAACGGGTTGATATTGATCTGGTCGTAGAAGACGCCGACACCGCCGCGCACCACAATGTCATTCTTGCGGCTCGGTTGGTAAGCAAATCCTATGCGGGGAGCGAAGTTGTTTTTATCCGGGGGGAAAATTGAACTAATTCCGGCTCCTTGAACTTGTAAGCCTTTCCCATCAACGTAGACTCCAAGGTCATTTGTCTTACTGCTATGGAGCGGCCCAAAGTACTCATAGCGCAGGCCTAAATTCAAATTCAGTTTCTTGGTCACTTGCCAATTATCGCCGACGAAAAAATTGAAGGCATTCACCTGCACAAAGCGTTCAGGATTTCCTACGGCGATGGAAGAGCTCGAGACGTCACCGGCAAGGAAGTCCGCGAGAGCCTTCGTCGCGGCGTTAAAAGCTGGATCGGCTGCCCACGGTCCTTGTGATCCGTCGAACCCGAACAAGCCAGTTCCATGACGGTGGTAGAACTCGTCCACTTTGCCTTGGCGGAATTCCCCGCCATAACGGAGTTGGTGGTTGCCGGTGCTGTACGAAACGATGTCCGTGAGGTGCCAAGTCAAATCAGAGCGGCCTTCGGGCGGCGTGATGCCAATCGTTTCAAATCCTGAGATGCTAATTTGCGGCGCGCCCAGAATGGGCTGGCCATGGCTGGTCGCATCCGGGCTGAGGAACAATCCCAGACCCTTGGTATTAAAGCTGTTGTTGAAGTCATGGAAAAGCTGGTTGAAGTAGTTTGCGCCGAACAAGATCTGATTTGTCAATTTCGAGGTGAACGTGGAATTCAACACGAGCGAATAGTTCTGCACGTGGATCGGAGCAACCTCGAAGTAATACTTCAAGTTCGAACTTGCCGTTCCTAGAGCGGGGCTGCCTCCGGTGGGCTGAATCTGGTCGCCCTGTCCAGCAAACCAGCGGGCAAAAATGCGGTGTTTATCTGAGATGTTGTAGTCCACTTTGGCGACGCCGTTATAGCTGTAGCCAATCGAGGGGGAGGAACTAAAAAAGTTTCCTGGCACGGCTCCTTTGCCAACCACCGTTGGATCGGTCAGCACCGAGGAGGGCCAGAAATTCGACAGAAGTGTGCCAGAAAGGGTACTCGGCGAAACGCCATACTTGGTCAGCGCAGCCTGAGCTGCGGTCTGCCATGCAGTCGAAGGCTCGGTCGCTACACCCGACAACCCGATCAGATAGTCCTGCTTTTCATAGCTGATGAAGTAAAATGCCCTGTTCTTGAGGATCGGACCGCCCACCGAGAGTCCGTAGTTTTCGTTGCGAAGTGGCGGTGCCTTCTTTCCAGCCGCGGGAATCCAAAAGGGCGAGTGCGCAGCAAAAAACTCATTGCGGTTGAAATAGTACAACGACCCGTGAATGGCGTTTCCCCCGGACTTAATGACCAGATTTACGGTTCCACCTGCGTTGCGACCTGCTTCTGCGCCCGATTGCGTCTGGGCCGAAAACTCATCAATCGAATCGATGGGCAGAACGATACCGGCAATTCCGGAAACGCCCCCCTGGTTGACCGCGGGAATGTTATGCCAGAAATCGTTGTTATCCACGCCATCGATCTGCCAATTCATTTGATTGGGACGGGTTCCGTTGAGCGAGCCATACCCACCCACGGAGTAGCCTCCGTAACCCGGCGATATCGCGATCAATTGCGTAAAGTCTCGGCCGTTCAGCGGGATGTCCGCGATGACATCCGAAGTAATTGTGGTGTTCTGCGTCTGCGTCGTAGTATCCAGCGTCAGAGCCGCGGCCGAAACCTCGACGGTCGTAGCTTGTTGCTGCATGCTCAGTTTCACTTGCAAGGTATAAATGCTTCCCGCAGTCACCTCGACCTTGTCCACCGAATAGACTGGGAAGCCTGAAGCTGTAACAGTTACTTTATAGAATCCCAGCGGAATATCCTGAAAAGCGAACACGCCGTCACTTGTGCTGAGAGTATTGTGGTCAATGCCCGTGGTGTTTTCCGTGGCCTTCACCGCTGCATTAGGCACTGACGCGCCGGAAGGATCGGTCACGGTGCCGTTGATTGCGCCGCGGAACGTCTGTGCGTTCCCCGCGACTGCAAGCAACAGAACTACGAGAACTGCTAACGCTAAGCGTTTCATAAATCGATTCCCCCTGTTGATATTCAACAAACTCAAAAAACTTGACTGCGAAGCCCCAGTCCGCCTTTCGGCGGAACGTTTGAAAATGAAACTCTAATAGCCGTTGGAGACTTGCTCGACTGCGGCTAGCAATTCGAAATCAATTGTCGTAAATAGCTAGGCCAAGCCCCCGGACCAGCTCGCCTGTTCGCTGCTATTAGAAATACCGCACCAATCCCACCCTGTCAAAGTGGGGGGAATTCTCACGCTTCCGCCCTCCTATGTCAAGCAGAATGAATTTCATACACCAGATTAGGATTTTTAATTCAAAGCTAGTTCCAGTACCCACTTGGCTTGCCGAATCTACAACCTCTTCGGTTCCAGCTTCCGCTTCCGCGTTCCTGATAACTTCAAAATGAAAACTTTCGCTGCGCGATTTTGGTCTGGACCATTACTGTACTTTCGTTCTCATCGGCACTGTCCTCTTGGTCAGGTGTTTCCATCGTAGTACGCGCGTACTATGGTTGGGCCTGCCCTTGCATCAGAACATAGACTCGTATCAAGGGGGCCCTGTTCTTCTAGGGCGATCGTAAATCTTTTCTCTCGGGTGAGTGCGGAATGGCGCCGATTTTAAAAGAAAGTGAGCTCGTTGGGTCCGCAACAGAGACGCCCGTTCCGTCCAGCACGAACGGAGCCGGCGAATCTCAGCCAAAGGCCCAGCCCGTTGCTCTTGAAGTCACCGTTACAGTCAACGGTGCTCGAGCCATTCCCGGCAGCGATAAACGCGAACCGTTCTCCGAGGTTACAAAAACAGTACTCGTGCTGGGAACAGGCGCGGTCATTCGCCTTTCCTCTCCAGTCAGTCCGGGACAATTGCTTTTCCTCACCAACGAGCGCACGAAAAAAGAAGTGGTCTGCCAAGTCGTCAAATCGAAAAATTATCGCAACGTCTCCGGCTACGTGGAACTCGAATTCACTGAGACGGTGGTCGGTTTCTGGGGCATGCGGTTCCCCGGTGATCGCATCGGTTCTGGAGGGACGCAACCCGTCGGTGTGCTACCAGCGTTGGGTTCGGCTCCAGCGCCAACACGCCCTGAAATCTTGCAACCACCCCGCCAGCGCGTCGAACCGGCCGCCCCGGTCGCTGACCCTCAACGTCCGGCTCCCGTTGTCAAAGAGTTTGCAGTTCAACCGAAAGTTGAATCGCGACCTGTGCAGCAGCAAGTCACGCCGTCAGCGCCTCAAGCGGATCCTGTAGAGCAAGCGCTCGTGATTGAGGAAATCCTGCCTCAGACCGCGCCACCGGTTGTCCCTATCGCGCTTGTGTCAAAAGCGCCAGCGTCAGAAAAACCAGCGCCAGTGATTTCAATCGATCCGGAAGCTCCCTTCCATAGCGCTTCTACTCCAACGCTGGCGTGGACTCCATCGCTCCCAGGTTCAACCGCGTCGTTCGATCCGGAAGTTCCTGTGCTCGAACCTTTCTATAAGCAGGAGCCGGCGAAACCGGTCGCTGTAGTTTCTCCTTCGAGCGTTTCAAAACCAGTTCCGCCTGCTAAGAGCGCGGCGCCAGCACCTCCGGTTGTTTCCGAAGCCACAAAGCCTGCAACTTCTCCGGCTGCAAAATCCATTGTGGCGCATGACCTTGACACCGAAGCCCTTCTGCAACAAGCCGCTCGTCTACAGGATCAGCTCTCCAGTTTGCTCATTGCAGACACGCCCGCGCCTGCTGCTCCCCCGACGACTTCGAGTATTCCCCTTGAAAAGCCCGCGCCAGCGTCGTCAAATCGTGTCGACCAGCAACAAGCTGCGACAAAATCCAAGACCTCCCACGTTCCCTTTTCCGACAAGGAAGTCGACCTTGCGGAATTGCTCGAACTTGCTTCTGCATCAACTGCTGCGGGGCCGGAGTTGTCCGCACCGATTCTCACCGAAGAGTTTCCCGCACCTGCACCAACTGCCGCAACACCTGAGTCTGCTGACGAGATTTCCCTCGAAGAGATTTCCGCGCTTGGGTCTGCGCTGAATGCCTTGCCTGTTGGGGAGTCTGTGGAGCCTGCCCCTCCAGCTAAGGCAGAGCCGGCACCCGAAGTAATCAAACCCAGCAAGCCAATACCAGTGAAGCCCGCCGTCCCAGTCGTGAAGGCGACTGAAAAAGTAGCGGACGCTCCCAAGCAAGTTCCAATTCCAAAGATTCCGCCGAAGCCCGTTAAGACCTCCCTGGACGACACTGCGCTTCAGGTTCCTACCTGGCTCGAACCTCTTGCGCGGAACACCAACTCGCCCACTTCGACCCAGGAACTGGTCGAGCGGGAAAAGGCTAGGCGAGTTTCTCAGCCCCCGCGGCCTGTCGAGGTTTCGAAACCGGCGGTCAGCTCTTCCAAACCGAAGAAAGTTCCCTCTTGGGCCGCACCTCTGGTCTCACATACATCTGCGCCCTCGGCACCGAAGGAACCAGCTTCGAAAAAGGAAGCATCGAAAGCCATCGACGTTGACGCGCTGTTTGAAGACAAACCCACCCCAGCTGCCCCCCCGGATGCGCACCACAAGGAGGCTCTCGCCCCACCGCCTTCTCACTCGCACGAACACCACCATGAAGCTATTTTGGCTCCGGCCGTTCCTCCCCAGATCGAGCATCATGAAGAGCCTGCCGCGTTCGCAGATTCTTCACTGAGCGGCGAGTTGCATGTGTCTGAATCCGAGTATATGAGTGATACGGAAACAGAAGGTTCGCGCAAGGGACTGCTGATTGCCGTGCTTGCAGTAGTCCTTGTGGTGCTAGCGGGCGGCGCTTGGTGGTACGTGCGCCAGAAGCCTGCGGCTCTTCGCGCTGCCTCTGCTCCTGTGCCATCGGCCTCCGTGCCCGTGAATCCAGCAACTCAGCCTTCCCCTGCTCAAGTTAATTCTTCTGCGCCTCCAAGCCCGGTGATCCAGCCGCGCACGGAAACAATTGCAACCCGCGTTTCTCCGCAGCCGAGAACGACCCCTGCGTCACGCAACGTTCAACCAACTGCGATTCCGGCAAGCAATGATGTCGCTGCTTCAAACGTCCCCGAGCCTGAAGCCGCCAAGAAACCGGAAATTAGTCAGGGTCATCTGGCCACTCCAAACATTGCCCAGAAGCGCGCTTCCCAAACTGTCAGCGGCGCAGATCCAGGACTCGCTTTCGGCGATGCTCAACCAGCGGCTTCAGACAACCTCGGCAGCGGCCTCGCGGTGGCTAATGCACAACCGGCAGCGCCAACAGCACCTTCGGCTCCCATCACCGTCGGCGGCGACGTGAAGGCCGCCAAGCTCCTCACTTCCGTTTCGCCTGTCTATCCGCCCCTCGCCAAGAGCCAGCACATCTCCGGTGACGTCAAGGTGGATGCACTGATCGATGAAAGAGGCCGCGTCACCGCTACCAAGGTGATCTCCGGACCCACGCTTCTCCAGCAAGCCGCGATGGACACACTAAAACTCTGGAAGTATCAGCCCGCCACTCTGGACGGCAAGCCCGTGCCGATGCACCTCACCGTTACCCTTCAATTCCGCCTGCAGTAGCGTTCTCCTCGCGACGGATCTCTTCTTCCGAGTGGACGGAAAACGCTTTGCCCAAACGTCCATCGCGCAAAGACTCCAGCGCAGGGCAACCGAAACCTGAGTTTGATTCCCTACGCAATCTTTGCAACAGCAACAATGATTCCTGCGGTGCCACGTGGTACACTGAGATTCGGTTATGTCCTCACCAACAACCATCATTGGGGATAGAACTTTGCGCCGAGCCGCAGCACTGCTGGCTTGCATCGTGTTGCTGTATTTCGCCGCAGGCGGCGCATTTCTCCACGAGCATAAAGACGGGCCGGGCACCGCTTGTCACTTCTGCCAGGCGCTGCACATGCCGGCGCTCGCCTCGACTCGCCTCGACCTGGGCTGCTGCCCGGGGATGGTCGCACGATTATTTCCGCTCCGCCCATCTGAAGCGCCGAGCGATTCCTTCACCCTGCACCGCGCAGGGCGGGCACCTCCTTCGGTTTAGCTTCTCCCTCCACAATGCAAGAGTAGTTTCCGGCGCTGGATCTCTGTGAATCCAGCGTCACCGCCATTTTCCAGGCGGCCACTTTCCAATTCCAACATGCAGTCCAAGCGAAAGGGATGGAGCACAAATGCTGAAATACTTGAGGACTTACGCGATTTCTGTTTTGGCACTTGGAATTTTATTTGCGGGTCAGAAAGCAAACGCGCAATTGGGGAACTCGGGTTCGATTGTAGGGATTGTCAAAGACCCATCGGGTGGCGTGGTAGCCAGCGCCACTGTCGAGATCTCATACGTGGTGAGCGGATTTCATCGCGAGGCCACCACGGATTCGGACGGAAGCTTCAAGTTCACGAATGTCCCGTTCAATACGTATCACCTGGTAATTGAAGCCGCGGGGTTCGCCAGCTACACCCAGGATGTGGACGTTCGGTCGGCAGTGCCCACCAAAGTGGAGTTGAGCTTAAAGCTGAGCACGGCAGAAACCACCATCACGGTAACGGAAAAAGGCGCGGATCTTATTGAAACCGAGTCGACGTTTCACACTGATGTGGATCGCGAGCTCTTTGAGAAACTTCCTCTCGAGAGCCAGTCTTCTGGGGTGAGCTCGCTGGTAACACTCTCGACACCCGGGGTGGCTGCGGACTCAAACGGCCTCTTCCATGGGCTTGGGGACCACGCCGAAAACTCCTTTTCCGTGGATAACCAGCCGATTACGGATCAGCAGAGCAAGGTCTTTTCCAACCAAATTCCCTCGGATTCGATTCAATCACTGGAAGTGATCTCGGGCGCGCCGCCTGCGGAATTTGGCGGAAAGACCAGCTTGGTGATTAAAGTTACCACGCGCTCGGGTTTGGGTATCACCACGCCTCATGGCAGCGTAAACGCTTCGTACGGAACATTTGGCTCAGCCAGCGGCGGTTTCGATATTGCCTATGGCGGTGAGAAGTGGGGGAATTTTCTCGCCCTCAGCGGTTTGACAACTGGCCGATTCCTGGACCCGCCGGAACTCACGGTGATGCATGACAAAGGCAATGAAGAAAACCTGTTCGACCGCGTAGACTACCAGTTGACCCAGGCCGATGCCCTCCACCTGAACGCCGGCTACTCGCGTTCCTGGTTTCAATCTCCCAATTCATTCGACCAGCAATTTCATTCCTGCCTCGGAGTCACCGGATACACCTGCGCCGGCGGCACAAATTTTATTGCCAACAACGAGACCGGTGCTCCTCTGGGGCAGGCGGATCAACGCTCAAAGATTGGAACCATCAACGTCGCACCGACCTGGACGCGCTTGTTCGGTACCACTACGGCGTTCACGCTTGGCGGCTTCATACGGAAAGACCAATATAACTACTACCCCAGCGCCAACCCGCTGAACGATCTGTCCCCAGACCTCCAGGCTGAAACTGCCGTTCAAAATCGTAAACTCACCAATGTAGGCGTACGGTCCGATTTGTCCTATGTCAAAGGCATCCACAACGTGAAAGTAGGAGTCACGGTGGAACACACCTTCCTGACGGAAAATGACGGATTCGGCATCGTCGATCCGACGTTCAACCTACCCGGGAGCGCCACATTTAATCCCATCCTCGCGCCGTACGATCTGACACGAGGAGGGGGACTTTTCTCCTTCCACGGCCACACGGATGTGAAGGAAGTCGCGATGTACCTGCAAGATACAATTACCAAAGGGCATTGGTCCTTCAACCTGGGTATCCGAGGAGACCTTTACCGAGGAATCAGCCACGCGACCCAGGCCGAACCACGGTTAGGTATTGCCTACAAAATAAAGCCGAGCAGCACGGTGCTTCGCATTTCTTACGCGCGAACCCTGGAGTCTCCATTCAATGAAAACCTAGTGATCGCCAGCACCGGATGCAATATCCCTGTTATCGCCGCCCTCGTGCCGCCGCCGGGGGTCCCTTGCGTGTCAGGGCCGGTTACTCCCGCCTTTCGGAATGAATTCCACGCGGGCCTACAACAGGCGTTTGGGAGATTCCTCGTCGTCGACGGCGAGTACATTTGGAAATACACGCACAACGGCTACGATTTCGGAGTTGTGGGCGCCACGCCCATCACTTTCCCCATCGAGTGGCAAAGGAACAAGATACCCGGATATGCAATCCGCGCCAGGGTCCCGGACTACCATGGATTCACTCTACTGGTCGTGATGTCCGGTGTCTCGGCGCGGTTTTTTCTTCCCCAAGTAGCCGGGTTGCCGATTATTGGTCCGGGTACAAGCGTTTTCCGCATTGACCATGACGAGGTTTTTAACCAGACAACGCACCTGCAATACCAGCCCTGGAAGCGTGGCCCATGGTTCGGCTTCAACTGGCGTTACGACAGCGGACTTGTCTCCGGTGCCGTACCTTGTCTTGCGCCCACAGCAACTTGCTTTGCCTCGACGTCCACTCTAGACGGCGGAGGGGCAGCCATCCCGAGCGGCCAAGTGGCCTTGGTGAATGCAATCCTCGGATTGCCGCTAACCGCCGATCAAGAGTTTCAGGCCGGGCTAACCTGCGCGGGCAAACTTGCGGCTCCAAATCCGCTCGGGCTTGCGCTTGCCACATGCGAAGCGGCGGGACTAGGATCCATCTTCGTCAAGGTACCTGCACCGGGGAAGGAAAACGACGACCACAATCCGCAGCGCATCCAGCCGCGCAGTTTGTTCGACGCCAGCATCGGGGATGAAGACCTCTTTCATGGCGACCATAAAAAATGGAGCTTGCGTCTCACCGTAATCAACTTGACCAATAAAGCGGCTCTGTACAATTTCCTGTCAACGTTCAGCGGCACGCACTACGTTACTCCACGCACCGAGACGGTCGAGCTGGGCTTCCACTTCTAGTGAGAAGAAATCTCGATTGATCTGGCACCAACTAACCCCCCGACGCTTGCGGGATGCTCCGCAGGTTCGTATACTGGCGGCCCGGCCAAATGGCAGGTTCGGCGGTTGGGTAGACCGTCGGCTTTGGCTCATGTTGGCCATTCAAATCGCGCCTGAATTTGAATTTCAGGTCGGATTGCTCGAGGACGCCTCACTTCTGCGCTCCCTCGCGCTGGCGTAGCCCGCCACGGCGGGCACGTTTAAAGGAGAACTTCGCATGCCGCACGGCCCGTCACCCGAAGAAATGAATGTCTACCAGAATGCAGAAGCACGCTTTGAAGTTGCCGCCAACAAATTAGGGCTGGAGCAGGGAATTTACCGTTTTCTAAAATCTCCGAGCAAGGAAATCACTCTTTATATTCCCGTTGGAATGGACAACGGGGAGCTCGAAGTTTTCACCGGGTATCGTGTGATGCACTCAAACGTTCGCGGTCCCGGCAAAGGCGGAATCCGTTTTGCTCCCGACGTCACCATCGACGAAGTCCGCGCCCTCGCCACCTGGATGACCTGGAAATGCGCCGTCGTGAAT
>Ga0075030_100004281_pt1 | contig 12902 bp, 9 predicted proteins | sample LitLauG_LLR_2012_FD_71393 | JGI IMG/M metagenome (GOLD analysis project Ga0075030, IMG submission 71393) | Freshwater sediment microbial communities from Pennsylvania, USA - Little Laurel Run_MetaG_LLR_2012 | ecosystem: Environmental > Aquatic > Freshwater > Creek > Sediment | place: USA... | reverse complement strand
GATCGTTGCCTTCGATTTTTGTGGGGCGGCCGAGATGGCTTTCGACCAGCAACGGGCTGGCGTATCCGCCGAGCGTCATCGCCGTGGCGTAATACATGGGGCGGCCGGGGACGACATTTTCCGGCTGGCGAACGTAGGGGACGATGGGCTCAAGCGGCAGGCGCACACAGCCGGTCATGCCGGCCAGGCCCAGGGATGCTCCCATGACCTTGAGGAATCCGCGGCGGGAGACGGAGTCGACCCATTCGGAGGCGCCTTTGGGGAATTCGCGATGCAGGGCTTCCTGGAAGTCTGCGCTGCCGGCTAGTTCTTGCAGGCTGCGCCAGTATTCGGGGCCGGTTTTTTGGGCGGCGTCGTGGGCCGTGGCGGCGTCAATCCCGGCACGCACCGCGGCGAGATCGAGTTTGTCCTTTTTGCCGGGGCAAATGTCTTCGCGCTTGCCGGGATGATTCGTGTCGTTCATCTTCTTTCGCCCCTTCGGGGCTTGTTCATTTTGCGACTTCTACCCACGGCTTGCGCCGTGGGCTGCATTTTTTCGCCGCTCCGCGGCTGGTTCTGTGCCACGCAACCGGTTTAGCGATGGCACGTGCTGCAGGTCGTAATATCTTTCACGCTGCGTACGTTGTATTTCTTGACCAAATCTGTGCCGAGTTCGTCCTGATCGGTGTAGCTGTGGCCATCGACCACCACGGGACTCGCGCTGGTGGGCTGCTGGTAACGCATGTTGAATACCTGATCGCGAGGGCGCAGATTTTTTTCTGGCGCGCGATGGCAGCTCAGGCACCACTCCATTTGCAGGCTCTCCTGCTGGTACATCAGCGGCATCTGGTCGACTGGGCCGTGGCAGGTGTTGCAGCCGACTCCTTTATTGATATGAATGCTGTGATTGAAGTAGACGAAGTCCGGAAGTTGGTTCACGCGCGTCCACTGCAGGGATTCGCCGGAGCGGTAACTGGCGCGCACTGGTTCGAGCAACTGAGCGTTGGTCCAGATCTGGGAGTGGCAGTTCATGCACGTTTTCGTCGGGGGGATGCCGGCGAAACTCGAGGTTTCCACTGACGTGTGGCAGTAGCGGCAGTCGATGCCGAGCCCGGTGACGTGGTGCTGGTGGCTGAAGGGCACGGGCTGCGGCTTGCGAACTCCGGCATAGGTAATGTACGGCGAACGCTGGACTTCCATCGCCATCCAGGCCAGGGCGGCAACTACAAATACCGCGCCAAAAATTGTGGCCCGGGACAGGGTATTCGTACTGCGATGAAAAATCTGCGCCATTCTCGTATGTGAGATCTGGTTGAGGAGACCCGGCGGATCGTCCGCTCTTATTGGTAATGCTTGTTTAGTTCAGCAACGGCGAAAAAGAAAACCACCCACTGGCTTTCCTAGTTGGTTGTGAAACTGGAGATTATAAATAGTTGGCGGATTTTTGTCGCGTTTTTTGGAATTCGTAAATGAAAAAGAATTCAAACGGGACGATATGGAAGGATCTGGAAGAGGGTTGAATTTCAAACGTGAGATGGCGCACCGGCGGAGCTGCCGTTTCTTTCGTCCCTCCGGGGCTTGCTGTTTTCCCATGCCGCCTGTCCCCACGGCTTGCGCCATGGGCTGCATTCTTTCGCCGCTTGGCGGCTGGGGCTTTCCTTGCACTCCACTCTTTCGGAGGACAAAGGCTCCTGCGGTGCGAGCGCCGCTCGCGTCTTTACCGCAAGTTCATGACCAGCAACTTGGGTTCGGTCATCTCTTCGATCGCGTAGCGCAGGCCCTCGCGGCCGAGGCCGGAATCTTTGACTCCGCCGTAGGGCATGTGATCGATGCGGAACGAGGGAACGTCACCAGCGATGACGCCGCCGACTTCCAGTTCGTCGTAGGCCTGAAACAGCAGTTTCGCGTCGCGGGTGAACACGCCGGCCTGCATCCCGTAGGCCGAGTTGTTGACCATGCGCAGGGCCTGGTCGAAATCCTTGTAGGGCTCGACGGTTACGACGGGGCCGAAAACCTCCTGGCAGTTCACTTTCATGTCGGGCTTGGTGCCGGTGAGTACCGTGGGTTCGACGATAAGTCCATTGCGACTGCCACCGCAGAGCAGGCGGGCGCCGGCGCGGACGGCTTCTTCAATCCAAGTGCCCGTGCGGACGGCGTCACTCTCGCGGATCAGCGGGCCGACGTCGGTGGTGTCGTCGAGCGGATCGCCGACCTTGAGTTTCTTCACGCCCTCGATGAGGAGATCGGCGAACTTTCCGTAGACCGAATGCTCCACCAGAATGCGCTGGACCGAGATGCAGGTTTGACCGGCGTAAGCAAAGCCTCCGGTGAGGCAGCGGTCGGCGGCGTAGGCCAGGTCGGCGTCACTGTGGACGATGACGGCCGCGTTTCCGCCCAACTCGAGGACAACTTTCTTTTTACCGGCGCGGCGTTTGATGTCCCAGCCCACGGGCACGCTGCCGGTGAAGCTGATGAGCTTGATGCGGTCGTCGGTGACGAGAAGGCCGGCGTCTTCATTGGAGAGAGGAAGAACGTTGAGACCGCCGTCCGGCCAACCAGCCTGCTGTACGCACTCGGCGAGAAGCAGCGAGCAGAGCGGGGTTTGCGGGGCCGGCTTCAGGACCATCGGGCACCCAGCCGCGATCGCCGGGGCGACTTTGTGCGCGACCAGGTTGATTGGAAAATTGAAGGGCGTGATGCCGGCGATGGGGCCCAGCGGGAAGCGGCGCACAATGGCCCAGCGACCGGCGGTGAATTCCTGCCAATCGAGCGGAAGATATTCGCCATAGATGCGCGTGCTCTCTTCCGCAGCCACGTTGAAGGTGAAGACGGCGCGCTCGACTTCGATGCGGGCGCCTTTGATGGGCTTGCCGGCTTCCTGGGCCAGAGTGCGAGCGAATTCTTCTTTGCGCTCGGCCATCGAGGCTGAGATGCGACGCAGTACGCGCTGGCGTTCGAAGGCGGGGAGGCGGCGCGTAGTGCCAAAGGCCTTGACGGCGGCGGCGATGGCGGCTTCGGCGTGTTCCCGGCGTCCTTGGACGACCCGGGCGATCAGGGTGCCATCGTAAGGCGCGCGAATCTCGACGACGTCGCCGTCTTCCCACCATCTGCCGTCTACGAAGAAACCGTGCGTCGCAACGGGCGCGATCGTCATCTCTGGCATGATTTTTTCTGGCCCCCAATAAAACCGACTTCGATGATTATAGGACTTTTGGATCGGGGTCACTGACGGAAAAGCTTTTAACACAGAGGGCACAGGGATACACAGAGGAACAGCATAGGGCCTTTACAATGGGTTGGCTTCGTTATGACTCCATTCCATTCGATTTCTGAAGTAGCCGAAGGTTTGCGGCGAAGAGAAGTTTCGCCGGTTGAGATTACCCGTGCTTGCCTGGAGCGGATCGAGAAGCTGAATCCCGCGCTCAATGCGTTCATTACCGTCACGGCTGAGTCGGCGCTCGCTGAGGCGAGGGCGGCGGAGGCTGAGATCGGGCGCGGGGAGTGGCGGGGGCCGCTCCACGGAGTACCGGTGGCTTTAAAGGATCTGATCGACACGGCTGGGGTGCGTACTACGTCGGCGAGCGGGTTGCATGAGGAGCGGGTTCCGGAGCGCGATGCGGAAGTGGTGCGGCGGTTGCGGCTTGCCGGGGCGGTCATTGTGGGGAAGAATAATTTGCACGAGTTTGCCTACGGCGGCAGTTCGCTGGTCAGCTACTTTGGCGATGTGCACAATCCGTGGGATGTGGGTTGCATTGCGGGAGGATCGTCAGGAGGATCTGCGGCGGCGGTCGCGGCAGGACTCTGCTGCGCGGCGATTGGGACTGACACAGCGGGGTCGATTCGCGAGCCGGCTGCGCTGTGCGGGTGCGTGGGGCTTAAGCCGACTTATGGGCGCGTGTCGAACCGGGGGGTGATTCCGTTGTCTTCGTCCCTGGACCATGTTGGGCCGATGACGGCGAGCGTGGCGGATGCGGCGCTCGTGCTGCAGGCTGTTGCGGGATACGATGCAGGCGACGTTGCATCTTGCGATGTTCCGGTTGCCGATTATGTCGGTGCCTTGCGCGAAGACGCCAGGCAACTTCGGGTGGGTGTGGCGCGCGACTATTTTTTTTACGATCTTGATCCGGAAGTGGCGGCAGCGCTGGAGCACGCTTTGAACGGAATCGCGAGCCTCGTAGCGGAGATGAAGGCGGTGAAGCTCGACGTGCCTACCGACCGCACGTTGCAGGCCGCAGAGGCATACGCGTATCACGCTGCGAACGTTGCTGCGAGCGCGGAGTCGTATCAGGCGGAGACGGTGCGGCGGATTCGATCGGGAGATAAAGTTTCTGCGGCGGACTACATCTCGCGGCGGCACGAGCTGGAAGAAGCTCGGCGCAGGATTGGGCAGGTTTTTGCCGACGTGGATGTGTTCGTGATGCCGACCACGCCTCTGCCGGCACCGTCGATTGCGGAGTTGAAGGCGAATCCGGAGGCTCTGCGTCCAGCAGAACTCGAACTGCTACGCAATACGCGGCCGTTCAATGTGTGGGGATTGCCGGCGATCTCGGTTCCCTGCGGCTTCACGCAGAGCGGGCTGCCTATCGGGTTGCAGATCGCGGGGCCGCAGTGGCGGGAGGATTTGGTGCTGCGGGTGGCTTATGCCTATGAGCAGGCTACGGCTTGGCACAAACGAAGGTGCGGGATATGAGGGCGCAGGGGATAGGGCCTAGGTCGATTGGTGTATTTCGACAGTCAGGAACTAAACCGGCTAAAATGTGGTGCGCCGTAGAAAGCTATACATGTTTGAACGGTATACAGAAAAAGCGAGGCGCACCATCTTTTTTGGGCGGTACGAGGCGAGCCAGTTCGGTTCTCCATATATTGAGACAGAACATCTGCTGCTAGGGATTTTGCGCGAAGACAAAGCCCTTACCAACCAATTCCTACGTTCGCATGCCTCGGTTGAATCTATCCGCAAACAGATCGAAGGGCACACGATTATCCGAGAGAAGGTTTCGACTTCGGTCGATTTGCCCCTTAGCAACGAATGTAAGCGGATTCTTGCTTATGCCGCCGATGAGGCCGACCACCTTTCGCACAAGTTTATTGGGACTGGCCACCTCTTGCTGGGCGTGCTGCGAGAAAAGGATTGCTTTGCGGCGAAGCTGCTGAATGAGAGAGGCTTGTCTCTCGAAATGGCTCGCGAGCAGCTAAATGCGAGCCCGCCCCAGGAGTTGGGCGGTCCTCCTAAATCACCCGGGCTTCCTGCCGGATACAGGTCCCAACGACTCCTCTACAACATTGCCGCTGAGACGCTCATTCTCGAGCTGCGCCGCAGCCTTGTTCTCCCGGCGAGATTGTTCGTGCGCCACAAGGACGCAGAGGCATACGAACAGGTTGGCAGCCCCACTGACGACATATCCTACGAGTCTCCGGTGACTGGCGGCAGCCACACGCTTGTAGTATTCAATTCCTTCAAGTGGGAAAAAGAGCGAACAGGAGGAGATTGGGACGGAGTGTATTCCTTCAACCTCGCGACTAAGGAACTTGTACTCTGCATTTCTCCGGAGAAATTGCGGTTCTCGGAGCCCCACGGGCGTCTTTCAATTAGTGAACTCGTTTCTCTGTCGGAGGATGCTCGTACGGTCTACGTGAAGATCGGCATTGAGAGAATAGTGTCCGGTGGTGGTCTGTTACATCACCATCTCGCGAGAATAGACTTCGCAGATCAAGAGGTGAGACTTTTGTCTCCGCTAGTGGACACTCGCTTTTGAGTTTTGCTCGGCAGGCTAGCTATCAAGCGGCATGGTACTTACTGGTCAGCTCATCGTTCGTGGACTGAGGCCGCCGGGCTTTGCCCGGCTGGACAGCGGGAGCAGCTAATCGCCACATGTTCCCTCTTGTTTGACTTCTCAATCTCCCCGCCTAATCTACCGTTCTCACATCATCCGGCAGCATCAGGGAGAACTCGCATTTGCCGGTGGTCATCGAGCACGAGAGAGTTCCACGGCGGAGGATTTTCACCGGGGTGTCATCGGGGAAGGTTAGATGGTAGTCGGCGGTGTGGAGGGCTTCGGTGAAGGATTTCAGCTTTTCGTCTCCGCTGACGAACTTTACAGCGTCGACTCGGGATTGCGAACCGGCGCCGCCGCTCAGCAGGATGAAGAAGTCGGCGTTGCCGGTCTGCGTGGCTTTGCCCAGGTCAACCGTGCTGAGATGCTGGAGTTCTTCTTTGTAGCGCGCGACGACGGCATCAGCTTTAGTGCCACCTCCGGCGAGCGTAGCCAGGCGGTCGTGGGTTTCAGGAGTGGGGCGCAGGCCGTTCATGGACAGCGCGTAGGTGCGCAGAGCGCGGTCTTTGTCGCCACGTTTTTCGTAGATTTGTCCGAGATGGTCGCCGACTTCTCCGTGGTGTCCCAGGCCCCAGGCGGCGGCGACGTACTTTTCAGCGGTCGCGAGATCGCCTTCGGCGAAGTGCACCCAACCCAGCGTGTCCCAGTAGGCGATCAAGGATGAGACCAGCGGCAACTCCTGCTGGGTGAGGCGGTCGAGCGAGACGTTGCGCAGGGCCGCCGCTGTGGCCGATACGGCGGACTCGGCATATTGCTGGGCTTTATCGAGATGCGATTTCTTGAGCGAGAGCTGGTAGGCGATGTTGTTCCAGACCAGCGGCGTGGCGGAGAGTTCGACGGCGTGATCGAATGCGGCAAGGGCTTTGTCGTCCTGCCCAAGATTAAGGTAGGCGTCCCCCAGACTAACCTGCAACTCGGCGCTGTCCGGACTTAGAGAGGCGGCCTTCTCCAGTTCCGGAACCGCTTCGTTGTATTTGTGCCACTCGGCGTACATCGCGCCCAGGTTGCTGTGGGCAAACTTGTCGAGGGGATTGTTCTCCAGTTGCTTGTTGAAGGCTTTGACGGCTTCGTCGTACTTGCGCTCGTTCCAATAGACGCGGCCGAGGTTGTTGTAGGCGAAATCATCGTAGGGATTGACTTCAATCTGCTTATTGAATGCCGCGATGGCGTGCTCGTCGTCGCGCATTTGGAAATAGGCCAGGCCGAGATTGTTCCAGGCGAATTTATTTTTGGGATCAACTTCGGTCGCGCGTTTGAGCAGGGCAATGCCGACGGGCACGTTGCCATTCTGAATGGCGGCGCGGCCGCTCTCGACCAGATCGTCGGCCTTCATGTCGGCGGGAGGAACCGGCGCTCCCGCGACACTGCTTTCGACCGACAACTGCTGCTGGAGATCGGAGCCGACGGCGCGGCGGAACGATTGGTAGTCGGAGGCCCGAGCCGGGGGAAGCTCATCCTGACGCAGCGTGAGCTTGCGGGAGGCGGTGAAGACACCCCCTTCCACCTTGTATGCGGCTTCATAGGCCGCGTAGTCGCGCTTTAAGGAGAAGGCCAACGGAGCGTGGGCAGTGTACTTGGACGGCAATTCGAGTTTGATGTTGTAGGAGTACTCGGCCTTCGGCCCCAGCTTGAGCGGCTCGGCGTCTCCGTCAGTATCGTCGTCATCGATATCTGGCAGACTGAATTGCACTAGCGGCAAAACAACGTCCGTCTTCTTTTTCGACCAGTCGAGGAAGTTCACCTTGGAGACGTCGTAAGACATGGTGAACGGCTCGCGGGTTGCGGCCGGATCGCTGATTTTGAGATTGGTGATGTCGCCGCCCAGGCTGGCATTCACGTTCTCGACTACGCGCTGCCAGTTGGCTTGCGGGACGCGGCGGAAGACGGAACGCAGCAGTAATTCCTCGTCGCCGCGAAACTGGTAGTGGACATGGGCTTCGAGCTTGCCGATGTCGTTGATCTTGCCCTCGATGTCGGAGACTTCAGTGTCGGGCATGGGCGTGTCTGCCGGCGTTTCCTCGAGGTGCGGCGCAACGGTGGAAGGCGGATCTGCCGGAGGAATCACCAGCGCTTGCTTCTTGCGCAAGGTGAAGGCCAGCAGGCGGAAGGGTGCGACTTCCGCGGTGGTATCCATCCAGACTTCTTCGGTTCCGCTCCCCTTGGTCATCGTCATCGGCAACATGGTGATGACGTGATCGAACTGCGAGGGCGAAGGGACATCGGGATCAAGCTTGCGACTGGAGTTGATCAGCACGGATGATGCGTGCAGGCCCTCGGCCTGAAGCATTGAAGCCAGAAGTGTGTGCTTGTCTTTGCAGTCGCCGTACTGGTTGTGGAGCACGTCGGCGGAGGCGTGCGGTTGGTAGCGGCCGACTCCGAGCGAAAGGCTGACGTAACGGAAATTCCTGGCGACGAAATCGTAGAGGGCTTCGACTTTGTCTAAGTCGCTATTGAGGCCCTTGGTCAGCTCTTCTGCCTTGGCCTTTACCTCGGGCGAGGGGGCACGGCGGTCCTTCTCCAGGCTGGCGTACCAACGGCCGATCTGCTCCCAACTTTCGAAGGTCGTCAGTTGAATGTCAGGGCGGTCGTCATCGGGACGCTTCTTTTTCTTCTTGTCTTTGTCCTTGGTTTTCTCGTCGTCTTCGCGCTCCAGGTGAGAGCTGGTCCAGTGATAGAGGCGGCGGCCTTTCTCTTCGCTGACCTTCGGGTCCTTCCCCGGTTTATTTTTGAGCTTCAGCGGGCGGTCGGCGGGAACGTCCACGTCTACTGTTTCGTCAAGCACGATACTGTGATTGTCGAACTCGTATTCGGTCCAGAACTGACCGGCGGCGAGCGGAGTGTGAATGATCGTCACCATGTCGTACTCCAGCACCTCGCCAGGCCGCAGGCCCGGAACGGTAATGTGCTTCTGGCGGTAGTCGGTGTAAACCGGGGCTTCGCGCTCGACCGGAGCGCTCAGATCTTGGACAGCATCGTCGCCGGCTTTGACGACGGTGCCATCTTCCTTGAGCACGCGCACGTAGGGAATTTCGACGCGCTCGTTGGCGGAGTTGTACCCAACCTGCAACTGGCCCCACTGTTGCACGCCAGCTTCGCTCTGCACACGGATCCGGGCGATGAGTTCCTTGCGGCCGGTGCCGTCTGCCTCAAAGCGATAGCGCGAGTGCATCTGCTCGACGACGAAGGATTCCTGGGAGTAGTCGCGAGCTTTTTCCGGGAGCTTGGATGCGACACCAGTTTTTTGGGCGGGACCCTCGATGGGGGTCTTGTCCGCACTCTTTCCCTGGGGTACCGATTCGGAACTCGCATTCGGAGCGGGGTTTGGGGGAGATTGGCTGGACTGTTGGGCACTTGCGCTGCTGGCCAGCAGCGAGGACAGGAGCAGGGCAAAGAAAAAATCACGCATAGAGAGAAGAAGGAACCCCACTCATTATCCCACGGGGCGCCGAAAACCGGGCTGCGGCGGGCGGATAGCCCCTGTCGACTGCGCTCATTCGAAAATCCCCATTTCTCGCGCATAAAACGCGCGAGAAATGGGGCACCCGATTTTCATTATCTTTGGTAGGCCATAGGCCCATCCGCTCTTGCCCGCTTTCTCGGCTAATGTGCGATTACGCGACTATACCGACAAGTGAACCAAGGTGTAGACTTTCCCGACCGTTCGGCGAGGAGTCTGTATGAACGCGATGGCGATCATCATTGTGTTGTTGGCCGGAGTCATTGCAGCTGCGCAATCGAAGCCTGACGAGGGGGCCATTCGTAAAATCCTCGATGACGAGATCGCCACTTGGAACCAAGGCGACACTGATGGATATTCCAGGCACTTCGCTGCTGATGGGACCTTTACAAACGTTATGGGAATGTTTTTTACCGGGCGGCAGGCATTCCGTGATCGGCACGAGATCATTTTCAAGGGGCCTTTTCGGGGCTCAATCCTACAGCTCCAAGTCGTGTCGTTGCGGTTCCTCACACCTGACGTTGCCGTCTGCGAGACTCTGACATGGGTTTCGGGCTTTAAGAGCGGTGCGCCTCCCGGTCTTCACCTCGACACGAAAGGCCGCCTCCGCACACGTCTTTTGCAAGTGATGGCAAAGCGCAGCGGCGAGTGGCAGATCGTCGTCTACCACAACGTCGACATCAAGCCCGACGTTGAGGCGCCCGAACCGAAATAGACCAGGAGAAGCTGTCCGGCTAGCAGGCGAAGAGCTTCACCGACGTAGCTCGGCATCTTATTTCTTTTCTTTCGTCACTGGGCGGAAACGCATTCGGTAAAATCAGCGTCGCAGGTCCGGGGCACCGTGACCTGCGCAATTGGCGGATCACGGGAAACACGGAAGGAATTCTTAAGTTGGCGCTTATGGGTCGGGGGGATTTTCTCATTAAGACAATGAATTTGCACATAAAGCTTGTGATCGGCATCACATTTTTCTCTCCCAAGAGGTCAATCCGGGGTAAAATCGCGGGCAGTGAAGTCCTGCTTCGCCGCGATGCGGAGCGGGCGTGACGCATAACGTCGATGCGCCACGATCTTTCCGTCGGAGGTGTTTTGCATGGAAGATCGGGCCCCTGTCGTCTCTGCTACCGAGCAGTCCTCTGCTACTACCAGGCAACATGAAGGCCGAGGTGCGTGGGTTCTCACCTGTTACGGCATCTGTGGCTTGGCGCTGTTCGGAGTTTTAGCCTACTTCTTCTCGGACTTTATCGCCCATTAGTCCGGTGGGCAGTTGCGAACGGGCGTGCGCGTCCGCGGAAAGTGTTGAAGTGTATCTGGCGTGTCCGGTGATCCGAATCCTCTCTGCTCGCCTCCGAAACCCATCAGTTGAACGTGCTACAATGAGCGGCCTTAGGAACAGTTGTTTCAGCGCCGGCCCTGAACCCACGCAGGATAGAGAGCACTCACGGAAGAGAAATCTGTGGCCAAGACTCCCCCGTCCAGCCCGACACCCATCACCTACGCCGACGCCGGTGTAGACATCAGCCGTGCCAACCGCACCAAGCAACGCATCAAGTACCTCGCACACAAGACTTTCACCCGCGGCGTGCTCAGCGAGATTGGGGGCTTTGGCGGGCTGTTCGCGGTGGACAAGGCGAAGTACGCCGATCCCGTGCTGGTCTCAAGCGTGGACGGAGTTGGCACCAAGCTGAAGATCGCCTTTGAGATGGACCTGCACTCCACGGTGGGCGCCGACCTGGTCAATCACTGCGTCAATGACATTGCGGTACAGGGAGCGGCCCCGCTGTTTTTCATGGATTATCTGGCGACGGGAACGCTGGATCCCGCGATTGCCGAGAAAGTGGTGGAGGGAATCGCCGACGCCTGCAAGCACAATGGCTGCGCGCTAATCGGAGGCGAGACGGCCGAGATGCCCGGATTTTATCCCGATGGTGAGTACGACCTGGCGGGTTTCATCGTCGGTGTGGTCGACCGCGAACGCATTATTACCGGCAAGGATGTGCAGATCGGGGACATCATCCTGGGGCTAGCTTCGAACGGGTTGCACACCAACGGATACTCGCTGGCGCGCAAACTGCTCTTCGAAGTCGCCCACTACTCGCCCGAGACCTACGTCAACGAAATCAAGAACAAGGTCGGCAACGAACTGATGCGGACCCACAAGAGCTATTGGCCGGCGCTGAAGAAACTGATTGATGCGCGCTGCGTTGCCGCGCTGGCGCACATCACCGGCGGAGGTATAACCGAGAACCTGCCGCGCGTGCTGCCGCGTGGAACGGCTGCCGCCATTGAATTGGGGACGTGGCCTGTGCTTCCCATCTTCGAGCACTTGCAGCAGTTGGGGAACGTGACCCAGGACGAAATGCTGCGCACCTTCAACATGGGCATGGGAATGCTGATGGTGGTTCCGGCGGCGCAATTCAAAAAGGCGCAGTCCGTGCTGGAGCGGGTCGGCGAAAAGGGCTACACGATCGGCCGGATCGTGAGGGGCGAGCGCAAAGTCACCTATAGCTGAGCTTCCGCTGCTGTATATTGGCCCCGTGAATTGTCATTCCGAGCGTAGCGAGGAATCCCTACCCCCAGCAATACGTTCTGGGTAGGGATGCTTCGACTGCGAACGAGTTCGCTGCGCGATCTCGTTCTTCGCTCAGCATGACAGTGTGCGAGGCGCTGCCAGAAGGTGGATCACACTGTTTCCTAAGCTGCTCCCCATGAAATCCCTTGGCATTCTTCTTTCCGGACGCGGGTCGAACTTCGTAGCGATCGCGGACAGCATCGATGCGGGCCGCATTCCCGACGCCCGGATCGCGGTGGTCATTTCGAACAAGGCCGATGCGGCGGGAATCGCGACCGCGCGCCAGCGCGGGCTTGAGGCGCTGGTAATTCCGTCAAAGGGGCGGGCCCGGGAGGAGCACGACCGCGAAGTCGTTGCTGCGCTGAAGCAGCACGGGGTGGAGCTGGTCTGCCTGGCGGGTTACATGCGGTTGTTGTCGCCGTGGTTTGTGCGCCAGTTTCCGCGCAGGATTTTGAATATCCATCCGTCGCTGCTGCCGGCGTTTCCCGGACTTGAGGCGCAGGAGCAAGCGTTCGCTTACGGCGTGAAGGTTTCCGGTTGCACCGTGCATTTCGTGGATGAAGAACTGGATCACGGCGCGATCATCGTGCAGAAAGAGGTGCCGGTGCTGGAAGGCGACGATGAGCATACGCTGGCGGCCCGCATCCTCGAACAGGAGCACCTCGCTTACACCGAAGCCATCAATGTCATCCTGGCGGGGAATTTTGAGATTGCAGGCAGACGCTTTGTCCGGAGTAAAAAGTGAAATACCTAGTGCTTACCATCGTCGTCCTGCTTATTCTGGCCGTCGTATGGCGCCGGCTCCTTCGTCCATCAACGCATCCCATCGAACCAGCCAGGGTCGCGCGTGATTCGGTGACTGCGGACCGTGTTGCGAGGCGGGTGTTGTGCCTCACCGCATTAGTGCAACGGGCGAAGGCGGAATATCAACTGCATCCTGCACCGGGGGACGTGCCCCATAAGCGCTAACTTAAGGAGGACGACACGGTTGTCACTTGAGTCTATGCTTCTCGCAGGATGTCAATGATTGAAGAGAACTGGAAGGTACTGACCTCGTTGC
>Ga0075030_100004280_pt1 | contig 12903 bp, 12 predicted proteins | sample LitLauG_LLR_2012_FD_71393 | JGI IMG/M metagenome (GOLD analysis project Ga0075030, IMG submission 71393) | Freshwater sediment microbial communities from Pennsylvania, USA - Little Laurel Run_MetaG_LLR_2012 | ecosystem: Environmental > Aquatic > Freshwater > Creek > Sediment | place: USA... | reverse complement strand
CACCTCCTCGCCCAGCTCGCCGAAATACTGCACGAGGTTGTAGGTGAAGCTGTCGTAATTGTCGATCATCAGCAACATAAAATCTACTAACTCATTGAATTAAATTGATATGTTGCAATGTAGCATCGATTTATATATGAAACTTACCACCTATTTGCCACCAAATCGTCCGCCTCGCGATCCAACGTCCCGATGCTGCGACCTCGTTGCATTGGAGCTTCCCAGCGCCGAAGCACGGGCGGTCCGAAGTTGGCCCGATTGGGACCGTCTAACGTAGCAATCGCTTGATCAGCGCACCTCACCTTGGCGGAAATGGGCAGTCCCGCCGAGGCAAGCATACAGATCGTCATCTTATCAATCGCGGACCCGCCGAGCCTTTGCGCCGCTCTCGCCAAGTGCGGTCGAGGTGCCCTTGCAGATCCCAGCACCTAGCGCGGTGCGCTTTCTAGACTCATACCCCGAAGGAATGGCCGGATCCCTCGCCAGATTCGTCATTCGTTGGCGTCGGCTTTCCCCTTAGGCCACAATGCGCGCTTTGAATCCAGCGCGGATTGGTGAATGGCATTGGTCCAGACGAGCACCGTACGAAATCCGAGACGAGGCTCGGCTACCCCCTTTCGAGGTCGCGCACCTTCTGAAGTCGCCTACTCGACCGCACTGGGGCGCATGTACCTCGGGCAGTCCGATGAACTACTCAAGGCAGGGGCCTTCAAGCGGTTTGAAGGGAGGGTGAATCTCATTTTCACTTCCCCCCCATTCCCCCTAAATCGAAAGAAAAAGTACGGAAATGAGGTTGGTCAACAGTACATTGACTGGCTATGTTCCTTTGGCCCGCTTCTGAAGTCACTGTTGGCGAAAGACGGGTCCATCGTGATCGAAATGGGGAACTCGTGGGAATCGGGCTCGCCAGTGATGTCAACGCTGGCAATGAAAGCCTTAATCGAGTTTCAGGAGCGCAACAGCCTTCAACTATGTCAGGAATTCATATGGCAGAACCCCGCCCGCCTTCCTACACCAGCTCAATGGGTGAATATTGAACGAATCCGCGTGAAGGACAGTTTCACAAAACTTTGGTGGCTGTCGCCTATCGCAAATCCGAAGGCAAACAATCGCCGAGTTCTGCGTGATTACAGTTCTTCCATGAAGTCCCTTCTTGCGCGTGGTAAATACAACGCTGGGTCAAGGCCATCACAACATTCAATAGGGGAGCGGTCCTTTCTAAAGAACAATAGTGGCGCAATACCCTCGAATGTCCTTACCTTCGCAAATACGCACGCAAATGATCCTTATCAGAGCTTTTGCAGAGAACAAGGAATTTCACTGCACCCTGCGAGGATGCCTATCGAATTGGCCAAGTTCTTCATAAATTTCCTAACCGAACCTCGTGACCTCGTCTTCGATCCCTTTGGCGGTAGCAATACAACTGGCGCAGCCGCCGAAACACTAGACCGCCACTGGTTCAGCGTCGAGGCCCATGCTCCGTACGTTCGGGGTTCGCTGGGGCGATTTATGTCGAGTCTTCGACTTGATCGAACCGAATCAATGCCTTCTGTCTAGCCAATATCACCAGCCTAAGAGACGAACCATGCCAGAAGCTATGCCCGTTAATGAAGCGGAGATGTCGATTGGACCGGCGGCGATTGATGCCTATGCTCGGCTGAGCTACAGCATGTGGTTTGCCCTTGCCGAATTTGTGGACAACTCGACGCAGTCCCGAGAGAACTACAGCGGTCTGCTGGACGACATCCTCAAGAATGAAGGCACGATCTTGACAGTCAAGATCATGCACAACCGCACATTGAAGCAACTAATCATTGAGGACAACTCAATTGGCATGAAACGCGATGATCTGGTCGCCGCATTGAAAATCGCTCAACCGACCGTGGATAGCGTTGGAAGGTCCAAGTACGGGATGGGGATGAAGACGGCGGCGTGCTGGATTGGGCGTCAATGGTCGGTCATTACCTGTGAATGGGATAGTGGCGAGGAATGGACCGCGCATGTCGATGTCGATGCGGTCTCAAAGCACAATGCGAAAGTTCCGTTGACAATGCGCCCGGTCGGCAGAGATGAGCACTATACGAAAATAGTGATATCGGATCTGCGGCGCGTGATTCAGGGGCGCACGGAGGAGGTAATCAAGACCTATCTCGGGTCAATGTACATGTTCGACCTACGACCCGGCGCGGATGGGCACCCGAGGCTAAAGCTCACCTACAACGGAGACGAGGTTCCTCCCGTGGGCGAGTCCGACTGGGATACAGACCCGAACGGACTCCAGATGAAGCGAGAACTCCCCGAAACCATCATCAACGGCAAGCGCGTCAGTGGTTGGATTGGTGTGCTTCGCAAGGGCGGAAGAAAATTCGGTGGATTTTCTCTTTTTCAAAACAACCGACAAATTCAAGGGTTTCCAAACGCATGGAAACCCAAGTCAATATTTGGTGGGGTCGATGACGAGGGCGCAAATAATTTGATTGCCCAGAGGTTGACTGGCGTTTTGCTTCTCGACGGTTTTGTCGTGTCCCATACAAAAGATGCAATACTTTTTGAGGGGACCGAAGAAGACGATTTGGAGCGGTTTCTTTGCCAGCAATGCGAAGACTACCGATCCTATGCCAATAAACGTCGAAGCGGGACTCGCCAGATTTGGTCTCGGGAAAAGGTACGCGATCTGGTTGAGAACATGCGCGAGGAATTTTCTAGCACCGAAGTCCGCGACGCACTTAACACAGCCTCGCTGCCTCCGCTGGAAGCAATTCAAGCAAACAATCGCCAGCAGGTGACAAGCCTCACCCCTTCCGATGAACTGTCCCGGTTTGCCGTTACGCCAGAACTGACCATCATCGTTTCCCTGCGCGAAATTAGCGAGTGGGAACCCTACGTGACACTTTCTGCTGGTGCCGATGCCGGCACGCTACATGTGATCATCAATGGACTTCATCCCTATTACCAGTCTCTCGAGACCAACGACGCCATCGAAGAATGCATGCAGCAGTACATCTACGACGCTCTCGCTGAATACAAGACAAATCAACTGACGAGCCGGGTGAATCCGGATAGCGTTCGTCGCCTTAAAAATGACCTTTTGAGGGCGAAGATTGCTCAAATCGAGAACGTGGCTGCATCCGCACGCGAAAGAGCTAGGAACGAGCTCTTCGGAGTGGAACCTCCCCCGCAGTAGGACCGTCCGTGCCCAAGCCTGCTCCTCGTGCATGGCAACGTGAGGCCCTAGAAATTTGGGCCAATGCAGGGCATCGCGGGATCATCAGTGTCGTGACGGGCGGTGGCAAGACCACTTTCGCCCTTTCCTGCATTGATAGGCTGCGCCCCCAGACAACGTTGGTTGTAGTACCGACATCCGCGCTTCTTGACCAGTGGTGGGAAGAAGCCGCGAGCTATTTTGAACTTGGGATTGACGAAATAAATGTTCTTACCGGATCGAAGAAGAGGATCCGCGAGGGAACTGTGAACGTTGCGGTACTAAACACGGCGGCGACTCTGGCTGGACGCCACGATGTTCCGCCGACGTTCTTGATTGTGGACGAATGCCACAAGGCCGCTTCCGAACATTTTCGGAGCGTTCTTACCTTGCCGAAGCTCGGTGCTCTGGGGTTATCTGCCACTCCGGAGCGTCCCTATGATGAGGGTCTTCGAGATGTCCTAGTCCCCGCTCTCGGCGACGTAATTTATCGCTACGACTACGCCGCTGCACTTGCGAACCACATTATTGTTCCATTCCATCTCCGAAATGTAGTTTTCGCCCTCGAAGAGGATTGCCAGAAGGAATACGACAAACTGTCGGGAGCAATTGCTAGATCTATCAATCGCACTGGCGCGGATTCACCGGAAACGGTAGTTCTTTATTTGAAGAGAGCTCGGATAATGAATCTGAGCCCTACTCGAGTGCGGTTGGCATTGAAACTCGTCGCCTCCAACCCTCAAAAGAAGATCATCGTATTTCACGAGGACATCGCAGCCTGTGAAATTATTCATGAGGTCCTCATCTCGAATGGAGTCGAGTCTGCGATCTACCACTCCAAAGTTCCAATACGCAGTCGCGTTCAAATGCTCCAAAGCTACCGCTCGGGGCGGCTTCGTGTTCTGGTTACTTGCCGTGCGTTGGATGAGGGTTTCAACGTACCAGAAACCGACATGGGGATCATTGCCGCGAGCACCGCAACGCGCCGGCAGCGTATTCAGCGACTTGGGCGAGTAGTGCGCCCAGCAGCGGGGAAGGACTCGGCCATCATCTACACGTTGGTGGCAACGGCACCTGAGATCGCACGTCTAAAGCAGGAAGAGGCGGATCTTGAAGGGGTCGCAGAGGTTCAGTGGAGTCGCGCATGAAGACCTTCCTTGCCGGACCCTGCAGACCGGAGAACGTCTTTTCATTGGTGGATCCATCGTCCTTTCTGGAAATTGATTTTGAGGCGCATGTGGTTCGCGCATTAACCTGCTTGAAGCCAAAATATTTTTGCGGCGTATTTGCTGGAACCTTTGTTCTGGATGGGGAAGTTCGGAAGTCTGACCTTGCGCTGGTTGCAAAGGACTTTTCACACTGGCTGGTTGTGGAAGTTGAGCTCACATCGCACTCCCTCAACGACCATGTCCTTCCCCAAGTGCGTTGCCTACGCTATGGAGATCCCCGTGACAGTTGCATCGCCAGTTTGTGTGGCGCCGTTTCTGGGATATCCGAAGCAGAAGCCGCTCGAATATTGAAGGACCTTCCGAGGGACGTGGTCGTCGTGTGTAATTCCTTCGATCACGTCTGGGATTTGCAGTTTAGGGGATTGGGTGTTCAACATCTTGTCGTTTCCGTCTTTGCGGACCCCAGCGGTCAATTTGGCTATCAACTCGACGGCGTTTTGAGTGTCATACGGGAGAGTATCGGCTTTGCCAAATATTCCGCCCAAGACAGGTCGCTTCAGCTTCCGCTTTCTTGCCGGTTGCCTGTAGGTGCGATCCAGATTGAAGATCCCTTTGGCGTTCCTGCGACGTGGATCGCCCGAGCTACGGCTAAGAACCTTTGGTTGACTCGGGAGCACGGAACGCCGGGGTTAATTCACGATTCATACGTGCAGATTCTTCGAACAATTGATGGGAGGTTGTCGCTTCGACAGTCGAGTACGTGAAGTTCCGAGTTGCTGGAGCGCCTCTTGCCTCTCGACCGATTCGCGGTGAATTTTTTTGGCGGATTTCTGCGAGGCGGCGGCGCTTGGCGCGCACGCGGAATATCGCGCTATGTGCAATTGCCTGCGGGATAATTTTGGATAGAGCCAGAGCGCACCTTCGTGCATTTCTACAGCACCATTCCCGCAGCATTGTTCTCGAAGAGGTTCGCCTCCCGTACGTATCGGGCCAGCGTCTCAGCGGATCGGTGTCCTGTCTGCATCATGATTCGATGGATGGGAACTCCGGCCTGTGCTGCGCTCGTCGCCAGCCCCGACCGCAGGCTATGTCCCGAATAGCATGCCGAATCGAGACCGACGGCCCTCACGTAGCATTTGACGACCAGATTGACCGACTGCGAGGTCAGCCTGCCGTCGCCAATTGACCCGGCCTTCGTGACAAATCGGAAGAGCGGCCCCGATTCCATGCTCGCGGCGGCTAGCCAATGCTGGACGGCCTTTACCGGGCAGGCGCTTGTCCTACCGTAGGGGACTGCGATCCTTCGACCTTGCCCCTCCTGATCGGTCTTGGATCTTCGCAGGAGTATCACCATTCCCTCCGCCACAAATTCGATGTCCGAGCGGTCGAGAGCGACGATCTCGGATCGGCGAAGTGCAGCGGCAAACCCAAGAAGAATCAAGGCACGGTCACGGATTCCCTTTATTCCGCGCATCAGAGGCAGGAGCGAGAGCAGATCTTGCTTAAGCAGCGGTGCGGCCTGTCGTTGGGGCCTTCCATGGGCCTTGCGGACGCCGCGCAGCACCACGCGCACCAGATCGCTCTTTGCTGGGTCAGGAAGGTCTTGGCTGGCGTGTGCCCGGCTGATGCCAACGACCCTGCGAGTGATGGTATGGGGGCTATGAATCCGTGCGCGGTCTGCCACGTAGGCTGCCAGCGTTCCCGGCGAGCACGGCACGGTGCCTCCCCATCCGTGGAAGTCTTCAAGGTCGCCTCGATACGCTCGGCGCGAATTCTGCGCGAGAGCGGCGGCCACGTAGCTGCACACTCCCTCGTCAAGCTCCTGCATGCCGCCTTCGGCTCGCTGCAGGGCTTTGGCATCGACAATTTCCGCGCTCTGGATAGGTAGCGGTAATTGGGGATTAGCGATAGGAAGATGGTGCTGTTGGAATCTCGTGAAATCGTCTTGGACGTTCATTTGACCAGCCCTTCCATTGCTCGTTGACGCTGGTGAAGTAGCCCGGGGGCGTGTCCTCGTAGTAGTTCGTACAAGCCCTCCCGTGCTCCATTCTCCTTTAAGCCCAACGCCATCAACTCTGCGGTCTCGACATCCTCACGCAGCGTCTCCCATTCGGCTGTCGTCACCCACCTGTCCAGCTTTGAACCCTCAATATGGAATAGCGCCATCCCCACCAGAGGCGTCGCGCTCGCCTTCGGCGCGTATTCCGCAACGAATCTCCCAACGTCCTTCGCCTCCCTGATGAACTCGGCAATCGCGGCCTTCCCGGCCCTGCAATGTTGATCGAGTGCCATGGCTGGGACCCCCCGGAGGTTCGTCATCGACATCGAGTGGATTTTGGAAGGCATCAACTCCTTGACGGTCATGCCTTCACCCTCGCGCTGGATAGATTCAAGCAGCAGCGGGAGTATTGCGGTCAACCCGGAGGTCAACCGCCCTCGCCTCATCATCCAGCTAACGAGGTGGGGGCATCCGATCCGCTCGGAAATTTGCAATAGAGCTTTTCGGTTGAACCTGCTGATCGACCGGTACCGGCCTCTCTCGACGACGGTGACTCCGGATAGCACATGCAAGGCGAGGATCCGGTTCACCGGCTCGGTAGCGCGGTCCGTTGCGATTTCCACGAGAGCATCGGGATTGGCCGAGGCGAACAGCCTTTGAATCTCATATTCCGGATCAGCGGATAGCCCCAGACACAGGAGGTCGCAGGCCGCTCGGGACTTCTCCGATGCCGCCAGTCTGTGCACGAGGTTCTGGATTACCTTGACCTGATCGTCCTGTCCCATCGAGGCCGGAAAGCTTCCGCCTCCGAAGAAATAGAGCACGTCGAAAGCAATCTCGACGCCACCGATTCCGACGTCCTCAAGGGCGATGGTCGGGAGACGACGGGGGAGGTAGGCCGGGTCGAGTTCGTGTAGCGCCAGCGCCGCGTCAACAGCAGCCTCCGGTCTTCCACGGCGGATGAACTTCTGGACGGCGCTCGATAGGACCCATTTGTCGGGTACCTGCCCAATCTTTGGCTTCCTCGATCTAGGCGCGGGGGGATCTGTCGTGGCTACCAGTCGGCACTGAACCCCGCGTTCCAGCTCCTCCGGCGATGTGGCGAAGAGGAGATTGCGGCCTTGTTTCGGCCAATCTACTTGGGTTGAATGCGGCATGTTTCCGTCTAAGCCATTGTTTTTTATTGGCTTTAGCGTAACTTTTGCCCTCCTGAAGTCAATAGAAAGTTGCTGCCGCCTCGGACGTGCGCCATGTCGGAATTTCCGGACATTCGAAATCCAAAGGTCGAGCCGCCGCAAAATGGTTCAATTTGTGCGGTGCTGATTGCCGCACTCCAATCGTCGGATTCGACGATCCGAGTTTTTTCAAGGACGCTTCCATGGCGACGAAGGTCACGAACATTAAAACTCGTCTGCATTCGAGCAAATTCGCAACTTCGTATCCAAAGTATTTGAGAGAGGACACGATGCTGCGAGAAATCGACCCCTCCAATGAAGAAGTAATGAAGTACGTGGTGCCTGCTCAGGACTGCATCTTCTGCGCCGTCACGGAAGAGCCAAAGGCAGGGTACGTAAAAGCTACCGAAATCGACCTAGATGAAATCCTAGTGAACTTCAACCAGTTGCTCTTGTATCGACTTTTTCGGAACCTTTATGGGGAACCAGACGTTCTGTCCGCATACGTTTTGACGACAACACAAGCGATCTTGCCTGTCGATTGGAGTTTTTCCTTCTCCATACAGCCAAACCTTATTGGCGAGGTTCGTAACAAATTCATGTCTCGGGTGTATCTGAATTTCTGGATCCCAAAATTGCAATCCGTCGCCAGCCGAAAGAAACTAGGCGAAGCAATGGCGAAATGCCTCACAGATTTCAACGAATCTGTAGAAAAAAACCTTCATTTGTGGGACGAGAAGGATGAATTGAGGAATCCAACGAAACTTACCGCTTTCGTGAACGTCCCAGCGGAAAAATACAAGGGCGCTGAAGAGCTGCTTTGGGCCGCCCAAAATTCAGATCACGCGCCGGTTCGAAAGCCGCTTGAATGGAGTGAAAGCAGTCAGCCCTTGCGACCCACTGGCTACCTCTACACGTCTGCAGCGACGATGTTCTTCATATCGTTCGAATCCTTCGTCAACCTTCTATACAGACTCTTGCTGCGTCCAGAATTCAAAGGCGGAACGTACGAACGGGTATTTGAACGATCTGATATAGATCTGCGTCTTGTCTCCATGCATATCTATTGCTCTGGTTTCGCTTCACAGGCAATCCAACCCGGCTCCGACCTATGGGAACGGCTGATTCAACTTCGAAATTTTCGGAACGACGTGGTTCACGGAAACATCACTGCAGAGCACGAATCGCACATATTCAGAGAGGACGGGTTCACGTTTTACTACATGTCCGCTGGTGATTTTCAGGGACGGGGAAGAAAGCCCGCTTCCCCATCGCTCACGAGATTGCAGCCAAAGATCAACAAGAAGACCGTGACCACGGTAAAGCAAACGGTCGATGACTTGCGGGAGTCCATACTCGCCGCCATGGATGACAAGACACGTGAATGGGTAAATTCGTGGCTCTGGCAAACGGTCGTTCCCCACTTCGGCCCTAAACAAGGTTCAAGGTCGAGCGGTTAACTTCAGTAGATGATTTGGGGAGGTCGGAAGGTCTATCACCGCGAACTGGATTTGGCCATGCGGTACGGCTTCCCCCTCAAATCGACTCCTCGTTGAAGGTCAACTCGAGCTTCTTTTCATACGCGAGCTAATCTTATTGTGCCGCAGTCCAAATCACGGTCGGAGATTGTTCCCCCGGAATGAACCAGCGGATTTGCTTCAATACCGCGTAAACGATCCAGATTCTTCCGTGCACTTCGTTGGGATCGTCAATAGTCGGCGTGTACGTCTTGTCAATGTAGCCCACCAGCTCTTGTTCCGCTGGGTTTCCGACAATGAAGTCCGCTTCCGTTCGCACTCCCTCTTTTTGAATCTTTCGATATATGGCGGTGGACATGGCGACTTCCGGTGCCTCCGGCGAATCGACAAGCCAAATTTGGTACAGGGTGTCCATATTCGCGCCGATCAGATACTGCTCGCAATCCTTGCGCGTCACGGTGAATTTCGCTCCGAACGCGTTTTGACCTTGGTAGGTTCCCCTTTCGACGCAATGGTCGGGAATTAGCTGCGGCTTCTGGCCAACCAGACCGAATCCCTTGTGTGCAAGCACTCCTCTGTTCAAGTTGTATTCCCAGAATGTAGAGATGTCCTTGTCGAGAACCGAGATGGTGACTTTGGTTCCGTAGGTAATTCCCCTCGTTTTAAGCGGCTCAGTTCTAAACCTATCGACGTTGGCGCGTGCGTATTCCATCAACGCAGCGTTGTCCGCGCAATTGCCTTGGGGAACTAGAGCCGTTCCAACGCAGGCAACGGCAAAAATCTGAAGGACGACGGATTTCACGCAAATCACTCCGTTTGTCAATTTCCTTCTCTCGTCAGTGCTCATTTGCCATTGATCAACTGGCAAGGAAGCACGAGCGGCGTATTAGCTGCCTATAGGCAGTGGCCCATAGGCCGCATGGTAATTGAAGCTCACGGGATGGCCAATGCGGAAATCTCGGGGGTGCCGGAAATCTTCGGGGAAGTTCTCCGTCGCCACAGAACCGCCTGCGGAGTTACCCAAGAGGAGCTGGCTTTCCGCGCCGGGGTTGACCGGACCTTCATCTACCGGCTGGAACGCGGGGTGCGTCAGCCTTCGATAACGACTCTCATCGGCGTCGCGCTGGCGCTGGACATTCCTGCGAGCCAACTCGTTGCGGAGACCGAGGCCCGATACCGGAAAGCCTCCAGCACTGCCCGCAGGCGGACGCAGTCCTAGCCTGCGCCGGTTAAGTTCGTCTGGCTGATCTGCTCAGAGTTGCCGAAGCGGCATGGAAGCTCCGAGGTCCTCAAGCCGAGTGAGGATGGGGGTTGGTAAGACCCAATATCCTTGATGCTGCTGGCGAGCCTGTATTGCGGCTGGCGGGTCTTTGATGCGAAGGTGGAAGGTGGATTTCATACGGGACCGCATTCGCCCGCTCCTCCTTTAGGTGCTCAGCAAAATCTGGCGCTCAATTCTGCTATCGCTCCCTCTCGTGATCGGGACGCCCCGCATTCGCCGCGCTCATTGCTGCCGCCTTCTGAATTTCATCTCTGGTTCGGTAATCGGTTGGATACGGCGTATTGATCGGCAGTACAGGCAAGCGAACATCGATGGACCGGGATTCGGCATAGCCGGAGTGAGCGAACCATGAAATGTCGCCGAGCCTTCGGTCGGGGCTTTCGGAGTCGAGCGTCATCACGTAGATGAACGGCGGGCAACCAATCTCGGAAACTATCACGCCATGCGTAAAACCACCCGCCTCATAGAGAATGCCCGAAGCCCCCGCGCTTCGCGTGTGCGGGCTGGTGGTGTATGCCGCGTAAATTCGAATGTCGTCTGGTAGGTATTTTCTTTCACGCGCAAGGACGAACTCTTCGAGATACGGGATTCGGGTCCGAAAATCCGGAGCATTGATGCTGAAGAACATGCAGACGACCTGCTTGATGACGCGAAGAGGAAGAATTCGATAGGGGTAGATTAGCGTTGGATCTCCCCTTGCACGCGAGAGGAGTTCCATTCCCTGTCGCGCCCAATCCGAATACGCCGCGCCGTACCAAGAACCGGTGTTGTTGTTACACCGCTCGCAGAGGGTGTAGTCCCCGGCTCCCCTATTTTGTCGTTCGGTGCGTAACTCGTCGATGTTGGGGGTCGAAAATAGCTGGCGCCCGCGTGCAACCCTCACAGGCCGACTATTGAAGGCGGACCGAGGAGGAACATGTTCGAACGATAGCTCGCCTTCGATGCCGCAGATATGGCAAGGACCGATGACCTTTTCTCGGGACATTGGGCTATGGGCTACGAAGCAAAAATCGAGACTACCAAACGGTCCGGTCTCGATCCCCGGGGACACACTCCCATCCCTCGTCCGCCGGGATTTTCTTTGACGGCTTGCGGACCTTGGCGCTATCGCTTCCGATGGTGAATTGACCACCCCAATCTTGCCGGGTCAACGCATACGTTCCGCAATGAAATGCAGGATAAAACTGGATAGATCAGACGCCACACGGTCCTCATCCATCCTTCTATTTCTACTTCGCCTTCAATCGGACCCAGATCCAGCCCTCCTTTTTCGCCGCTACAACGTTCTCCGGTGGTGTGGCGTATCCCGTCAAAAAGTCAAAGCCCGCAAGGACGCAGATCGTCGCGTCAAGCGCGTCATCTGACGAGGCAGCAGCGTGTAGTGACTCGGGCGTCAGATCGATCATCCTGCCGATGTCGTTGGCAACCTGAATTCGTCGTTCGCGGTGCCCCGGATCATTCCCCTTGTATCCGCTGTTCTGGAATCCGCACGCACGCAGCGTGGCCGCCGGGTAAACCTCGATGCATGCGGCTTCGTCGGCGAATTCACCCGACCACACCAGAGGGATCTCCAGTCCTGTCAACTGCCGGAGGTCTTCAAGGAGCCGTAGAGCGGCGTGAGCCGTTCTGGCGATTCGATCTGCCCCTACGTCAAGGGGTTGCTTCCCCACGTGCTTCTTGACCCAGCGGTCCGTCTCCCGACGAAAGAGAAGGTTCGAGTCCACGTTGATCGCCTGTCCGGCTTTGTGTGGCTGCAACGCCTCGCCGAGCGTCGATGGCCAGCCCAGCGGCGCGTCGATGGCTAATAGAATTTGCTGACCCCGCCGCCGCGCTGCCGCAATCCGCTCGGCAATGCGGTTAGCGGAAATTTCCAATTCCACCTCGACCAGCAGACGACCTTTCTGAAGGCGACCGTACGCGATCCCGACGTTCTTGAGGTCGGTAGCGCAATCGACGCCCACGACAATCGCGTCAATCATTATTCTGAATTCCAAAATCCACGGCTTCCTCCCATCCGACTGTCCACCTCCATGCCTACCTTCACTCGACTAGAACTATACGATTTGGTCTGGAAAGAGCCGCGCAGCCGACTCGCCAAGACGCTCGGTGTATCTGATGTCTGGATCAGCAAGTCATGTCGTATTGCGAACATTCCTGCGCCGCCGCCGGGGTACTGGGCAAGGAAGGACGCCGGGAAGTCTCCTGCGCCGCCCCCGCTGCCACCTCGTGGGCTTGGACAGGATGAAACCGTGACGGTGGGCAGGGACGAAGGGGGGAGCCGCGACGCTGAAGCTTTGGATGTAATCCCCCCACCCCCGACATTCCCGGAGCCTCTGGAGACAGTGCGAATGCGGGCACAGTTGGCGTTTGGCAAGCTTTCGGTTCCCCGAAATCTCGACAATCCCTCCCCGGAGGTTGCAAAGCTCTTGAGAGAGGACGAGGAGCGGCGGCAGGCCATTGCGAAGGACGGGTACGGTTGGCGCAAGCCTCGCTACGACGTGCCAGCGGCCCTACGCCGACTGAAGATCGTGAATTCGCTCTTGCTAGTCATGGAAAGGGCTCGTTGTCGAGGTTCGATTCGCGGGGACGGTCTTGAGA